>MDSW01223037.1_pt1 | contig 17019 bp, 13 predicted proteins | sample 811171 | NCBI WGS metagenome assembly MDSW01 (sample SAMN05326641, study PRJNA326480) | marine metagenome | isolation source: seawater | place: Atlantic Ocean: North West | collected 2012
TCAATGGGTATAATCTCAGCCTTTCGGCACCCCTTTAAGATGTCGTAAAAATACAATTAGATTTGAGATTCAAGATATTAAATGTGAAATTTTTGAGATAGAGTTTTCTAATCTATTTTCTCCCTCAATTATAAAGAAATTATGCTTTAATTCTTCAAGTTCTCGTTTATATATTTCAAAGATCTCATCTCTATTTATTGGATTTTCTCTTAGTGGATCTGCTTCCCAAGGAATGTCAGGTTTACATAGTAAGTAAAACCTTTTTTTCGACCTTTGTTTTTGAATTTGTTTAAGTATCCACTTATTGCAATCTTCATATTTATACTTACTCCAGATTTTAATTGTAATTAAATCAGTGTCTAATAATTGCGAGTTAATTTCTGATTGCAATTGTTCTTTTGCGATCTTTAATAAGTCTTCTTTTTTGTACTGCCTATTTAAATTAGTCAGGTATCCTCTTGCATACTCTTTAGTGAATGGAATTTTGAAATGTTTGGACAAAGCTTTGCAAAGCTGTGTTTTCCCACTACTCTCCGGCCCTGTTACAATTACTTTATGCATCAGATTTCTTCTTACGTAACCAAGTAAAATATCCAATAATTGCAACAATAGTATATACTATAAAAAGTATCGAAGTAAGCTGTAATTCTCTATTATAATATAGGTAAACAGACATAAGATCAATTACAATCCAATAAAGCCAGTTCTCTAATACTTTTTTTATAATCATATAAGTTGCAATTATCGAAAATACAGTTGTAAAAGAGTCAATAATTGGCATCTTTGAATCTGTATATGTTGCAAAATAAAATCCCATTAAAAAAGATAAAAGCGCACCTATTAGAATTAAAAATAAATGCTTGCGAACGCTCCATTCTGTAATTTGAAGCTTTCTATTATTGGTATTCCAATTGTAATAGCCATAAATAGCCATAATCAGATAGAAAATTTGCAATCCTGTTTCTGCATAAAGTTGTGCAGTGAAGCAAATGTAAATATATAGAATAACGCTAACTGTCGCAGCAGCCCAGCACCAGACATTTTCTTTAGCTGCAAGAATGACATAGCTAATTGAAAATATTACAGCAACAGACTCAATAATACTCCAATTAAAATTAGTTTGGTTAAGAAATTGAATTATATCATTCATAAAGATGAGCTTGAGTTTAGTGAGGCTCTTTTAGTAAATGTCAATTTATTCTATTTAATGAAGATGTCTTTAAGGCAGCATTAATAATTATGTACTGCATTTGAGATCTCTAGAATCAGATTTTGATCTTTTTCAATAGCATCTCCAACTACAATAATATCAGCACCTGAATTACAGTTTACAATTGCTTTTTCTCCACTAGTAATTCCCCCACCAATAATTATAGGTACATTAACGGATTTACTAACTTCTAAGATCATTTCTTCTGAGATCGGATTTCTAGCTCCGCTTCCGCCATCCATAAAAATAATTTTTAGTCCTAACATTTCTCCAGCCATGGCCGTACAAGAGGCTACTGAGTTTTTCTCAGCAGGGATAGGTGTAGTGTCACTCATGTAAGAGGCTGTTGTTGGTTTTCCGCTATCAATTAGCATGTATCCAGTAGGCAAGATTTCTAGAGAAGACTGTTTTAGTAATGGGGCCGTAATCACTTGTTTCCCAATAAGCATTTCAGGATTTCTTCCAGAGATTAAGGATAAAAATAAAATGGCATCTGCTTTATCATTAATCTGCATTGCATTTCCTGGAAAAAGAATTATAGGAATATTGGAGTGTTTTTTTAATACTCCCAAACAACTATCTAGATTGTCATTAGTTAGCAAACTTCCTCCTACAAAAAAATAGTCAACTTTTGCTTTTTGAGCTTTCTTAATAATACTTATGAGCTCGTTATTGTTTTGTTTGTCAGGATCGACAAGTAGGGCAAATGACTTTCTTTTAGCCTTTTTATTTTCTATTATTTTATTGTAGATTTCCATAAATAGTTTTCTAGTTGCAAATATACACTAAAAAGTGTGAATCTATTCTTTTATATCTTAATGAAAGTTCCTGTTCTTTAAATATTGCTGCTAGCTGTCCTTCTTCAGAAATTGTAAATGGGCTTATTTTGATATCATTAATAAAATCAATATTTCCTTGTTGATGCCATTTAAAGATAGTCTCTTTTAAACACCAAATTAATGTTGCCTTTTCCTGTGATAAATTAACTTGAAGGTCTTTAGAGATAAATCTTGATGATAATCTGAGAGCTTTTCTGCTAATGCGTTCAATATCTAGCCCAACTCTTTTTTTACTAACAACTATTGCAACTAGATTTTTTGAATGTGAAATCGATATATACTTACCATTTCCTATCTCAGGGGCGCCGTATTGGTTATAAGTAATTTCTTGATTTGGCTGAATCTCATCAAGCACTAATCTGCTAGCCAAGAATTCTTTTTTTCTTTTCTCCGTTTTATATTTTGATAGATCATGCTTCTTAGATAATTTTACTAGTTCATCGTATGATTCTTCAAGATCCCAAATACCAATTATGCAGTTATTGGTCTTTATTTTTTTTACAAGTCCCATATCTATAATTCTTTGTCTGCTAAAATAATAATAATGCTTATATTTGCAGTCCTAAAATACAATTATGAAAGTTGAAAATATGAATTACAAAGTAAAAGATATATCCTTAGCTGATTGGGGGAGAAAAGAGATTAGATTGGCAGAGGCTGAGATGCCTGGATTAATGTCTATCAGAGAAGAATATGGGGATAGTAAGCCGCTTGCAGGAGCTAGAATTGCTGGATGTTTACATATGACAATACAAACAGCTGTATTGATCGAGACATTGATTCATTTAGGAGCTGAGGTTACATGGTCATCGTGTAATATCTTTTCGACTCAAGATCAAGCAGCTGCAGCTATTGCAGCTATTGGAATTCCAGTTTTTGCCTGGAAAGGAATGAATGAGCAAGAATTTGATTGGTGTATTTTGCAAACACTTACTGCTTTTAAAGGAGGAAAGCCATTAAATATGATCTTAGATGATGGAGGAGATCTAACAAATATGGTTCTCGATCAATTCCCAGAAATGGTTGATGGTATAAAAGGTCTTTCTGAGGAAACTACAACTGGAGTTCATAGATTATATGAAAGAATGGAGAAAGGAACGTTAACCCTTCCTGCAATTAATATTAATGATTCGGTTACAAAATCAAAATTTGATAATAAATATGGTTGCAAAGAATCTTTAGTAGATGCAATAAGAAGAGCTACTGATGTAATGATTGCGGGTAAGGTTGCTGTTGTTGCTGGTTATGGGGATGTTGGTAAGGGTTCTGCTGCTTCACTTAGGGGGGCTGGAGCTAGAGTAATTGTTACAGAAATTGATCCTATTTGCGCTTTGCAAGCAGCAATGGATGGTTTTGCCGTTAAAAGAATGGATGAAGCTTGTAAGAATGCAGATATCATTGTGACAACTACTGGTAACAAAGATATTATTCAATCTAGACATTTTGAAAGCATGAAAGATAAAACAATTGTTTGCAATATTGGTCATTTTGATAACGAAATAGATGTTGCTTGGCTTAATGCTAATTGGGGGCATACGAAGAATGAAATTAAACCTCAGGTGGACATGTACACAGTCAATAATAATGACATTATTTTACTTGCAGAAGGCAGGTTGGTAAATTTAGGTTGTGCAACAGGACATCCTTCATTTGTTATGTCTAATTCATTTACTAATCAGGTATTAGCACAATTAGAGCTTTGGAATAATACGGATCATTATCAGAATAAAGTTTATATGTTGCCAAAACACTTAGATGAAAAAGTAGCTAGATTACATCTTGCTAAGATTGGTGTAGAGCTTGACACCTTACGGTCTGATCAAGCTGAATATATTGGTGTAGAAGTTGAGGGGCCTTATAAACCAGATTATTACAGGTACTAACCGCATATTATACAAATACGGCAAGTAATTTTAGAGGTCTTTTAGTGTAGAGGTTTTCATTCTATTTGTTAAAGTCATAAAAATAATGTAATCTTGTTCTCTTATTTTTTAGTTATGAGAAGATTTTTGTTTGTGTTTCTTTGTTTGATTAGCAGCTTTGTTATTTTAGGGCAATGTTCAATTGATTACACATATTTTCCTTCATCTGCAAACTATGGCCTGGATCCTGACTCACTCCCTGATGGTTATGTTGGACAGTTTTATGATGAAGACATGACATTTTTCTTGCCTTTAGATACATTTTCGGGTGGTGTGAATGTTACTTTTGAAGACTTTCATATTACTTCAATTTCATTGCCATTAGGATTAACTTGGGAATGTAATAATTCAGCAAATAGTTGTCATTATGACCCTAATGTAAGTCAATATGGATGTGTTAAGCTTTCAGGTGTCGCTTTAATAGCAGGTTATTATGATGTTGAGGTTGATTTGGTCGCTACTCATAGTATGTCCCCATTGGTTGGTACCGAAAATATTTCTTTTACATTACCACTGACCATATTGCCTGACACCTCTACTTCTTCTAATGCAGGTTTTGCAATGTCAAATCCTACAGGATGTACGCCAATTACTGTAAGCTTTACAAATAATAATACTGGAATGCTGTCTTATTTCTGGGATTTTGGTAATGGCAACACTAGTGTTTTGCAGGATCCGGTTGATCAAATATATTCACAGCCTGGAGAATATATTGTTCAATATTCAGCTATTCAAACAAATCCGTTGTATTTTCTAGAAAGTATAGAGGTTGTGAGTGGTGGGTGTACAGATAATATTTTAATAGGTGATGTTGATTTATTGTATGATATTTCTACTTCAGGTGGAATCGTGCAATCGGTTAGCGCTAGTAATGCGATAACACAGTCTTTTCCATTAATGATTAATCTTTCTAATCCATTACAATTATCAGGGCAGGATGTGATAATTGATGTCTGGGATGATGATGGTTGGCCTTTTGGTCTTGAGTATTGTGGAGGGTTGACATTTACTCCTCAGCAACAGGCAGGCACTTTTTCAGAAAATGGAGGAGGTCTTACTATAAACTATACTGTAATGGAAGTGCCGGCAAGTATGGTTTCTTCAACAGATACAATCTATGTTTATGACTATCCTTTAAGTCCTAGTTTAGTTTATGACACTTTAAATAATATTATTTATACATCAGTAGATTCTATTGCAATGCAGTGGTATCATTATAATAGCCCAATACCTGGAGCTACCGATACTTTTATTGAGCCAAACGTTTCTGGTTTATACTCTTTAGTTGTTGTAAATGAATATGGTTGCACAGCTATTTCTTTAGAAGTTTTAGTTGTAATATGTGATACTTTGTATCAACCACAATTAGATGACAATGGCTCGACTGCTTGGATGCTTGATTCTGCATTGTATTCTAATTTGCAATGGTATAGCAGTAATGGTATAGTTCCTGGAGCAAATAGTCCGTTTTTCCCAGCTAATCAAAGTGGATATTATTATATAGTGGCTACAGATTCGTTTGGGTGCTCATACTCATCTGATGTGATTTTATTAAGTCCTATATCAAGTCTTCCTGAGATGTCATTTCATGGAGTTGTTAAGGTTGGGCCAAACCCTCTGTCTTCAGATAATATTCATCCTTTAACTATATATATAGAGAATACAGAATTTACAGAAGTTACATTATCGTTAACTGATCTTTATGGAAGGCAAGTTATTCAGAGGGTTGTTAGTCCGCATCTTTTTCCTTATGAATTCTCTAGAGAAGAGATTAGAAACTTGTCAAATGGCCTGTATTATTTGGATATTTTGTTTGATGGGAAGAGAATTAGAAAGAAGATAGTAAAGATAGGGGGCTAATTAAAGATTCTTAGCATATTATTTTCTAAAATCCAAGAGTATTCTTTTAATGGCAGTAAAGCTGGAGGTTTCATTGGGCTGCCTGAATTAGAGATTTCAAATACTGAAGGGCAGCAGCTGCAATATGCAAGAGGGATATCATCCAGAGAATCAATTCTTGCACAGGTAAGGGATGGTTCATAACTACAATTTCTATCGTAAACTTTGTAGTGATTTCCAATTCCATGATAAATAATAATTCCTTCAATTCCAATATCATCTATAAGAATTGAACTGCCTGGTATAATAAGTTTATTATACGGCTCCATGCTTAAGTCAATAAGTTCATTTACATAGACTTCTTGAATATAATCATTTTTATTATTACAGCTCAGAGCTAATATGGATATTAAGGCGATATAATACACAATATTCATACATGCAATTTTATAAAAAAGAAATGGATTTAACGTAGTATAAACACTAAAAATATTTATATCTTTACGGCCTTTGAAATTAGAATTATTTAAACGAAACATTATTATGTTGAGAAAAACTTATTTGATGGTTGCATTCTTATTAACTGCAACTTTTGCTTTTGCACAAACAGGAACTTTAAAGGGTGTTATTACTGACGCAATGTCTGGAGAGCCTATTCCTTTTGCTAATATTGTTGCAGAAAAGAATGGAAACCAGATTGGAGGTACTACTACAGACTTTGATGGGAATTATACTATTAAGCCTCTTGATCCAGGTAGTTATACGGTGAAAGCGACTTTTGTTGGTTATGGAACTGTAGAGGTTACAGGTGTTATAGTTTCAGCTAATAAGATTACACCTCAAGATATTAAGCTGCAAGAAGGTATCGCTATTGGAGAGGTAAAAATTATTGCTTACAAGAAACCTCTTTTAGATAAAGATAATCTTTCTGGGGAGACTAAAACAGCAGAGGAGATTGTAGCTTTACCTACAAGGAGTGTAGCTTCTGTTGCGGCAACTACGGCAGGTATTTATCAAAGAGATGAAGGTGATGCTGTTAACGTTAGGGGTTCAAGGGGTAATGCCACTACTTATTATATTGATGGAATTAAGGTAAGGGGTAATATGGGAGTTCCTACTTCTGGGATTGAGCAGATTACCGTTGTTACTGGAGGGTTACCTGCAAAATATGGTGATGCTACTGGAGGGATTATTTCTGTAACAACAAAGGGGCCTTCTAATAAGCTGTTTGGAGGAATAGAATATGAAACTTCTTCTTTATTTGATGATTATAACTATCATTTATTAGGATTTGCGCTTTCAGGGCCAATTTTAAAGAAAAGAAATACTGATGGAACGAAAGGAAGCTCTCTTATTGGTTATTTTTTGTCAGGAGAATTAAGGAGTGTTGATGATAACGATCCATCTGCAATTGGAATGTGGAAAGTAAAAGATGATGTGCTAGCAGATTTAAAAAAGAATCCATTTGTAATAGCTCCTAATGCCTCTGCAGGTTTTCTAAGTACATCCGAGTTTTTAAGAGAATCTGATTTTGAATTAGTAGATGCAAAGCTAAATGCAAATGAAAAGAGAATGAACATCTCTGGTAAAATAGATTTTAAACCGTCTAAAAATACCTTTTTATCTATAGGAGGTAACTTTTTTGCTGAAAAGAAGAGAGATTTTTCAAGATGGAGATCAATGTTCTCTTGGCAAGACAATAGAGAATCTAGTCAGGTAACATATCGTTTGTTTGGTAAGTTAACTCAGAAGTTTGGTTCTGATGAATCAAATGCAGAAGAAAGTGCCTCGTCAATTAAGAATGCATTCTTTACTATTCAAGGAGATTACACAAATAATAAGTATACTTATGTTGATGCTAATCATCAGTTTGATTATTTTAAATATGGTTATGTTGGTAAATTTACAACTACTAAAGCTCCTATTTATAGCAGAGGAGTAGCAGTAGATTCATTGTCAGGAACTATTTATACAGGTCAAATTCTCAATGGTTGGGCAGATACTTCCTATACATTTGATGAGTGGGCTGATGGGGAGATTAAATATGATTGGAGAAATTCAAACCCTGGTTTAGTTAACTATACTTCGGCATATTACGACTTATTTTCTCAATATGGAATGAATTCTTACATGGCACCTATAATGGGTGAATTTGGTGTTGACGCTGCAAATGATGGTGTTATTAGAACTGCTGCAGATTTACAAGGGCAAGGGTTAAGGAATGGTGATTTACCTACTTCTGTTTATTCTTTATTTGGTAATCATGCATATTTATATAATGGCTCTGCAAAACAAGAAAATACCCAAACATCATTTAAGGTGTCTGGTTCAGCCGATGTTCAATCTCATGAGTTTTCATTTGGTTTTGAATATCAGCAAAGAAAAGATTATTATTGGGGATTAGGACCAATGGGATTATGGGGGTTAATGAGGCAACAAGCGAATAAGCATATCTTAGAACGTGATTTATCTAATCCTCAGGCTCAGTTTGATGCAAATTTGATTTATCAGGATACTGTAAAGTATGATAGACTTTTTATTGCTGATGAGCAATCTGATTTTGACAGAAATTTAAGAGGTGTTTTAGGTTTGGATCCAAATGGAACAGATTTTATTGATATTGATTCTTATGATCCTGCAACGTATTCATTAGATTTATTTAGTGCTGATGAATTGTTAAATAATGGGTCTTCCTTGGCATATTATTATGGGTATGATATTTATGGTAATAAATTAACAACAATGCCTACTCTTAAAAGTTTCTTTGAAGAAGATAGTGAGAGACTAATTGCACCATTTACTCCTATATACACAGCAGGTTACATCCAGGATAAATTTGCAATTGAAGACTTAATCTTTAACATTGGTTTAAGAGTAGATAGATATGATGCAAATCAGAAAGTATTAAAAGATCAACATTTATTATATAGTGCTTATACTGCAGGTGCTGATTTAGATTTAATGAATGGAACAGATATACCAGTATGGATTGAAGATGATTATGTAGTATATGTAGATGATGTAGAGAATCCATCAACTATTGTTGGTTATCGTGATAATTCTTCAGATACTTGGTATAATGCTGATGGGCTAGAGATTTCAGACCCAACATTATTAGCTGATGAGGCTGGAGGAAAGATCGCTCCATATTTAAAAGATGCTCAATCTGCAAAAAAAGGAATTGTTAATGTTGATGAAGCATTTGAAGATTATACTCCTGAGATTGTATTTATGCCAAGAATAGCATTTTCTTTTCCTATATCAGATGAAGCTCAATTCTTCGCACATTATGATGTTTTAACACAAAGCCCTCCTGGAAGGAATAGATTAGAACCAGTTGATTACTTATTTATGGCAGATAGAGTTGGAGCAACTTTAGATAATCCGGATTTGAAACCAGTAAAAACAATTGACTATGAGTTAGGTTTTGCCAAGACATTATCTTTGAAATCAGCGTTAAGGATATCAGCTTTTTATAAAGAAATGAGAGATATGATATCAAAAATAAATGTGATTGGAGCATATCCTGCAACGTATTATACGTTTGGGAATATTGATTTTGGAACAGTTAAAGGTCTCGCGATAAATTATGACTTAAGAAGAACCAATAATGTCCAGATGACGGCAAATTATACACTTCAATTTGCAGATGGCACTGGTTCAGAGGCAGATGGAGCTGTTAATTTGGTTGAAACAGGACAGCCAAATTTAAGGACCGCTATACCATTAGATTTTGACCAAAGACATGCACTCTCTGCATCTGTTGACTATCATTATGGTGAAGGTAAGGATTATAATGGTCCTGTATGGTTTGGATTGAAAGTATTTGAGAATGCTGGGGCTAATGTAATGTTTTCTGCAGGTTCTGGTACTCCTTACTCAAAACAATCAAATATTACTCAAGAAGCAGCAGATGGAATTAATGATCGATCTACTCTTGATGGAAGTCTAAATGGCTCTCGCTTACCATGGCAATTCCGTATGAATATGAAGGTTAATAAAGAATTTGAGATTAAATGGAATGATAAGAAGAGCTCACATCTGAATGTGTATGTACAAGTACAAAATTTATTAGATGCAAGAAATATTATAAGTGTTTACCGAGCTACAGGTAATCCAGATGATGATGGATATTTACTTTCTCCAGCAGCTTCTGATCCACAGTCTGGAGCTATCACTACAAAGAATGACCCAGATTCATTCCAATATCTTTACTCTTTAGCTGTTAATAATCCTTCACATTATAGCTTACCTAGAATGTGGAGAGCTGGTATAAGTCTTCAATTTTAATTAAAGAACAGAAAAAAAATAGTCTTTTATGAATAATAAAGCAAAACAAATAGTAACATTATCATTCGCTTTCTTTTCGATTGCAGTGATGGCAAAGGAAAATGTCATTAATCCAAATGCTACATCTACAGTTAACACTAAGATTGCTGCAGGGTGTAATCCTGCCACATCACAGACCGACCTAGATATAAATAATGTAAGAACTACAATTATGGCCGGCGGTGATATGTGGTGGAATCTAGATGATGCAAGGTATGAGATCCCAAAGAATGGGAACAAGCACTCAATGTTTGCAGGAGCTCTTTGGATTGGGGGTGTTGATGATGGAGGTCAGTTAAAAGTTGCTGCAATGACATACCGACAAAGTGGTAATGATTTTTGGCCTGGACCGTTAAACACTAGTAATGCTACAATATCATCTGAGGAATGTAATAAGTGGGATAAACACTATAAGTTACTTCGCTCTGATGTTGAAGAATATGTTGCTAAGTTTGGGATTGATGGTTCTTATGTAATCCCGTCCTCAATATTAGAATGGCCAGCTCATGGTGACGCTGCATTAGGTCAAGATGAATTTTTAGCTCCTTTCTTTGATCTAAATCAGAATGGCCTGTACGAGCCTTATGATGGGGATTACCCTGATTATAACATTACAGGTAATAATAAGCAAGCTAGGCTATTTGGAGATCAAACTTTATTCTGGATTTTTAATGATAAAGGAAATATTCATACAGAAACTGAAGCAGAGCCTTTAGGTTTGGAGATCCATGCTCAAGCATTTGGTTTCACTGCTGATAATGAATTAAATGACATGACTTTTTATAATTATAAGATATTTAATAGAGCGACACTACCATTAAATGATGTTTATTTTGGACAATGGGTAGATCCTGACTTGGGATATTATCTTGATGACTATGTAGGATGTGATGTAGGCTTAGGTTTGGGATTCTGTTATAATGGTGATGCTGAGGATGAAGGTAGTGCTGGTTATGGTTTTAATCCACCAGCTATTGGTGTTGATTTCTTTGAGGGACCAATTGCTGATCCAGATGATGATATAGATAATGATAGAGATGGAGAAGTTGATGAGCCTGGAGAGCAAATCATTATGTCTAAATTTGTGTATTATAATAATGATTTTACCGTAACAGGAAATCCTGAGAGTGGAACAGATATTTATAATTATTTACAGGGTATTTGGAAAGATAATATTCCAATGACTTATGGAGGAGATGGACATGGAGGAGGAGCTGGAAGCACCACAAGTCCTTGCAATTTTATGTTTCCTGGAACTTCAGATACTGATCCTAATGTTCCTCAGACTGAATGGACTGAGGTAACTGCTGGTAATGTTCCTGCAGATAGAAGATTTTTACAATCTGCGGGTCCCTTTACTCTTGAGCCAGGAGCAGTTAATACAATTACTACTGGTGTTGTTTGGGCACGAGCTGTTTCTGGAGGATCTTCAGCTTCAGTAGCTTTACTTAAAGTATATGACAGAACAGCTCAAGCATTATTTAATAATAATTTTGATATTATTAATGGGCCTGATGCGCCTGATCTTAATATTAGAGAATTAGATAAGGAATTAATCATTACGTTGTCAAATAGTGAAACTTCAAATAACCTTAATGAAACATATTTTGAGAAAGATCCATATATTACTAATCCTATTAATATCCCTGATAATGTAAATTATGAATTTCAAGGTTATTTAGTGTATCAATTAAAGGATTTAACAGTTTCTGTTACTGATTTAGATAATCCTGATAAGGCTAGATTAATTTATAGGAGTGATATAAAAGATGGAGTTTCAGAGATTGTTAATCATTATAAAGATCCATCACTTGGGGAGGCAGGTGTTTGGTTCCCAGTTGAAGAGATTTCAGGCGAATTAAGTGATGGAGTTTCAGGTTCAGTTGATGAAGGGGTCGAATATTCTTTCCAGGTATTAGATGATAAATTTGCAGTAGGTAACACAAGACTGGTAAATCATAAGACTTATTATTTTATGTCTTTAGCATATGCCCATAATAGTGCTGAAATTAATATAGACCCATATAACGGAGCAGATTCTACTTATGATGGTAGAAATAGACCATACCTTCAAGGGAGAAGAAATATAGAAGTATATTCTGCTATACCTCATTTTATTGAGCCGGAGAATGGAGGGACTACTTTACACTCTTCGTATGGTGATGGGTTGCCACTTACAAGATTAGAAGGTCAAGGTAATGGAGGAATGGCTCTTGAATTAACAGATAAAACAATAAATGAGATATTAACTTCAAATGATCACAGAAGTTTATATCCAGAGTATAAACAAGGAATGGGGCCAATTGCTATTACAGTTATTGATCCAGTAAGAATTCCTCAAGGTGATTTCACGTTTAAATTAATAGATCCAATTTTTAGTGCAAGCTCTATTATTTCATATGGTGGTTGGCAGTTGATTAACAATACGAATGGTAAGGTGCAAGCATCTGCTAGTCAAGATATTTCGTTTGGATCTGAGCAATATATTGAGCAATTAGGGTTAAGCTTTAAGCTTAATCAGGCTCAAAATCCTGGAAGTGATCCTGATAATATTCAAAATAATGGATTAATATCTGGGACTATTGAATTTGAGAATATGAATGATAAATGGTTAAGTGGTGTTGCAGATAGAGATGATGATAATCCATTCTTTAGTGTTTGGGGGTTCAATTGGATTAGAGCAGGGTCAGTTGAATCTACTACTGAAAACCCTGTAGGGATTAATCAGATTGATTATAATACTTCTGATGATCCTAATGGATCCTTTGAGGGGGCTGTTATTGAAACAAATATAGGTTTTGGTGGTCAATTTGAATGGACAGGAGGAACTTGGGCTCCATACCGTTTTGCTTCTAATTTTAATGATGGTCCGGGTATTAGTACTTCAATTACTAATCTGGCTAAACTTTCAAATTTAAATTCTGTTGATATTGTTATCACTGATGATACATCAAAATGGAGTAGAGTTTGTATTGTTGAGGCTCAAGATGATGTGGCGTTATCAGAGGGAGGGCAAATTAAAATGGGATTAAGAAAGTCTCTTTCAGTTGGTAAAGATGGTGAGCCAGATGGCGCAGTAGATTCTAATGGAGTAGCAATATACGGATTAGGATGGTTCCCTGGTTATGCTATTGATATTGAGACAGGTGAAAGATTAAATATTATATTTTCTGAGGATTCATGGCAAACTTCTGAGAATGGGAATGATATGCTATGGAATCCAACAGGTAAGTTAGTTACAGATGAATTTCCTTTCTATGACTCTGATAATAATGAGTTTTCAGGAGGTAATTATTTATTAGGAGGAAAGCACTTTATCTATGTTGTTAAAGGTGAATCTTGGGTAAAAGGAACTAATGATTATATTAATAATATTTCTGATTGTGATGATTCTCCTAATTATGATGAATCAGCTTGGATTTATTCAAGACTATTAAATGATAATACTGGTACAGGTAAATTTTATGTGTTTAGAAATGTTACGTGGGTTGGAGCACCTTTATTAGCTCCAGGAAGAGATCTGAACTTTTCTAATGAAGCTAAAATTAAATTAAGAGTAACTAAACCATATAATTCATATGAAACGGTTATCTCAGATAAGTTTTTTGATAAAAATATGGATTTAATATTAGGAGAGACTTATGTAGTCGCTTATGAAAATCTACCAACTACTTGGGGTGGTAAAACAGTTACCTATAACGGCTTTGATTACGAACCAGGGGAATCATTTGTTACCGTAGATTCGATAGTGACCTTTACGGGTTCTTCAAAAGCTAGAGTAATTCAAGCAAGTGCTATTAATAGTTTTAACCCAACATATAGCTTTAATACAGATGAAATTACTGCTCAGAAAGGCGTGTTAAGTGTAGCAAAAGATGCAATGGAAACAATAAAAGTTGTCCCTAATCCTTATTATGGATATTCATCTTATGAGAAGAATCAGTTAGATAATAGAGTGAAAATTACAAATCTTCCGAGGCGAGCAACTATCTCAATCTTTACGATAGGAGGTACTTTAGTTCGAAAACTTAATAAAGATGATGGGATGACCTCTATTGATTGGGATCTCAAGAATAATTTCGGAATTCCAATTGCTAGCGGATTGTATGTTATACATGTAAGAGGGTTGTTCTATGAGAATGGTAATCCTGTAGAGAAAGATAAAGTAATAAAATGGTTTGGTTCATTACGACCAATTGACTTAGATACTTTCTAATTTAAATTAATAATAGAAGATAATAAATATTATACATATGAAACAAATTAATAACTGGGTAAAAGCTACAGCAATGATTACGCTGTTACTATTTCCTTTTAGTCAAAATATTGCAGGTAATCCTCAAAGAGCTGGGCAAGCAGGAGCTTCTGAATTATTGATTAATCCATGGGCTAGATCCTCAGGCTGGGGAGATGCGAATGTTGCAGGGATTAGAGGTTTGGAAGGGATTTATTCAAATGTCGCAGGTCTTGCTTTTACAGAAAAAACAGAATTAGTTTTCTCTACTGCTCAATGGCTAAAGCTTGGAGATGAATCAGTAAGTAATATTAGTTCATTTGGATTTTCTCAGAAAACTGGAGAATCAGGAGCAATAGGATTCTCAGTCATGAGTATGAGTTTCGGTGAGATTGAGGTTACTACTGTGGATCAGCCAGAAGGAGGTATTGGAACCTATTCTCCTAGCCTTATGAATATGAGCCTTGCTTACTCAAGGATTTTTTCTAATAGTATATATGGTGGGGTTACTGTAAAGATGATCTCAGAACAGATATCAAATGTTGGGGCTAATGGCCTTGCTTTAGATGCAGGTATCCAATATGTTACAGGTAAGAAGGATAATATGAAATTTGGGATTTCATTAAAGAATGTAGGACCTAGAATGAGTTTTAGTGGTGACGGACTTTCTTTTAGAGGAATTATTCCATCAGGAGATAATGATGATTATAAAATGACTGTCGAGCAAAGATCATCTGAGCTTGAATTACCTGCATTATTAAATATAGGAATAGCTTATGATGTCAATATAATGAGACATAGAATAACTGGAGCAAGTACTTTTACTTCTAATTCTTTTCAGAAAGATCAATATAGACTTGGAGGGGAGTACTCTTATAGAGAAATGTTTATGCTACGTTTAGGCTATACTTATGAGGAAGGGATAAGAACTCCAAGCACTAGAACTAATGTTCTGAGAGGTCCTTCAGGAGGGTTTACGGTTGAATTGCCAATGGGATCTAATGGATCTACTTTTGGTTTAGATTATTCTTACAGGCACACAGATCCTTTCCAAGGTTCTCATGCTATTGGAGCTAGAATTAATTTATAATATTATTATAAACAGATATTTTATTTATAAGGAAGTTTCTTCCTTTATCTTCGTTTAACCATAAGATTTATGACAATAATATATTTATCAAAAAAAGGTTATGATGATTTGAAAGCAGACTTACATCAATTAAAATCAGTTGAGAGACCTAAGGTAATTAATCAAATTGCTGAGGCTAGAGATAAAGGTGACTTATCTGAGAATGCTGAGTATGATGCTGCAAAAGAGGCTCAAGGCTTATTGGAAGCAAGAATTGCAAAATTAGAGAATGATTTAGCTAATTCTCGTGTATTAGATAGGTCAGCGATGGATACCTCCACAGTACATTTGCTTACTAAGGTTACGATTAAGAATATATCTACTGGAATGGAAATGGTGTATGCAATTGTGTCAGAATCTGAGGCAGATTTAGCTGCCAAAAAGATCTCCTCTACTTCACCTATTGGTAAAGGATTACTAGGTAAGGCAATTGGAGAGATAGCTGAAATTGAGGTCCCTAATGGGATAATACATTTTGAAGTATTGGATATCCAGCCACTATAAATGTCAAGTATTTTTTCAAAAATAGTTAATGGTGATATTCCTGCATTTAAAGTAGCTGAGGATAAAAACCACTTAGCATTCCTCGATATCTTTCCTTTAGCTAAAGGTCATGTTTTAGTTATTCCAAAAAAAGAGACAGATTATATTTTTGATATTAGTTCGGATGAATATTTAGCACTATGGGAATTTTCTCAGAAAGTAGCAAAAGCAATGGATAAAGTAATTTCCTGCAAACGAATAGGAGTCTGTGTTATTGGTTTAGAGGTGTCACATGCACATATCCATTTGATTCCAATTAATACCATTTCGGATATAAATTTTGCAGGACCAAAGTTAAAATTTTCTGATGAGCAAATGAATGAAGTTGCTCAAAAGATAAGTTCAGTTATTTAATTTTATCAGGGTTATCTTTTAAGAAACGTCCCCAGCTAGAATAATTTTTCTTGTTATTATTTCCAGAATTTCTTTGGAAATGGTGACAAACTGCAGCGGCTAATCCATCAGAGGCATCTAGATGTTTAGGCATGTTTTTAATATCAAGTATTGATTTTAACATAGCAGCAACTTGCTCTTTACTTGCAGTTCCTTTTCCTGTAATTGCCATTTTTATTTTCTTAGGTGCATACTCAAAAATAGGGACATTCCTATAAAGTGCTGCTGACATAGCTACTCCTTGAGCTCTGCCAAGTTTTAACATTGACTGTATATTTTTCCCATAGAAAGGAGCTTCCACAGCAAATTCATCAGGCTTATATTCATCAACTAATTGTAATGTTCTTTCAAATATCTTTTTGAGCTTTAATTCATGAGAATTAAGTTTTGATAGATGTAGGACTCCCATTTGTATTAGACTTATCTTTCCTTCTTTCACATGAATCAACCCATATCCCATGATTGTTGTTCCAGGATCGATCCCTAAGATTATTTTATCAGTTTTCAATTGTTATCTTTGTGTCAACAAAATTAAGCAATGCTAAGCAAAAAAACTATTAGCTTTCTATTAAAGATAGGAA
>MDSW01025179.1_pt1 | contig 17017 bp, 10 predicted proteins | sample 811171 | NCBI WGS metagenome assembly MDSW01 (sample SAMN05326641, study PRJNA326480) | marine metagenome | isolation source: seawater | place: Atlantic Ocean: North West | collected 2012
CTTTTATTGATTTGTTTTTTTTTAAAAGCTAATACTTCAGGGAGTATAAAAAATGGCTACAATATCAAACGCAACAACAGGTAACGATATACTCGTTCCAACAAATAATGACGTAACCTATAGAGGTCTATCAGGTGACGACGTTTACATTTTATCATCAGCTATAGAAGCTAACGCAAAAATCAGTATCGTTGATACTGCAGGCGCTAACAGAATTCAGTTAGTTGATGGTTTATCAATAACTTCATCACGCTTCGCAGCTGATGCAGTTGAATTAACTTTATCAAATGGTGCTGTCGTAACAGTTAATGGTGCTGACAACTTTACATTTGAAGTTGGTGGTAACGATACATCTGGTACAACAGGTACTGATCAAACTTATTCTGCCTTTGCAAGCGCAATGGGTGTTTCATCATTACCTACTGGAAGCACATTAGTTTCTGGTACTGCAAATGTTGCAGTTTCAGGTGCAAGCATCGGATCAGGCGTTGGTGCTGGTAGCGTTTCAATTTTAACAACTGGATATGATGAAATAACTGGAGGAGCAGGCAATGATACCTATATTGGTGTTATTGGTTCTGGTACAACCCTAACGGCTAACTCCTATGACGTCATTGATGGTGGAGATGGAACAGATACAGTTTCCCTGAACTTATCTGACGGAGATTTCTCTGGTGATATGACAATAACTAATGTTGAGATTATGTCTTTCCGTGCTTCAGGCGCAGTAAGAACATCAACAAGTCTTCTTCAACAAGAAGGTGTTACACAGATCACTAATGACAGAAGTACACAAGACTTAACTGTCGCTGGTGTTCCAAATATTGTAACAGTTTTTGCAGACAGAGTTCTAGCAGGTAAAGATACTAGAGTTACATATGATCTTCTAGCAACTATTGGTACAGATACAACACAACCATTAAAAGTAACTGGTTCAGGCGCTGCTTCAGTAATTGAATTTAGTGCTTCAGGTACAGACGGTGTTGAGACAGTTGCTATTACATCAACAGGAAGTGCGCTTGGTCAAACAATTGGCACATTGACTGTAGATGATGCTGCAACAGCTTCTACACTGAAAAAAGTTACTCTTGCAGGTGATTCAAAACTAACTATAACTAGTGCGCTAGACTTTGCTGGTACAGCTGTTGGTTCAGTTGTAACTGGTACAATTGATCTATCAGAAAGTACAGGTGGTAGTGCTATTACAGTTGGTGCTGATGCTGAGAATATTGCATTCACAGGTGGTAGTGGTAATGACAAAATTACATTCGCTGCAACATTTAATTCAAAAGATACAGTAGATGGTGGCGACGGTGTAGATACACTTGCCCTATCAGGTATTACTACATTTAACCCTGTGACTTCAGGATCAATTTCAAATACAGAGATTATTCAAATTGAAGCTACGGACAACAATGACTTAGCTGTTTCAAATTTTGACAAAACAACTGCTACAGCATTTCATCTTGTTGAGAATGATACAGATGGAAAAGATCTTACACTTACAACACTGAAAGCTGGCGATACAGTTGGTGTTATCAACAACAACAACAACAATGTCGCTGAATTAAGTTTAGGACTTAAAGATGCATCTGGAAGTGCTGATGTTCTTAATGTTGAAGTTTATGGTGCTGATGGAGCTACAGAAGCACGAAATGGTATCGATGATATTATTTTCACAGCTGTTGAAACATTAAATATCACATCTGATGTTGTTTCTGTTCTCGGTAATGAGAAATTGTCAACAGCAAGTGAAGGTAACTTAATTAGTGATATTTCTGCTGATACTGCACTTACAACTGTTAATTTGTCAGGTAATGATAAGATTAATGTAACAATTGGTGCTGAGGCTGCTCTTTTATCAACTATTGATGCGAGTGGAATGACTTATGACTCAACTATCACAACAAGTGCAGCATCTGCTGTTACTGTGACATTGGGTTCAGGTAATGATACACTTAATTTTGGTACAACACTAACTGGTGCTGATACTGTAACTGATGGTGGTAACAGAACTGCTACAACTGCTGATAGGTTAACTGCTACAATTGCAGGTTTATCAACAGTTACAGGAACTGGTAATCTAAATATTAGTGGTGTTGAAAATATTGATCTTATTACAGCGACTTCTGCTTCATCAGTAAGCGCTGCAAATATTACTGGCGCTACAGTTATTAATGCTGCTGGTACAGCTGGTGGTGATAACACTACTGCATTAACAATTACAGATCTTCCTGTAGGAACTAGTGTCGGTGTTGGTAATGCTGCTGCAGCTGCTAATGATATCTATAAAGGTACATTGACAGTGTCTCTAGCAGACGAAACAGGTGATGATGACAATATCACTTTCCTACTTGGTGATACAAGTACAGATGATGATGTTGACGCAACACTAGTAACAAATGCTACAGTTGAAACAGTAACAATTACTGCTTCTGCTGACTTAGTTGATGCTGCTGGAAACGAAGCAGATCTTAATGTTGCTAAAGTGAAAGCTGCAACTCTTGTCGTTAATGGTGGTGATGCTGCTTATACAGAAGGTCTTGACCTTACAGGTACAGGCTCAGCAACGCTACACGTAAATACTGCAACCGTTAACGCTGCTGCTCATAAGGGTCCACTTACTCTTATAGCAAATGCCGCAACACCAACAACAGTTACTGCACAAGGTGTAGCTGTTCAAACTATAACTGGTGGTGCTAAAAACGATGTTGTTGATTTAACTGTCGCTGGTGGTACTGCAACACATGTTCTGGATGGTGGTGCTGGTAATGATACAGTTAAACTATCATATACTGGAGATGCTACTGTTTCTTCAATCGATAACTTTGAAACATTAGAAGTTACTGTTGGAGCCTCAAAATCTGTTGCTCTTACACAGGCTGCTAATAAATTTGCTAATGACTCTGATGCAACAACTCTAATTATTAAGGGTGGTAATTCATTATCTACATTTAGCTTAGCTGCTGATCCAATTGATGGTACAAACCTAACACTAATTGATGCTTCAGCATTCGAAGGTAGAATTAATAATATTACTTTTGATGCCGAAATGTATGCAAATACTACTCAAATTATCGGTGGTTCAAGTGCAAAAGATACTGTGAAATTCTCAACTGATACAGATACACAATCTTATACACCGAATACACAAAGTATTGAGTATCTATATTTCACAAGTGATAGTGGTAATGATGGTAGTGAGTCAACAACTCTTGACCTAACTAAAGCTACTGATATTGGTAGATTATATCTTGGTACTGGTACAGGTTCAGCTAACACAGTTGCTATAACCAACTATAACAGTGACAACCATGGAACTGTTTATCTAGGTCATTCACAAGGTAGTGCTCCAACATTTGATTCAACTGGTGGTGGTGCTCTGAGTGTTGCTCATGCTTCTGCTACTGGAACATCAGATACCGTTAATCTGTTCCTTGAAGACACTAACAATGCTGCAAGCACTGTTACATTAACATCTGCTGGTACAGAGACATTAAACATAACTGTTGGCGCTGCTGCTGAAAGTCATAGTATTGTGGCTTCAGCTGTTACTCCTACAACAGGAAGCGCAACAACAATTAATGTTAAAGGTTATCTTGCAACTGCTTCTGCTGCTGCAACAGTAACTCTGGCAACTACATCAGCTCTAACAACAACTGTTGATGCAAGTACATTTGCTGGTACATTTACACTTTCCGATCGTGGTTCATCTGCAATGACTATTAATGGTTCAATTGGAGCTGACTCTATTCAAATGGAAAATGGTGGTGATGTTATTTCTGCAGGTACAGGTGTTGATACTTTAGTTGTCAAATACTACTCAATCATTTCAGGTATAACTGTAGATCTTTCATCTTCAACAGATCAGATAGTTAGTTGGGATGGTGCTGCTGCTTCAGGTACAATAACTGGATTTGAGAAAGTTAACCTTGCTCAATACACTGGTGGATTTGGTGCTAATGTAACAATGGGTAGTTCAACTACTGGTTCATATGAAGTAACTGGTACTAAAGCTGCTGACTCAATTACATTCGGTCTAGGTGCTGATAACTACATCCATGATGATGATACAACATTAAGTGTTGACACAATCACTAACATGAACCTTCTTGCAACAGGTAACCAAGATACAATTGATCTTGACCTTTCTGTTATCGAAGGCCTAAGTGCTACAACAGGATCTAGTGATCTTGAACAAGGTGATGGTACTGATGTAGGTGCAACTGATACTGTAACAGTTACAGAAGCATCTGGTGCTACTGATATATCTGCTGCTGGAAATGATATCTTAGTCTTAATTAGCGCAACATTTGCTGCAACTACAGATGTGGAAACTGCGCTTGAAGCAAGTGGTAGTAGAGTTCTAACAGTATCAAGTGATCTTGCAACTGCTGGTGGTTCATTCTTAGTATTATACTCAGACGGAACTGATGCTTATGTTGCTGTCGCTGATGTTGCTGCGGAGACTGCTGATGATACTGACTTTGAAGCAAACGACTTAGCTGTGACTAATATCTTGAAAATTGCTGGTGTAAGTTCAATTGCATCTGGTGATTTTGCAGATGCTGAGATCGATATTATCGCTTAGTAATGTTTAAATAAATAAAGAAGAGGGGTCTTTTGGGCCCCTTTTTTTTTGGTATAATATAAATATGAATAAGAAATTAACAAAAGATGATTTGATTCAACTTGGTAATTTATTTGAAAAACAACACTTTGACGAACTTAATGAAAGGTTAGATGGCTTTCTCAAATTAGGTGATAATGCTATCTTATTGAACCTTAAAGGCGCTACATTAATTGCTCAAGAAAAGTTCTTTGATGCTGAGAAGGTATTAGATCATCTTGTAGATAAATTTGATAATTTCATAGATGGTGAAATTAATCTTGCGAATGTTTATCATAAAACAAATAGATCTGATATCGCGTTGATTAAACTTAAAGAATTACTTCTAATTGATCATTTAAATATAGATACTGAACAAACATTAAATAACAATATCGGTATGATATATAACGAACTTTCAGAATATGATGAAGCTCTCAAATATCTGAGTAAAGCTCATGATTTAAATTCTAATGATATATCAACATTAAAAAGTTTAGGCGCTGTCTATAGAGGTAAAAAAAAATATCAGGAGTCTATTAATTATTATGAGAAAATAATTAATCTTTTAGAGAATGATAAATTGCACCCAGATCTTTTCTCTGAAATATGCATGGAATTAACCCAATTATATAGATCTATTTATAATTACGCTAAAGCAGATGAGTTTTTAAATCGTGGACCTGGTTTAATTTCTATTTCTGATAAATCAGTTGATAACAAATTATTCTCTAAACTTGAAGTATCAGCTGATAACTCTGATAACTTTATTGGTTATTGGTCTATAAATGATGATCTACTTATGGATCAAATTGTTAATTTTTTTGACGAGAATCCAACTCTTCAAGCACCCGGAAGAGCTGGTGGTCAAATAAATATCAATCATAAAAAATCTATAGATATATCTGTTTTACCTTCATCTTTGAAAAATAAAAAATATGATGTTTTTAACAAATATTCAGAAATATTAATAACATTATTTAATGATTATAAAGGTAGATGGCCAATGCTAGATAGCATCCCCTTATATTTTTCAAATTTAAATATTCAAAAATATGAAACTGGTGGTCATTTTCAAGGTTATCATGCTGAAAGGTTAAACAAAGCATCAATGCATAGAATGTTCGCTTGGATGACGTATTTAAATGATGTAGAAGACGGTGGTTGTACATATTTTCCAAATTTTGATATTCGCTTTAAGCCAAAAAAAGGGACAACACTAATTTGGCCTTCAGATTGGACACATATTCATTGTGGTGAAGTGGTTAATTCTGGTGAAAAGTATATTATAAATGGATGGTTTGAACTTACATAAATTAAGGTATGTCAAAAAATAAAGATATAAATATATTAATAGAAACTGGCGATACAAGCTTATCTAGCGGTGATTTTCAAAGAGCTATTGATGCATTTAGTAATGTATTGAAAATAAATGATAATGATTCTGCAATGCATTTTAAACTTGGTGTTTCTTACTATTATTTTAAGAATTTTGAATCTGCTATTACTCACTTAAATAAATCTTTAGAATTGAATCCTAATATGAAGAGTTCTTCTCCATCTATGTATAATGATTTATCATCAGTATTAACACATTGTTATAAACACACTTTAGACCATGGAAGGGCAATTAAATATTCAAATAATATTCATTTATCAAAAGAAATTGATAGGGCTGGTATGCATTTCCAAAAAAAAAATATTGAAACAAATGATGTTGAGAACTTCATAGGATGTTGGGATATAGAGGACTATAACCTTATTGACTCAATAGTAGAGTTTTTTGAAAATAACACATCTCTTCATCGTCAAGGCTCAACTTATGGAGGCATTAATATTGAAGAAAAAAATTCTGTAGATTTATGCATACAAATTCATCATTTGAAACAAGAGCCAGTAAAGTTTATTCATAAATATCTCGATTATATTAATTTATTACTTAATGATTACATTAAAAATTATGATATTTTATCCGATTTTAATCTCTCTATGGGTACTTTTAATATCCAAAAATATTGTAAAGGAGGGCATTTTAGAAATATCCACAGTGAAAGAACAGATTTGCGTAATATGGATAGAGTTTTTGCATGGATGACCTATCTTAATGATGTAGACGATGGCGGTGCTACATATTTTTCTCACTATGATTTAAGAGTTAAACCTAAAAAAGGTAGGACATTGATTTGGCCTGCTGAATGGACGCATGCGCATTGTGGTGAAATAGTAAATTCTAATGAAAAATATATAATAACCGGGTGGATTGATTTCACTTTTCCTAAAAAATAAAAAATAATCATATTTCCATACTATTGTATTATTCAAACGAATACCTATATAAGTAAAGAACTATTAAGGGAGATAAATATGTTAATTGATGGTGTAGCGGGAATGACAATATCAAACGGTGTTCTTAGAGTTGCCGTTGGTAGAATTGATGCTAATGGACAAACTTCAACTGAAGATATCTTTATTCCAGCGAATTGCATTAATAATGTTGTACAGGCACTTGTACAAGGTGTTGAGGATTTAAATACAAAAATGGCAGAAGAAAACAAGGGTGCAGAAGAAGGGAATTCTGGTGACTCAAAGAAAAAAAGCAAAAAATCTTCGCTAACTGATGTTGATGAAAAATCTGACTAAATATTCTTTTCTTTTTTTTAAATTTTCACTTGTTTTAATCTTTTTTAGCTCAGTAGAAGCTAATGCAAGTGAAGATATTACTTTGGATGATATATTAGGTTTAGCTTATAATGCGTCCATAGAAGAACCTTTTGTTATTTCTTCTAAAGCATATGTGAAATCAGCTGAAGCTGACTTAAGCGCTTCAAAAAGACAAAGGCTTCCTGTTTTCACAGCCTCAATAAAAAATGCTCTAACAATTGATAGGCAAATAAGTGATAGAAATGCATTAAGAAAATTTGAAGATGAAGGTCTGGATCTCCAGGTGCAGATGGTACAACCAATTTTTACAGGTTTAAGTATTAGAGCGGATATTGACAGATCTGAGTCAAATTTAAGAGGTTCAATAGTAGAGAGTAATAAAAGACTAGGACAAACTATAATTGAGTCTACCTCTGCATACATGATGTATGTTCGTGATGTAAAATTAAGGGAAGATGTTAATGTTGCGCTAAAAAGAAGTTCAGAGTTATTAGAGTTAGTTAAAAAACGATATAATGCTGGATTAACTGATTTAAGTTTATTTGCTCAAATGAGAATTAAATACAGTGAGATGCAGTTATTAACCAATACTATTGAGAGTAAATTTACTAATTCGAGAGCTGTTTTTCTCAGGTTTTTTTCTGAAGATCTATTACCAACCCATTATCCTACAAAAGTTATTGGTTATGACTTTCTTGATTTTTTAGGGAGTAACCAAAGCTATGACCTAGCGCTAGCTAGAGCTAATCTTGATACTGCTGAGGCCGAATTATTACTTTCTAGGGGAAACCGTCTTCCAAGCATAGCATTAACAGTCAGTGGAACGCTTTATGATGTAGATGGAAGTGATGAGGAAGAGGACGAGTACGATATAAAAGGTGGTTTACAAGCTAGTTGGAAATTTTTAGATTTTGGGGCCTCACGAAAGAAAGTTCAAGCATCGCAATCTAAAGTTCGAGCAGCAAAATATAATATAAATTACCAAACAAGAATTGATGAAGTTGAACGGTTAAGGCTCTTATCTCTCATTTCAAGTTTAAATAAGCAACTAAAAGAGCAATATGATGTTCTTGAAGATATAAATAGGCAAATTATGCTTATGGAAACTCAACTGACCGCTTCAAAATTCCTTGGGATATCATTAGCTGATTTATTTTATCAGAAAATAAATGTTCAATCTTCTATTAACACTATGGAAATTGATTATGTCACAGCCAATCTTCAACTTAAATTATTATCGGCTAATTTAATAAGCTTTATTGCTCAAAAAGATATTATAAATTAAAAATTACTATTATTTAGTTATCAATACTTGTATTTTAGAAATTAATATCCATTTATCTGATATAAATAGGGTTGAATATGGAAGATAAAATTAAACATTGGTTTTGGGGACCAATATTAAGAAGTAAAAGATTATATATTCAAGTGGCTTTAGGTAGTGTTTTTATAAACCTATTCGCTCTTGTAACAGCTTTTTACATAATGACTGTATATGATAAAGTTTTACCAAACTTTGCTACTGACTCTCTTAAAGCTCTTGCTATCGGTGTAATAATCGTATTTATTTTTGATTATGCAATGAAAATGCTAAGAACTTATTATATTGATGTTGCTGGTTCTTCTATAGATAGATCTGTGGGAGATAAAATATTCACTAAAATGACATCTCAAGATATTGGTGAAGATTCTCATCAAGAAAGAAGAAAAGCAGCTGGCGCATTATCACAAATTGTTAGAGAATTTGATACACTAAAGAACTTATTCACATCAGCTTCATTAAATACATTTATTGATCTACCATTTATGCTTTTCTTTATTGCAGTAATTTACTCAATTGCAGGTCCCGTAGCTTTTGTCCCACTAGCTATTGTAGTATCTGTTTTTCTATTTGCATTCATTGTACAACCAATTCTAAAAAAGTTTTCAGCATCAAGTTATGACTCAAATATGGGAAAATATTCTGTTTTAATTGAGTTATTAACAAATATTGACACTGTTAAGGCGATTGCTGGCGGTAAAACTCTTAAGGAAAGATGGAATCACAGTGTTAATGCAAATTCGCGTTATGGTCTAAAAGCTAGGATGGTTACAGCCGCGGCATCAAATTTTACATCTACAGGTATGCAGTTCAGTAGTTTAGGTATTGTTTTTATAGGTGTTTATTTAGTTCAGGATGCAAAGATTACAACAGGTGCTCTAATCGCTTCAGTTATCTTATCTGGAAGAACTCTTGCACCACTTGCGCAGTTTAGTCAAACTCTAGGAAATTTGAATAATGCACTTAAAGCTTATAAACAAATTGATGATTTAATGAATGTAATATCGCTTGAAGAAAGTAAATCAGATCAGGTATCAAAGGATACAATTGAGGGTAATATTGTCTTTCAAAATGTTAGTTTTACTTACCCAGGTAAAAATGAACCTGTTTTTGAGAATCTTAATCTTAATATAAATGTTGGTGAAAGAATTGCAATTATGGGTCCTGTAGGCTCAGGTAAATCAACACTTATAAGTCTGATATTAGGGCTTAATAAACCGAACAGCGGTTATGTTTTACTTGATAAGGTTGATGTTAATAGCATAAGACAAGAAGACTTAAGAAATAATATTGGTGTAGTTCTTCAAAATGTTGAGCTTTTTTCTGGAACACTAGAAGACAACATAAAAATTAATGCAGAAGATGTTAGCAATGATAATTTTTTTGCCGCAGCTAGGTTATCAGGTGTAGATGAATTTGCTGGTAAACTACAAAATGCATATAAATTCCCTCTTCAAGAAGGTGGTTTAGGTTTATCAGGAGGACAAAAACAAGCAATTGCTTGGGCGAGAGCAATAATTAATCAACCTAATTTGATGATTTTAGACGAGCCAACTTCTGCAATGGATCATGAGACTGAAGCTAGAATCCTTAAAAACTTAGAAGACTATTTTAGCGGAAGAACAATTCTATTTTGTACACATAGACGTTCATTTATTGAAAAAGCTACTAGAGTAATTGTTTTAGATAATAAAGGTATTAGTTTAGATATTTCTGCAGAAGAGTACTTGAGTAAAATTGCATCATTAGAAGAAAGACAAAAAATTGGGCAGGTTTAATGTTTAAAAGAATTAAAAATATGAAAATAAAAGATAAATTTTTTCAAATATTTAATAAAATTAAAGACTCAAATTTTATAGGTTTACTAAAAATTCAATTTGATAAATTCATTATTCTTTCTAGAGATTATTTCATGGAGCGTTTTGACTCTTTAGATAATGGAGAGTCTATTGCTGATCATAACAATGTCAGCGAGTCTGAGTTAACTCCAAAAATTAATAAGCCTAACTTAATGTTTTTTATGATTATATCTATTACAATTATATTTATTATATGGGGCTCAATAGCTAAAATTGATAGAAGTATTATTGCTATGGGGGAAATTAAACCATCATCAAAAATACAAGATATACAGTCATTATTTACAGGGAAGTTAGAGAAAATATATGTTGAAGAGGGTGATTATGTTTTAAAAGATGAACCACTTTTTGCAATTGACTCTCTTGAAATTATTGCAGAAAAAAATCAAACAGAAAATACATATTATACACATCTAGCTAAAATTAGTCGGTTAAGGCTAGAGCTTGGTATAACAGATGCATTTAACTTTCCTGATGAACTTATTGAAAATAGACCAGAACTAATCGCTTTAGAAGAGCAAATTTTTTTAAGTAATATGAGTTATCTAGAAATTCTTGAACGCCAAGTTGAGATGACACAAGAGTTATATGATCAGGGCGCTGAGTCCGAAATGTCACTATTGGCAAGAAAATCAGCTCTTTTAGAAAGAAGAAATATAACCTTAAACGAATTAACAAAGGCTGAAGAAATATTAGCTAATACTCTGTCAAAACTTCCTGCGCAAAGAATTAGAGCTGAGCAGGCTATAGTAAAGTCGACATCTGACGGAACGATAACTAATATAAATTTTTATACGATTGGTGCAGTTGTTGAAGCTGGAATGAAATTAGCAGAAATTGTTCCCGATGATGATGATCTTGTTGTTGAAGCAAGAGTTTTGCCTCAAGATGTTTCTTTTATTCAAGATGGTATGAAGGCTTATATATCTCTTACTTCATATGATGAAAGTATTTACGGTCGGGCTAAAGGGGAGGTATTAAAAGTTTCAGCAAATACACGGTCAGATCAAGATGGTGTTACTTTTTATATTGCGACATTAAGTGCTGATTTTGAAGAATTTTCTAATAAGGTAAATGGTATTATTCAACCAGGTATGCAGACACAAATAAGTATAATCGGTGATAAACGAACTGTATTAGGGTATCTTTTCTCTCCGGTAACGAAACTTACATCAAAAGCATTTAGAGAAAAATAATAAATGCAACAAGCTGTAAAACATCTACCCGTTATTACTGAAAATAATCCAAACTTTATAGGTGTGTGGTCTTTAAGTGACATTACTTTTACCGACCTCTTAATTGATTTTTTTAACTCAAACCAGATGCTACAAATGGATATGAAAATTCAATCCTCAAAAGGTGATAAAATAGATGAAAATATAGTTAAAGGTAAAAGTATACTTAATTTGAAAGCTGAAGATATTACTAACACCAGATTACTATTGTATTTTAAATATCTGAATGAATGCTACAAACAATATATTTTAAGATGGCCTACAATTGTTAAGCAAGAAGAATTAGGTCTTTTGAACAACTTTGAATTACATAGATATGATAAGGGCAGTCCGAATAATTTTGATCCCTTCTATAAAAGAAACCAACCTTTAGCTGGTATATATTCTCTTTCATTTGTTACATTTTTAAATTCAGTTGAAAAAGGTGGTGAGTTAGAGTTTTATTATCATGGCACCTCAATTAAAGCATATAGAGGTATTACTGTAATTTATCCCTCAGATTGGACACATGCCTCAAAAATTACATCCAATACTACAGATGATCTATATATCATTAGAGGAGATATTGGCTACTATTCTCATAATGATCAGACATATGGAGTTAGTCTAGACAGCTTTGATAAAGAAGTTAAAGTAAAAACTGATATAAAAGAAAAAAAGAAATAATCAATATGATTAAAGATGCAAATCAAATTGAAAATGATATAAATTTTCTAAATTCTCTATTAAAAAATAGACAACTAGATGAACTTAAAGAGAAAGCTGATTTATTTATAAATAAATATCCAGAGCACTATGTAGGATTTTTTTTTGTTGCTGTTTATTGCTTCTATAATAACAACTTCATACAAGCTGAAAAATATTTAAATAATTCAATAAGTAAAAATAAAAATATACCATCAGCTCTCAACTTAATGGGTTTGATAAAAAAGAATCTAGGAAAACTGAATGAGGCGGTTCATTTTTATAAAAATGCACTTCAACATGATCCGAGAGATATATCTATATATGTAAATTTATCTTCTGTTTTTATTGCTTTGCAGGAGTATGAAGAAAGTTTAAATGTTATAGCTGAAGCAAAAAAAATTAATGAGAGTGATCAACTTCTAAAAATTAATGAAGTATCTGCCTTAGTAGGTCTTAAAAAATATAATGAAGCAAAAATATTAGCTAACAAGATATATGCACAAATCAAAGATAATCCAGTCTTATTAAATGCTATAGGAACTATTTATTCACAAGAAAAAGATTATGAATTAGCTCTAGAGTTTTTTAGAAAATCTTATGAAATTAACAGTAATGATTTTAATGTTTTCTTAAATATAATATCAACATTATCAAAATTAGAAAAAAACGATGAAGCAATAAATATTTGTAAAACTAATATTTCACAGGGAGGTATGAACCCAGAAACTTACAACAAACTAACTTCATTAATGCTAAAAATAAACAACTTGAATGAATGTTATGATTTCTTTTCAGATATTATAAAAAAAAATAACACTAATTCCATGGCGTATAATCAGTTGGGAAATGTTCTAAGGCTACAAAATAAGAATGAAGAATCTCTTATTTCATATAAAAAGGCAATTGAAATATCAAAAAATGCAATATATTTCAATAATATAGGTGCAGCATATCAAGAATTAAATGATTTTGAGAAGTCTGAGTTTTACTTCAATAAAGCCCTTGATTTAAGTAAGGCTGAAGATAAAAAATCAATACCTGCGTCTTACCATAATCTAGGTAACCTATATACCTATACAAAAAATTTTGAGCTTGCTAACAAAAATTATAGAAAAGCTATTGAGGTAGAGCCATATTTTGTAGACTCCTTTCGGAGCCTTGTTAGAAATAAAGATTTAAATTTAAGTGATATAATAACAAAAAATTTTATAAGAATATATGATGAAGATCTTATAGGCGATGGCGAGTCAAGGTCTACACTTGCATTTGCACTCGCTGAGTTATATGAACACTCAAATAACTATAAATTAGCCTCCAAATTTTATTCAGAGGCTAATAAATTAATTCGTAAAACATTTTCATATTCTACGAAAGAACAAGAAAAATACTTTCAGCAGCTTAAAAGTATTTATTCACATAGTAATTTTATAAAATATTCTTTTAGAGGCAATGAAACAAAAAAACCTATATTTATAATAGGGCTACCAAGATCAGGATCAACTTTAGTTGAGCAGATTATATCAAACCACTCAAAAGTCTTTGGAGCAGGGGAAGTTGATTATTTCCAGAGAACAACATTTGAGGCTGAAAAAATACTTACTAAAAAATATCCTTTTAAATTATCAGATTTTAATGATGAGATTATTAGTGCCTTATCACAATTTTATTTAGATAAAATTAACATTGATAAAAATATTGAAAAAGTTACAGATAAAAATCTCGCTAATTTTTTTTCAGTAGGTCTTATAAAAATTATGTTTCCAAATGCCAAAATAATCAATGTTTCTAGAGATAAAGATGATAATTGCTTATCTATTTTTTCTATCAAATTTACTGGCCTTTATCCTTATGCTTATGATTTAAAGGAAATTAGTGAATATTATACCTTATACCAGGATTTAATGGACCATTGGAATAATATTTTTCCTAATGAAATATATAATTTAAATTATGAGGATGTAATCAATAATATTGAAGAGGAAACAAAAAATATCTTAAATTATTGTGACTTACCATATGAAGAAAATTGTCTAAAGTTTTACAATAATGAGAGACCAGTAATGACTGCGAGCACCCATCAAGTAAGAAAAAAATTGTATAATTCGTCAGTAGGGAGGTGGAAAAAATTTGAAGATTATCTTAAGTATTAGTTCATTATTTATACTTTAAATTTTAGGATTATAAATGAGTAGTATTGAAAATAATAAAAACTTATTAATTTCTAAAATTAGTAAATTTTTAGCTAATAATGATTTAGATAATGTTAGAAAATTATCTTCAGAATTTGTTACCAAATTTCCTGAGGACTTTAATGGTTATTATTTTTTAGCTAATTATTATCTTAAAAAAAATGACTTTTTAAATGCCGAAAAAAACTATCTTAAGTCATTGAAAAAAAATAATAAAGTCGATTATCTATTTATAGAAATTGGCAATTTTTATTATATTAGAAATGATTTAAGTAAAGCCATTGATTATTACAATAGCGCTTTAAAATTAAATTCGGACTCCTTCGAATTATTAAATAATATTGGATTAGTTTATTTAAAAATAAATCATGTCGAAACTGCTATTTCATTTTTTAGTAAATCATTACAAATTAATAAAAATTATACAAATGCACTTATTAATAGATCTGTATGCTTTAATATGTTGAATAACTATAATGACGCGATTAAGGATTGTGAAAAGATTATTAAATTAGATCCTAAACATGCTTCTGCTTATAATAATTTGGGTTGGGCTTACCTTATTAAAGGTAACAATGAAAAAGCAATTGTTAAGTATAGAAAAGCTATAGAATTACAACCCAATTTTATAGATGCCATAAATAATTTAGGCGGTGCTTATTTTAATTTAGGCGATAAGAAGATGGCAGCTAAGTATTTTAAAAAATCTTTAGAAATTGATCCTAAAAACACAGAAACATTTCGAAGCCTTGTTTTAAATAAAGGCATTGATATTAATGACAGCAGAATAAAGCAATTTTATGAGCTGTATGATAAGAATGAAAAAGAATTAGGAAATTGTAATCAAAAATCTATTCCAAAAAATATACTCGAAAGTCACTCGAGCTTATGTTTTGCTCTTGGTTTTTTGAATGATAATGAAAAAAAATACAAAGAAGCTTATAAGTATTTCGAAAGGGCAAATAAATATTTTAGATTAACATATGATTATAACATTGATATTGAAGAAAGTTTATTTCTTCAAATACAGGAAGTTTTTGATAAAAAATTTTATGATAAAAATATAGAAAATGGTAATTCATCATCTGCACCAATCTTTATTATTGGTATGCCTAGGTCAGGCACTACTTTAGTTGAACAGATTTTATCTAGTCATTCTTTAGTTATTGGCTTAGGTGAGATTGAATTTATTAAGAAACTTACCTCTTTGGCTTTAGAAAAAATACCTTCCAAGAATTTATCAAATATTAAATATTTATCTTCAAAAGATAGAGTAGATTTAGGAAATGAGTACCTTAAAAATATAAGTGATCTTATAGATAATCCAAGTAAAGCACATCGATTTACTGATAAGCAAATGCTTAACTTTATTAACTTAGGTTTTATAAAGATGATATTCCCAAATGCTAAGATCATACATGTAAAAAGAAACCCTATGGATAATTGTTTTTCTATCTATTCATTACGATTTAATGGACATCAACCATTCGCATATAATCAGGTAGAGCTGGGCAAGTATTATAAAATGTATGAGAAAATGATGAGTCATTGGCGAAATACCTTTCCAGATTACATTTATGAGGTAAGTTATGAAAATTTAGTAGAAAATTTACAAAATGAGGTAAAAGGAATTCTAGAATTCTGTAACCTTAATTTTGAGGATAGCTGTATTAATTTCTATAAAAATAAAAGGTCAGTTATTACATCTAGTAGTCTTCAAGTTAGAGAAAAAATATATTCATCAGCTATAAATAGATGGAAAAATTACGAAAAGGAGTTAAAACCCTTATATGGTATTCTTAAAAGTTAAAAATATCGAGCAAAACAATGTCTAATCAAGAAACTATAAAATTATTAGAAAAGGGTAAAACATTTTTTTTAGACAATAAAATTATCGATTCTCAGAAGATGTTTGAAAAGGTTATCAGCTTAGATCCAGATAACCAAGAAGCTAATAAATATTTAGGTTTAATCTGTTTAAAATCTGAAAAGAAAAAGGATGCTTGGAAATTCATGAAAGTAGCTCTTGACGCTAATATGGAAGATCCTGAGTCATGGATTTTATTTATTCACTCATTATTTGTTGCTGAAAAATATGATGACGCCAAAAAAATAATTTTAATTGCTGAAAAGAATAATTTAAAAAGTGATCTTGTACAAAAAATTAAAGCTGAAATTGAGCGTAAAGATATACAAATACTCTCGGAGATTATTTCAAAAAAGAAAACAGATTTTGAAGATAGTAATAAAAAGCCCAAAAATTTCAATAAATTTTTTTCAAAGAAAAATGATGAAAAACCACACAATTATGTCATTGGCAGTCTTCATGATTTAATGAATTATAGAAAATATAATGAGTTATATGATTTGTCCAAGGTTTTAATAAAAGATTATCCTAATAATCCGCAAATATGGGAAATGAAAGGCTTATCTGAAATGCACCTCGAAAAGTATAA
>MDSW01057230.1_pt1 | contig 17016 bp, 16 predicted proteins | sample 811171 | NCBI WGS metagenome assembly MDSW01 (sample SAMN05326641, study PRJNA326480) | marine metagenome | isolation source: seawater | place: Atlantic Ocean: North West | collected 2012
GAACGACTTGTCCAGAACGACGTTGCGGCCTTTCGGACCCAACGTCACCTTCACCGCGTTGGCCAGCGTGTCCACGCCCTTAAGCAGGCGGTCACGTGCGTCGGTGGAAAATTTTACTTCTTTGGCAGCCATTTTCTGAAACCCCTATGATTAGGCAGCTTTTTTCTTGGCAGCGGATTTTTCGATCACGCCAAGAATATCGGATTCTTTCATGATGATGAGGTCTTCCCCATCGATCTTGACCTCGGTACCGGACCACTTGCCAAACAGCACGTGGTCGCCGGCTTTGACGTCGAGCGGCGAAACCTTGCCGTCTTCCGACCTGTGACCGGCACCGACAGCGACGATGACGCCTTCCATCGGTTTTTCCTGAGCGGTATCCGGGATGATGATTCCACCCGAGGTCTTCTCCTCCTGCTCGACGCGCCTTACCAGCACGCGATCATGCAAAGGCCTGAATGCCATGTTCGTTCCTCCTTGAACAAGCAAACGTAAGTTGTTGCGTAAATTGGCACTCGAACTTCGAGAGTGCCAAAGCGTATTTAGCGCGGTTTTCATGGACGTCAAGCCAGAAAGCCCGCTTTTTTTTAGCGGGCTTTTAAAAGTTGGCAGCACTCTACCGCATAGGCTGCCAAGTCATTGAAAATGAAGTATTTTTTGTTGCACCGATTTTCAAACGGCTGCAGAATTATTGCAGTGCAACGATTTGAAAGGAGACCGTATGTTACCCGACAACACAGGCCCTTCCGGACATTCGTTCCTGGACCAACTTGCCGGTTACCGGCTCACGACCGCGCAGATTTGCTACCATCTGCCCGACTATCCTCAGTTACTGCAGGAGTTCATTTGGCAACAGCTGGATGTCGCCCCGGACTTCCCGCAGCTCAAAAAGTTTCTGGATTTCTGGGAAAAGCGCATCGACGGCCGCCTTCACTCGGTCACCATCGCCTCAGCGGCGCTTGTCAGCCCCGCTGAGCTCAGGATGGCCGACGGCATGTTCGCCGTCCATTAGAGTGACGCTTTAGGCCGCCGAGGCCTGCATAGCCTCGGTGCGAACCAGCTTCTGGATCTTGTCGAACGCCCGCACTTCAAGTTGGCGGATGCGCTCCCGGCTGATGCCGTACTGCTCACCCAACTCTTCGAGAGTCACCGGGTCTTCCTTGAGGCGCCGCTCAATCAGGATGTGGCGTTCGCGCTCCGGCAGTTCCGCCAAAGCCCGCTCAAGCATGCCTGAACGCACTGACATCTCTTCACTGGCGCCCACCAGCGATTCCGGGTCGGGACGCTCGTCGACAAGGGTATCCTGAAATTCGGCAGCACCGTCGTCGGTCTGAGAAAGTGGCGCATTCAGCGAAAGATCACGCGAGTGCAGCCGGCGGTTCATGTGTTGAACCTCTTCCTCGGTCGCGCCAACGGCTTCGGAGATCATACCGGCCTGTTCGTCGCTCAACTCGCCGTTGTCATAAATCTTGAGCTGATTCTTCATGCGTCGGAGCGAAAAGAACAACTTCTTCTGCGAGGCGACGGTACCCATTTTGACCATCGACCAGGATTTCAGCACATATTCGGTAATAGAGGCTTTGATCCACCAGATCGCATAAGTGGACAGTCGGAACCCCTTATCGGGGTCGAACTTCTTGACCGCCTTCATGAGACCGATATTGCCTTCCGAGATCAAATCCGCGACCGGCAGACCGTAGCCACGGTAGCCCATCGCAATCTTCGCAACCAATCGCAGGTGCGAGGTCACCAACTGATGCGCGGCGTCGACATCGCCCTCGTCCCGCAGACGGTAGGCGAACATATACTCCTCTTCTTTCTCAAGAATCGGAAACTTCCAGATTTCCTGGAGATACCGCGACAAACCATTTTCGCTCGTCAGTGCGGGAAGCGTCATGCTGGACATGTTTGTAATCCTCTTTCCTGTCTTAACCGGCCTGAATGAAGCACCGTAAATCCCTACATGCGGACGCCTGAGCTGCGCAGAAACGCAACCCGGCAGGCAGTCACCATCAATGCTTGATGTTCGGGATCTTCAGAAAGAACTTCATGGCCTCATCCTCCAATAGAGCAACGTAGCCTTTGTTGCGGGTTCACTATCGTCTAACCCATTTGGCGAGCCCCAGTCGGGCACCCCCCATTACCTGACCTTTATACTCAGTAATTAGCAATTTTGTCAAGGAAATCCCGTTTTGGACCGGGGGTCACGTTACAAATTCGTAATACAAAACAGGGTGTTAAGCGCTCACCCTCAAGGAGCATAAATTAAATAACTGATTTATTTGCGTATTTTTAATTTTTAACAAATTTAATAAGTACTAAATTGCCACAAAAAAACCGGCCTCTGACGGCCGGTTTCTTGAGGCGTCTGTTACTTCACGCCGGCGACAGACCCATTGGTATCCGGCGCAAAGTTCAAATCGTAATTCGGAATCTGAGGCAAATCTTCCTCACGACCGTTGGAAATCTCCGTTTGACGCTTTTGTCGGTACAGGCTGCGGATTGCGGCGTAATAGTCGACCGACGTCTTTTTGATTTGTTCCAGTTCGTCCACCAAACCAGCGTATTCATCGACAGCAGACACGCCGGTGCGCGCCCAGGATTCTGCATCCCGGTCGGTGTTGGAGAGATAAAGCCCCAGCGGGTCAAAGAAAGGATCGACAACATACTTACCGACTGCGTCACGCGGGTTAGACGGCCCGAGCAACGGAAGAACGAGATAAAGCCCCTCGCCAACCCCGTATACGCCGAGCGTCTGGCCGAAATCTTCTTCGTGTTCTTCGAGACCGATCGCGCTAGCCATATCTGCGATACCACCGATCCCCCCGACAGTGTTGACCACGAACCGGGCGACCGTTGTCAGCGCCCGGTCAATTTCCAATTGGAGGAGATCATTAACGAACGTCACCGGCGACGCCAAATTGTCGATCACATTGCCTAGTCCTGCACGGAACGTCGCAGGAAGTACCGCGTTGTAGGTCTTTGCGACAGGCGTCAGGACAGCTGCATATACAACTTCGTTGAACTCGAAAATAACACGGTTCAGCGGTTCAAGCGGGTCCCCCACATCGTCTTCCGCCGTCGAAGCCTGCGCCAGCAGCGTCTGCTGCTGCGGCAAAGCCATCGCAGGCACGTCCGCAATCTGGGTATCGACCATCGAAGCCGGCTGACCGGATCCGCCGAAGGGTTCCAGAACGTCCACGGAGTCAGCCGCAACGGGCCCACTCAAAGTGACTCCGGCACCAACAATAAACGCGAAACAAGACTTGGGGATGTAAAGTGCGCGCATCGGCTTCCAGTTCGTTATTTTCGCTTTTGGAAAGACACCCGACGGCGCACCAATAAGCGACCCACCTCGCTAGCTTTTTACCCGGTTCAGGGCCACGCGGGCAATATGATTGTGACCTTTTCCACATAACTGTGGCATTTTTGTCATCCACCCCTGAAAACAGTATGTTAATGCTTGTTCGAGATTATGATTAACTAAGATCAACGTTGGGGTTTTCGGGGAACATGCGTTTACCAAGGACTATATTCTGCGCGATTCTGATCGTGCTTGTTGCGGGACTCCCGGAGCGTGCTTGGGCTGGAACGGCTGGAGAACTGGTAACGGATTTCCAGAAAGGCCTGATTGCGGTCATGAAAGACGCCAAAACACTAGGCGTCAATGGGCGTTACGAGCGGCTCGAACCTCTCGTAAAAGGCACATTCCACCTGAGTTTGATGGCGGGCCTGTCCGCAGGCGAGTATTGGCAGACAGCCAATGAAGACCAGCGCAAGCGTCTGGTTGCAGCGTTTACGCGCATGAGTATCGCCACACTTGCCACACTTTTTGACGGATATTCAGGCGAATCCTTTACCGTTGTCGGTGAGCGCGACGGCCCGCAACAGATCGTATTCGTTGATACCAAGCTGAAATCTCCCGGCCGCGACGATGACGTTCAGATTTCCTATGTCGCGCGACAGTTTGGCCAGTATTGGCAATTGATCGACGTCATCGTCGATGGCGGCATTAGCGAACTTAAGGTCCGGATTTCCGAATATCGTCAAACTCTCAAGTCCGGGGGCATCGAGGCATTGATCATGCTCCTCGAGAGCAAGGCCGGCGACCTTCTTAGCTCATAATTGCCCTAATACTGCCTTTTTCGGGCCTGACACTGGCTGAATGTCAAAGGAGCAGGCATGCGCGTAATTGCACGCAATCTATTGCTAGCACTTAGCTTTCTTTTCTCTCCCAATCTCGCTCATGCGGCCCCTGCAGATACGGTAGAGACCTATCACGACCGGTTGCTGCAGGCCGTCGATGAGAATCAAGGCAAATCCGATGAAGCGCGTTTCAAGAGTCTGGCGCCCGCAATGGATGCCGCGTTCGATTTTGAAAGTATGATCAAGACGATCGCAGGATCGTACTGGCAAAAAGCGTCACCGGATGCCCGCGAGGCACTGGTGCATGCGTTCCGGCGCGTAAGCATTGCGACCTACGCCGATCAATTCGGCGACATGACGGACGGCACGTTCGACATCAAAGGTACACGCGATGGTCCACGCGGCCTCAAACTCGTCGATAGCCACCTGAAGACGGGCAGCGAGTCCGTAATCATGACCTACGTGGTCCGCGACAAAGACGGAGCGTGGCGGATTATCGACGTCCTGCTCAAAGGCGGCATCAGCGAACTTGCCGTTCGCGCTTCCGAATATTCCAGCATTTTAAAAAGCGGTGGCGTCGAGGGCCTCACCGCTACGCTGAACGATCAGGCGGCAAGTTTGCTGAAGTCGAACTAGTGCCCGCCCCGGTCTCGATCCAGATCCTTTAATCCGGTCGGATAGAACGTCCAGGCGGCTAGTCCCAGCATGATCCAGCTAACTTCACGGATCCGCCGCACCGCGGCGCAGGCAAGCCCCAGATGAGGCGCCCCCGTTATCGCCGTCGTGACGACGACGAACGCCCCTTCCTGTGCCCCGATACCCAAAGGAATGAAAAAGATCGCGGCCCGGATCATCTGGGCAAGCGCCTCCATCATCCAGGCGTCCGACCAGGCGATATCATGGCCAAGGAAGTGGAAAGTCAGGTAAATTTCAACGACACCCAGAACCCAATTCACGAAAGCCAGAAAAAGCGCCCCCGACAACCGGTAACCGTTTCGCGTATAGAATTCGATAAACCGACGGTCGAGGTCTTCGACCACTTTAATGGCACCGGCAGCCCGTTCCACCCAAGCATGGCCGCTGAACTTTGCCATCAGCCAACTCGATACCCGATACCGCTGGATGGCGAACAGCAACACCGTACCAACGGTCAGCAAAGCCAGCCCTACACTTGACGTCAGCTTCAAGCCGCCACTGATATCCTGGGACACCGTCATGAACGCAAATCCGATGATCAGGAAGAATATCAAGGCGATCATATTAACGGTGCGCGCCATGACGATCGATGCCGACGCCTCTGTATAACTCACACCGTAACGCCGTTTAAGAATGACCGCCTTCACCGGTTCTCCTGCGAACCCGCCGGCCGGAATGACGTTGTTGAACGCTTCTCCGGCGAGCCGAACGACAAAGACACGGCGGATCCACGCAAGTGTCACCGGCAATGACGTCAGGATCAGAAGCCACGAGACCGAGTCGCCAAGGAACGCGAGAAAATAAACGAAGATAACGAATGCGATACCGCCAAGTCCGACCTGGGCAACCATTCCGGCAACATTGCCGAGATCGATGTCCTTAGCGATGAAATACAGAAGCGCGCAGCCAGCGAGCAGAGAGATGATCTTCCAGATACGCATCGCTTCACGCTTTCTCGCCATCCGGAATGAAAAGCTGCATCAGCGCCGGCAACAACACCAGAATTGCAATCAAGCTCAGTGAAATGGCTATGCTCAAGAGCAGCCCCATACTGGCTGTCCCGGGGTGGCCCGACAGCATGATCGAGCCAAACGAACCGAGTGTCGTCAATGCGCTTAACATGACGGCCCGCGGTGTCGTCGTCGCCATCGCATCCTTGGCCGACCCACGCTGGCGCATCACGATATGAACGCCGAAATCTACACTGAGTCCGAACAGCAGCGGAAGCACGATAACGTTGGCAAAATTGAACGGAATATCAGCGAGTGCGGAGATAGCCAAAGTCCAGAGCGCCGAAACACAAACCGGCACGAAGATAAGCAGCACATCACCAATACGCCGTAGTACCAGCCAAAGTACGAAGCTGACGCCCGCGAGCGATACCATCAACGCCATGCCGAATGCATCAAGAACGGCCCGACCGGCTTCCACGATAACAATCGGTGCACCGGTCGCGTTCGGCGCGACGGACTGGACCGCCGCCACATAGCTCCGAAGTTTTACGGGGTCCCGAAGGTCATCTTTCGGGATGATGTCCAGGCGAACCTGACCATCGGCGCTCACGTATCGGCGTGACAGGTCTTCAGGAAGTGACCCGATATCGACATGCCCGGCATCAAGGGCCGCCGCCAGATCGTCTAACCGGCCAGGCAGATACCTGAACAATGCCTGATTGATATCAGACGCCATTTCGACATCGATTCCGTCCAGAGCGGACGCCAGTCGGTCTGCCGCCTCCCCAAGAACCGGGTGACCTTTGATGGCTTGAAGATTCTTCTGTACCGAGCCGAGCGCGGCCGACAGTTCATCATTGCCCAAATCCACGGTCCCCATGGGTGCATAGAACGCAGGTCCCAGAAAAAGCGCCATACGATCGATCACGGCGAGTTTGATATCCTGATCCGTCGGAATCAGCCCATCAATACTCTCGACACGGTCAACGACGGGAAGCGCCTGTAGCCCCGTTATCAGTTTCTCTGCGGCACGCTCGCCCTTGACCAACACCTCGGCGGAGTATGGATGGACGGTGCCGTCCTCCATCAAGTCGAATAACGTCTCAACAGACGGTGCGGTCGGATCCTTGAGGTTCATGGGATCGAAGTCGAATCGCGCACCCGAAGCAAACCATCCGGAAACGACAGCACTTAGCATCCCGATAATAACGATGGCGCGCGCTGCACCGCGTCGCTTGACCGGCGGTTTCTGCGCGCGATTGCGCTCACCGAAACCGGGCGGACGCCGCACCAGCAGTCTCAGAAATGCTGGCAACACTGTCAGGTTGCAGAACAGCGCCACGAACATGCCCACGCCCGCGATCAGGCCGAGCTCCGCCAACCCGACGTAACTCGTCGGAAGAAACGAAAAGAAAGCGATCGCCGTCGTTACGGCGCATACGGCGAGCGAACCGCCTACACTGCGGCCACCTTCAGAAAGCGCTTCGCTCCAACTCGCTTTCCCGTCCGAATACTCCGATGCCCGTAACGCAAAATGGATACCGAAGTCGACACTCAACCCGACAAACAAGACGGCAAAAGCGACCGAAATCAGGTTCAGTGAACCGAGCGCGAGGATGGCGAATGCCGCCGTCCATAATAGCCCCGTCAGAAGTGTCGCAAACAGTGACACCATCACCCCCGGTGAACGTAATCCGATCAGCAACACGGCGATAACAATGGAAGCCGAGATGATCCCGGCGAGCCCCATTCCCACTTCGACGCTCTTGAGCTCGTCGCTTTCCAGCGCGGCGGCCCCGGTCAGGCGAATTCGAAACCCGTCACCCGTCAGGCCCTGCTCTTCGGCGATGTCATGTATAGCTTCGCTCGCACGGGACGCCGGGTGCAACGAACCGTAATCCAGGCTGGGCCGGGTCTGGATCAAACGTCTTACCGGACCTGCTTGTGTGCCAGAACGGCCGAGGATGACATCGGACCAGATTAAAGCGCGGTCATTTCCATTGCGCACCTTTGCCGCGACGTCTGCCATACGGCCAAGGACCGATGCCGCCTCATCCAGCGTCGCGCCCTCGCCCGCTTCGGATAATAGCGCCAACATATCCCCGAGCCCTGCCAGATTCGGTTGCTGCCATAGCGTGCCGAGGAAAGGCTGCGCAGCGGCAAGACGCGCCGACAAGGTCTCCAGCTCATCGGCATCAAGATAGAGCATTCCATGCTTGCGCAGGAAGGTATCGGCCTCGGGTGAGAAAACGTTTTCGAAAACATTCGGCTTGGCGCGCATGGCGTCGACCAAGCGACGGACCCCGTCGTCCGCGGCATCGGCATTCGGCGCCTCGAGCACGACCAAAAGAGTGTCGTCAAGCTGAGGGAACGCCGCATCCAGCTTGATCGCATTCTGACGGAACGCGAGGTCGGCCGACAGCATGTCCTCGGTATCGGTATCGATGCGCAGGTGGCTCGCGAGATAGGCAGCCGCTGCCACACTGATCAACAAGACCGCGACCAACACTAACGATGCCCGTCGTTGGCACGCATCGACCCAGCGCGCGACCGCGTCGGCGAAATATCCGTTCAGTCCGTTGTCGGCTGCTGGCGGCACCCGGCTCTCCCGCCCGCTCAAGGCTCTAGGGGGTCGTCATTGGTGTCTCAAGATACCTCCGGGGCTTATACGAAGCGAGCACGTCATGAACAACCGTTCTTGACAGTTCGCACCCTGCCGCACACTTTCCGCCGTCTCTTGAGGAGCATATTGATGGCCATGAAAAAGCCCCCCTTCGATCAGCGGATTGCCGCCGTTTTGGTGCGGCCCCTGGTCAAAATGCCGGTTACACCGAACCATGTTTCGTTCTTCACCCTGGTTGTCGCGCTTGTCGGCGCATGGATGCTCTCGACCGGCGATCCGGCTATGGCAACCACCGGCGCCGGATTGTTCGTGCTTGCCCGCTTTCTCGACCATTTCGACGGCGAACTGGCTCGCCAATCGGGAAAAACCTCCAAACTCGGCTACTACCTGGACTACATCGTCGGGTCGATCAGCTATGCAGCCCTGTTTTTCTGTATGGGATGGGGCTTCAAGGATAGTGCCATCGGGCATTGGGCCGTCGTACTTGGCTGCGGCGGGGCGGCGGCGGCAATCGTTTCCATGTTTACCAATCTCGGAATCGATAAACAAACAGGTGGCGATGAAACCGGTAGCGCCGTTGGTTACCCGGGCTTTGCCGGTTTTGAACTGGAGGACGGCATCTATCTTCTGTGGCCGGTAACCTGGCTGGGCTACCTTTACCCATTTTTCATCGCCGCCGGGTTCGGTGCGACGGTCTACTGCCTTTACACCTGCGTGATGCTGATCAGGATGCGCGCGCGTCGTCCTTGAGCGCTTTTCTGAAAAGGAAGATGAAGAGCAGCGCAAAAGCCGGCGCGCCAATTGCCGCGGCCAAAAGCAGACCTTCCGACCACCCAAGCAAGATCGCAATCGGGATCGCCAGCATCGCATCGTCGGGGTCGAACCCGAAGATGCCGCCGATTTCCGCAGCGCGTGCGCCTTTGAGATTCTCTATTCTAATCACCAGCAACAGGATCGTCGCCACGGCAGCACCGGCCAACAGCCCCATCGGAATAGCCAAAAGGCCATATCCGCCGAACCGCAATCCGATCCCCAACCCGATGAAGATCAATGCATTGCAGAACGCATCCGCGAACAAATCGTAGGTATGCCCGCCCGGACTGGTACGCCCGGTCATGCGCGCCAAATCGCCATCTGCACGGTCCAGCAACATGGAAAGGATGAACAAGATCGCTCCATAAGTCGCCCATTCCACACTACCTTGCGCCACGCACATGGCGGCGCTGACCCCAGCGATGATACGGACCGTGGTCAACTGGTTCGGCGTGACCGACGTTTTTGCCAATGGCCTAACGATCGTCGCCCGAGCAATCTTATGGATCCAGGTATTGTGGGACATCTCTCGTTCTTGCCCTCTAGTCCTTAACGAGGAAAGACTTGAAACGCCGGGCGACCTCTGGCGGTTTCACGGTCGGGCGTCCAAGTTTCTCGAGTGAACCCGGTGCGATCTTCATGTGGATCAGTGTCGGTCCGTCCGTTGCCAGCGCCTGTGACAGCGCGTCCTCGAACGCCGACATGTCATTAACCCGAATACCACGCTTGTAACCAGCGGCCACGGCGCATCCGGCAAAGTCGATGCCAGCCGAAACGGTCGGCTGCCCCCCGGTTGAATCGTATGTACCATTATCGAGGACGAGATGGACCAGGTTCTTGGGCGCGTACGCGCCGACCGTCGCCAACGTCCCCATCTTCATCATCAGCGCCCCGTCCCCGTCGACGACAACGATCGGTTTATCGGTGTTGAGCGCCACGCCCAGCCCCATCCCGGCCGCGCATCCCATGGAGCCGACCTGATAAAGGTGCTGTTCACGGTCCGCGATGGTAAAAAGCTCACGACCGGACTTGCCCGTCGTCACGATAACACCGGCATTTTCAGGCAGTTGACGCAGCATGGCTTCAAGCGCCTCGTACCGGCTCGGCGCTCCTTTTTGAGAGCGCAAATCAACAACCTGACCGCTCCAATCCGCGACCGGCTGTTCGACATCATCCAAATCCTGATCGGCGACATCCCCCTTCTGCATAATGAAGGCGACCGGCAATTGGCTTTCAGCCATCTGCGCCTGCACGTCATCAAGCATCGGTTTGACCCGATCCTCCTCGGACGGGAAAAGGTTGTGAGGGATGCGCATGACTTCGAACAAATCCGGCGTGATCTCACCCATCAACTCATGCTGCGGTTCGTCTTGCAGGCCGGGACCGGCTCGCCAGGTACAGATAATCAGTGTCGGAATCTTGAACGGGTAATTGAGCGACGTCAGCGGATTGACGGCATTCCCAAGTCCGGAGTTCTGAAACATGACCACCGTTTCACGGCCTGCCAACCAGGCACCGGCCGCGATCGCCACGGCCTCCCCCTCGCTCGCCGCAGCGACATAATCCGTGGCCCGGTCATTAAGCACGCCATTGATCAGCGGCGTCAGAAACGAACAAGGCACGCCTGTGAAGAAATCGAATCCCTTGAATTTAGCGTGGCGCAGGAATGAAGCTGAATCGATCACAGGAATTGCCCCGCCTTCATCAGGTCCGCGTAATCGTCGACATCCAGCCATTGCCCCGCCACGTAGACGACGGCGATCTTTTCGCCCTTCTCGGCCAGGCGCGTCAGAAGTTGCGGAATTCCCATGCCGTTCATCGTCCCGTCTTTGCGGATGGCGTCGATCTCGTTACGCAACGTTTCCGCACCTTTATTGCTGACGCGCATTAAACCGGTCCATTCGCCGTGACGGCCTTCTTCCGGAATGTCTTCGCCGGCACACAAAAGATATGCGGGTTCTTCGACGAGATAAGATGCCGAGTAAGGTCGCGTGCACGTCACGAAGTCGCGGACCCAGTCGGCAGACTCAGACGTACGTTCGTGCCATTGCGCATCGGCGACTACAACGATTTCAGCGTCCGTGTCTTCGACCAAATCAAGGAAGTATTGCCGAAACAGAATATCTCCGTATGAGATGTAAACTGGACCTTGCAGTGCCTCAATTGCACAAGCGAGACTGGAAACCTCACCGCCGCGTTCGTAGAGGTCGTTATCAACGGTCTTGATATCGGGCAAGTTCACGGCTTCCTTCCGGTGACCACGAACCACCGTAACGTCACGGACCCCACCTGCCCGGAATATATCGACCAAACGGCGCAATAACGGCTGGCCGCGCACTTCAAGCATGCACTTGGGCTTGTCTTCGGTCATTTCGCCAAATTCAGACCCACGAGATGCGGCCAGAATCACGGCACTGCTGCTGTCGGATTTCTTCGGGAGGTACCGGCGTTCCGCGTCCGCCAGTTCGGCATTCCCCATAAGGTCAAAGACGTCGCTGACACTAACGACTTCCCGCTCAACGCCTTCCAAGGACTTGTCCCTGAAAATCCGATTGGTAGTTTCGCGCATCGCGGTAATGGCGGCGCGCATGTTGTGGTTCGCCCAGATGACCATCGAGGCGCCGGCGTCGTCAAAGACCGGCGTCGGTGTCTTGTAATACTTCGTCGGCACCAGCACTACGGGCGAGCGCCCTGCCCATTCGCGCATAAAAGCCACGACCTCGTCTGCGGTGGATTTCTTTGAATGGATCAGAATCGCGTCGGCGCCAGCCTCGTGATACGCCTCAGCGCGTCGGAGCGCTTCGTCCAGGCCCCACCCGGCAATCAGGGCTTCGACCCGTGCGACAATCTGGAAATCGTCGTCCAGTTGGCTGTCTTTGCCAGCTTTGATCTTGCCGCAAAATTCGTCCATATCGGCAAGCGGCTGGCCGTCACCGATAAACGAGTTCGTCTTGGGAAACAGTTTGTCTTCGATACAGATGCCGGCGATCTCACGCTGGTTGAACTTTTGTACGGCCCGGCGAAGATTGTTGAAATTCCCCCACCCCGTGTCGCCATCCACCAGGATCGGTAATGCCGATGCATCCGACATGAACTCCAACACTTCCAATATCTGAGTCCATGATGCTTCGTTACTGTCGCGAACGCCAAGAGCCGCCGACATTGATAGCCCTGACGCCCAGATTCCCTTGAAGCCCGCTTCCGCGACGATTTTCGCGGAAAGACCGTTATGAGCTTCCATAATGAATTCAAGCTCAGGTGACTGCAGCATCTCCTTAAGAAGGGTCGTTTTTCGTGGCGTATCGTTGAAAGTGACGTCACGGCGAATTTGCTCAACCATGCCGGTATCCTTTTCAATTTAGGGCGCGAGGATCGTTGTCAACGGCTATAGCGCTCCGCACAACGAGTCACAAGAGTTACCCGTGACTTCAACTTTACAAGGCGGTATACGGTGGCCAAATCGTACTGAGCTGGAATGACCATGTTGAATACACCGCATCTTGATGACGAAGATATTGCCGCCTTCGAGCGTGACGGCTACCTCGTGAAGCGAGGCGGCTTTAACGCCGACGACATGACTCGTATTTCTGCGTGGACTGATGAAGTGCTTGCGATGCCCGAAGTTTCGGGACGGCATTGGGTCTATCACGAGAAAAGCCGCAAAGACGGCGGCGATCTCGTCAATCGGATCGAGAACATAGCCCCATTCCACGACGGCTTTCATCGCTTGACGAGTGCGCTCAAAGCGCCCGTCGCCCAGCTGCTCGGTGAGCCTGCCGTTCTTTTCAAAGAGAAGATCAATTTCAAGATGCCGGGCGGCGGTGGATTTGCGCCGCACCAGGACAGCCAGGCAGGCTGGGATACCTATGCGGATTTCTTTATTTCAGCATTGGTCAGCATTGACCGTGCGACGCTTCAGAACGGTTGCCTGCAGCTGGTCGCCGGACATCACAAGAGCGGCCTCGTCAAATCTTGGGAGCCGTTAAACGAAGACGAAATGAAGGGTATGAACTTCGAACCGGTGCCGACAGAACCGGGCGACATCGTCTTTTTCGACTGCTATGCACCGCACGCGTCAGAAGCGAACATGAGCGATCAGGTCCGTCGCATCTATTACGCCACTTACAATCGGGCATCCGCAGGTGATCACATGGCGCAATACTACGCGGACAAGCACAAGAATTTCCCGCCCGACATCGACCGTGACCCTGACAAGGAATACGTCTTTCGGGTCTAACGCCCGTCGATCAGGGTAAGCCGTTCCGCCCGTGCGCCAGAAATGCCGGTCGCTCGCTCAAAAGCTCGTAATACGCCGAGACCGCGTCGAACGGCGGCTTTTCCATACCGTCCAACATGAACCAGCGGTTCACCACCAAACCAACGGGTATGTCGGCTATGGTAAAACTGCGGCCGGCGACATACGGGCCATTGGCCGTCAAATGCGCATCAAGCAACCCGATTTCATGGATCAGGTCTTTTCGCCCCTGCCCCACGAACCACTCGTTGTTCCAGGGCGCTTCCTGAAGCTGCCCGCCCAGAAATGCACCACGAAGAGCGTGGGTAACGTCATAGGCGACCCAGTCCATCCATTGCTCGACCCTTTGCCGCTGGATGAGGTCTGACGGGTACAACTCATCGTTCCCGGCCTTTGACGCCAGATAACGGACGATGGCGTTGGACTCCCGCATCACGTGACCGTCATCGATCACCACGGGAACCTGCGCGGCGGGATTTAACTCGAGGAATTCAGGGCTGTCGCAGGAACGAAAGCCACGACCGTAATCTTCTCGTTCATAGGCTAGGCCGAGTTCGTCGCAAGCCCATAATACCTTGCGGACGTTGAATGAATTGTTCCTGCCAAGGATACGTAACGTCGATGTGTTTGGCCCGTCGGCTGGCATGATGTCTTACCCGTTCGTTTATTCTGGATGTTTCCTTGATCATCCGGGATTAAACGGCGGAAGACAAACGCCTGGACGGACAAAAAGTCGTGACTAGGATTTCAGCTTCGGCAGGATGACTTCGCGGGCGCGCTCTAGGTCCTCGGGAAAGTCGATTTCGATCCAATCGAGGTCCGAAATGTCGACAATGCCAAAAACGCCGTCAGGGCCGCCGACAATGACGTCTCGGATTGCTTCCTCGTAGGTCGACATTAACTGCCCGCCCTCGATGTAATTCTCCAGAGAGGCCGCAATCAGCGGACCGGTATCCGGCGACACCTTCATAAAACCAGGCCATTCGCCCATGGAATCAAACTGGCCGACGATACGCTTGCCGAAATCGACAACGTTTCCATCGCGCAAACAGATGCGCACCGGATCATCGCCCTCGTCCAAATCATCATCGTAGACGAAGGCACTCTCCTGCGAGCTATCGATCAGGCGCTTGATGATCTCGGTGTCATAGAGAATGTCCGCATCCATGAAGAGCACATCTTTGCCCCTGCGGTATGTTTCGCGCGCATACCACATCGAGATGATGCTCCCGCCACGGTACATCGGGTTCTCGATGACCTCGAGGAAGCCTGGCGGCGCGCAACGCTCGACTTCGGCAACGACGAGGTCCTTTCGATATCCGACGACGAGCGTCAGCTTTTCGATGCCGAAACCCTGCAGATACTCGAAATGGCGCGCCAACAGCGTCTTTCCATCGAATTCAATCAGGCTTTTCGGGGGCTGCGAACGGCTGTCGCCGAATAATCGGCTGCCGACCCCGGCAGCAAGGATAATGGCATGCATGAGTGAAATTCCCTGGTTGCGGAGCGCATTTTTATCGAAAGCCGCGCCAAGTCAAGGACGGGGCAGATATCCGTTCTGCCTGAACCACGTCACGGCGTCACGCAGCGCCTCTTCGCCCAGTCGATGTCGGTAACCGAGTTCCGATTCGGCCCGTGAGCTTGAAAAAAACATCTTCTTCTTGGACATCTTTAGCCCGTCGACCGTGGCGAACGGTTCCCCACGACCGGTCAACTTACACCACGTCTCCGCGGCCCACGCGATGGGATAAATCGGGCCGCGCGGGATTTGCATGACAGGTGGCTTCACACCCGCAATACCGGCGACGGTGTGCAGAATATCGCGAAGCAACATGTCTTCGCCGCCAAGGATATACCGCCGACCCGTCGCGCCCTTCTCGTAAGCCAACAGATGGCCCGCGGCGACGTCGTCGACATGGGCGACGTTGAGCCCCGTATCTACGTATGCCGGCATTCGTCCCGCCGCCGCCTCGACGACCAGACGGCCGGTCGGCGTCGGTTTGATATCTCGCGGGCCAATCGGTGTGGACGGATTGACGATCACGCAGTCGAAGCCGGTTTCGCGAATCACCTCGTTAACGGCTTCTTCCGCCCGATACTTGGACTGCTTATACGCGCCGATCATGTCCGCGTAGCGCACCGGGGTCTGTTCATCCGAGGGTGCGCCCGACGGATCGATTCCGAGCACCGCGACACTCGACGTATAGACCGCTCGTTTGACCCCGGACTGATGCGCCGAACGAAGAATAGCGCGGGAACCCTCCACGTTGGCGCGGAACATTGCCTCAGGGTCCCGGGTCCAGAGCCGATAGTCGGCAGCGACGTGAAACAATCCTTCGCACCCTTCCAGGGCGGATTTCAGCGTCTCCGGGCGCATCAGATCACCTTCGAAGACGGCGACCTCAAGACCGGCAAGATTTCGGCGGTCGCTCCCTGGGCGGACGAGGACGCGAACGTCAGCGCCCCGCGCGACAAGAGCGCGGACGACAGCCGACCCGACGAAACCTGTCGCCCCCGTCACGAGGTATGGGCCTACGCTCAACTGCACATTGTGCTCCTATCGCCGAATGACCAAACAACCACTGATTTTCGGAGTTTTCCATGGAAAATCCGTGGCAAAGACGTTAAACAGCCATTGATAACGGCTCGTTGCATGCCACCTCTAGGGTAATGCGGTCGAACATGACTTCGGCTGCCGTAGAAAGCTCACTCTCAGGATTTGTTGATATTATGAGCGAACCTATCGAAATCATACTTGCCAATCCTCGCGGATTTTGCGCCGGGGTCGAGCGCGCCATCGAGATTGTCGAGCGCGCGCTAACGAAATACGGCCCGCCGATCTACGTCCGCCACGAAATCGTTCATAACAAACATGTGGTCAACTCGTTGCGCGCCAAGGGCGCGATTTTCGTAGACGAGATCGACGAGGTGCCGGACGGCGCGGTGACGATTTTCAGCGCGCACGGTGTTGCTGAAAAGGTCGAGGGCGCGGCACGCGTTCGCGAGCTTCCGGTAATCGATGCCACCTGCCCCCTTGTTTCGAAAGTCCATAAGGAAGGCCAGAACCAGGCTGCCAAGGGTCGACAGGTCATCCTGATCGGCCACCGGGGTCACCCGGAAGTCGAGGGCACGCAGGGCCGGATACCAGGCGGCGTGCTGCTGGTGAGCGACCCGAGCGACGTAGACGGACTGGAGGTCGAAGATCCCGACAAGCTTGCGTACGTGACGCAAACGACCTTGTCGGTCGATGAAACCCGTACAACGATTGATGCGCTCAAGAAACGCTTTCCGAATATTGTCGGTCCGGACGTGAAAGACATCTGCTACGCGACGCAAAACCGGCAGCAGGCCGTGCGGGAACTGTCTGAAATCGTCGATTTGATGCTGGTCGTCGGGGCAAAGAACAGCTCGAACTCGAACCGGCTTGCGGAGCTTGGCGGCGAGAACGGCACGCCCTCATACCTGATCGACGATGCGACGATGATCAAGGATGAGTGGCTGGACGGCGTCAAAAAGGTCGGACTTACGGC
>MDSW01072639.1_pt1 | contig 17016 bp, 19 predicted proteins | sample 811171 | NCBI WGS metagenome assembly MDSW01 (sample SAMN05326641, study PRJNA326480) | marine metagenome | isolation source: seawater | place: Atlantic Ocean: North West | collected 2012
CACACCAGATTAGAGTTCACATGAGTTATAAAGGTAAAAATATTTTAGGAGATAAAAAATATAAAAAAAGATTTAAAAAAATTAAAAATGTAAATCCAGATATAGAGAAAATAATTTTATCTTTGGATAGACAATTTTTACATGCAAAAATCTTGGGTTTTTTTCATCCTTCAACAGGAAAAGAAATAGAATTCAGTTCAAAACTACCTAAAAATTTAGAAATAATACTAAAAAAACTAAGAAAAGCTTGCAAATAAAACGTTGTAAAATTTTAAATCTTAATTAAATAAATAGCGAAAATGAATACGACAACAAAAAATTATAATTTACCCACGCTTTCAAATGAAGGGGGTCTATCAGGATACCTTGCTCAAATTAAAAAATTCCCAATGCTAGATGCTGAAGAAGAATATATGCTAGCAAAAAATTGGAGAGATACAGGAAATTTAAAATCTGCAGAAAAGCTTGTTACCAGTCATTTAAGATTGGTTGCAAAAATAGCAATGGGCTATAAAGGATACGGTCTACCAATTAATGAAATGATATCGGAAGGCAATATTGGTCTAATGCAAGCAGTAAAAAAATTTGAACCTGAGAAAGGTTTTAGACTAGCTACTTACGCAATGTGGTGGATTAAAGCATCTATTCAAGAGTATATTTTAAGATCATGGAGCCTTGTAAAAATTGGAACTACAACAGCTCAGAAAAAATTATTTTTTAATTTGAAAAAAATTAAAAATCAAATAGCTCCTCGTACTGAAGGAGATCTTAGAGATGAACATGTTAATGAGATTGCTAAAAAACTTGATGTAAGTAAAGATGAAGTTGTATCAATGAATAGAAGACTTCATGGAAAAGAACATTCTTTGAATTCACCAATAGGAGAAGATGGTGATCAATGGCAAGACTGGATAGTTGATGAAAAAATGGACCAAGAGCTTAAAATAGCTCAACAAGATGAAATGGATCAAAGAAAAGATCTTTTGCAAGATTCAATAAAAATATTAAATGATAGGGAAAGAGAAATTCTTCATGCAAGAAGATTAATAGATGAACCTATTACTTTAGAAGATTTAAGCAAGAAATATAAAATTAGCAGAGAAAGAATTAGACAAATTGAGAATAAAGCTTTTGAAAAACTACAAAAACACATGCTAAATTCTGCTAGATCTAAAAATCTCTTGCCAGCAAATTAAATTTCAAAAGGATTTTCAATTAAAATAGTATCTTTTCTTTCAGGGCTTGTAGAAATACTAGATATTTTGATTTGTAAAAAATTTTCAATCTCCTTTATATATATCTTTGCATTTTCTGGTAAATCTTCAAATTTATTAATTCCTTTAGTTGAAGATTTCCATCCTTTAAATACTTTATAAACTGGTTTAATATTTAATTGGTCTAATGCAGATGCGGGAAAGTAATCAATTTTTTTTCCATTCAGTTCATATTCTACACATATTTTTATTTCGTTTAATTGATCAAGTACATCTAATTTAGTTAATGCAATACTGTTGATGCCTGAAATTTTAATTGTTTGTCTTACCAAAACACCATCAAGCCAACCACACCTTCTTTTGCGACTAGTAACTGTTCCAAATTCATTCCCCATTTTTCCAAGTTCTTCGCCAATGTCATCAGTTAGCTCTGTTGGAAAAGGACCTGCACCAACTCTAGTGGTATATGCTTTTGTTATACCTAATATATAATTAATTGAATTTGGGCCACATCCTGAACCTGTGGCTGCAGAAGATGAAACAGTGTTTGATGAAGTAACAAATGGATATGTCCCATGATCAACATCAAGCAAAATCCCTTGGGCACCTTCAAATAATATTTTTTTTTTAAATGATTTCAATTCGTCAATTTTTTTCCATACCGGTTGTGCAAATTTCAATATTTGTGGAGCTATTTTTATTAAATCTTTTTTAATTTTATCTTTTTGAAAAATTTCTTTACCTAAACTTTTTCTTATTAAATTATGATGCGTTAATGCATTTTCTAATCTACTATCAAGAAACTTTTCTGAAGCTAAATCAATTACTCTTATTGATCTTCTTCCTATTTTATCTTCATAAGCTGGCCCTATTCCTCTTCTTGTAGTCCCTATTTTTGTTTTACCTGCAGCATCCTCTCTAATTTCATCCAATTCTCTATGAAAAGGTAAAATTAAATTTGCAGTTTCTGAAATAATTAAATTTTTCTCTGAGATATCAACGCCTTTTGATTTAATTTCCTTAATTTCATCGATTAAAGCCCAAGGGTCTATAACTACTCCATTTCCAATAATAGAAATTTTATTTTTCCTTACTATTCCTGATGGCAATAATCTTAATTTATAAGTAACACCATCTACAACTAATGTATGTCCAGCATTGTGGCCTCCTTGGAATCTAACAACAGCATCAGATTCACTAGATAACCAATCAACAATTTTTCCTTTGCCTTCATCACCCCACTGTGATCCAACAACAACTACATTTTTCATCTAAACTTTTTTTTTATACTTATAGTATTTAAATGGTTTATTGGTCCATTACCTTTTCCAAATTTAGGTCCTGAACTTATCGCATGGTTAACATACTTAATTGCCAAATAACAAGATTTCTTTATTGTTTTTCCACATGAATAATAAGTAGCAATAGCACTTGATAAAGTACAGCCTGTTCCATGAGTATTTTTTGTTTTTATTTTTTTATTTTTAAAAATAAAAATTTTTTTTTTATTTAACAAAACATCTTGCATCATTTTTGAATTTAAATGACCTCCTTTAATTAAAACATTTTTTGCACCTAATCTACTCAAAATTTTTGCTGCACTAATCATATCTTGAACATTTTTAATTTTTGTTTTAGTTAAAATTTCTGCTTCTGGTATATTCGGTGTCACTAGACTAACTTTTTTTAGGAATTTTAATTTAAGAAAATGTATTGAATCTCTATTAATTAACCTTGTTCCTCCTTTGGAAACCATTACTGGATCTAAAATTATTTTTTTTACCTTAATTTTTTTTAAAGACTTTAAAACTGATTTAATGACTCCTTTGGAATGCAACATTCCAATTTTAATTACATCGGGTTTGATATCTTTAGATGTAAATTCGATTTGTTTTGATATTAAACTTAATGGAATAGATGATATTGAATTTATTCCTGTTGTATTTTGAGATGTAATAGCAGTTACTGCAGTCATTGCGTATGATCCCAGCGAAGTTATAGTTTTAATATCTGCTTGAATTCCCGCACCGCCAGATGAGTCTGATCCAGCAATAATTAATACTTTAGATTTTGGTTTCAAATTATTTTATTGACCTTTTTACTATATTTATACATTTTGATAATAAAACTTTATTTTCTGATTCTCCCATAATCCTTATTTTGGGTTCTGTACCTGATCTACGTACCAGCATCCTGCCATTATTTCTTATTAAACTTGATGCATGCTTTATAGCTTGTTTACATTTTTTTGTCTTTATAATTGATTTATCCTTAACATTTACGTTTACTAAAATTTGTGGCGTAGGTTTAAAATTATTAAATAGTTCACTGGCCTTTTTCCCTTTTCTCATTGAGAATAAAACTTCTAATGCTACTAATAGACCATCTCCAGTAGTTGCAAATTTTCCAAGGATAATATGTCCTGACTGTTCACCTCCGAGATTAAAGTTATTTTTTTGCATTTGTTCTTTTACATATCTATCTCCAACTTGAGATCTTATAAATTTAATTTCATTATTTTTAAAAAAATTTTCTAAACCATAATTAGACATTAAAGTTCCAATAACACCACCTTTAAGTATTTTTTTTCTTTTCCATCTATTTCCTAACATTGCGATAATTTGATCACCATCAATTATATCTCCTTTTTCATCACATAAGATAATTCTATCAGCATCACCATCTAGAGATATTCCTAAATTTACTCTATGTTTTTTAACTAAATTCTTAATGTTGTCTGGAAATGTTGAGCCACATTTTTTATTTATATTTAAGCCATTTGGATAAATGCCAGTATTAAAAACTTTTGCGCCTAATGATTTTAAAAGTTTTGGGCCAGATTTATAACCCGCTCCATTAGCACAGTCTATTGCGATTTTTATTCCATTTAATCTAAAATTGCTTGGAAAATTACTTTTTAAAATTTTTATATATCTTTCGGTAGCATCTTCTAATCTTTTTACTCTGCCTAGCATTTCTGGTTTAGACAAATTATTTATAATTCTTGAGTCTATTAATTTTTCAATTTTTGACTCAATTTTATCAGATAGTTTAAGTCCATCTGGTCCAAACAACTTTAAACCATTGTCGTAATATGGATTATGAGATGCTGTTATCATAATTCCAAGGTTTGCTTTCATTTTTTTTGTTAACATCGCCAAGCCATTAGTTGGCAATGGTCCTAAAGTGTAAACATGCATTCCAGCAGAGGCAAGACCAGAAACTAAAGCTGGTTCTAGTGTGTAACCAGATAATCTAGTATCTTTTGCAATAATCGCAGTTTGTTTATTTTTTTTTAAATTTTTGAAATATGTTCCTGCGGCTAAACCAAATTTAAAAAACATATCTCCATTTATATTTCCTTGGTTTACCCTTCCTCTAATTCCATCTGTCCCAAAATATTTTTTTGACATTATTTAAAGATTTAATGATTTATAAACTTTTATACTTTGATTTACTTCATTTATATCATGTACTCTTAGTATTTGAACTCCTTGTGTCATTGCAAATAAATTAGATGATATAGTTCCTCCCAATCTTTCTTTACTATCATTTTTTCCAGATATATCTTTTATAAATCTTTTTCTAGAAAGTCCTAGTAGTATAGGAAAACCTAGTGAGTGGAAAATAGAAATTTTACTAATTAAAGTAATATTATGTTTCAAGTTTTTACCAAATCCAATTCCTGGATCCAGGATGATATTATTATGTTTTATACCTTTTTTTCTAATTTGATTTATCTTTTTTTCAAAAAAGTCATAGATATCTAAAATAACATTTTTATATTTTGGATTTTTTTGCATATTTTTTGGAGTACCTTTCATATGGTGTATTACAAAAGGTATTTTTGTTTTTTTTAGAATATTAATTGTATTTAAATCATAATTTAAGCCAGACACATCATTGATTAAGTTTGCTCCTTGATTTATTCCTTTCTCCATTATCCAACTTTTTCTGGTATCTATTGAAATAAATGTATTTAATTTTTTTATTTTTTTAATTGTTTTTGAAATTCTTTTCCACTCTATTTCTTTTTTAATTTCTTTCGAACCTGGCCTGGTTGACTCTCCTCCAATGTCTATAATTTTACTTCCTTTTTTTATAAAATTTTTTGCATGTTCATAAGCTTTATTAACATTATTATATTTTCCACCATCAGAAAAACTATCTGGGGTTAAATTTATTACTCCCATTAATAATGGAAAATAATTTAAATTAAGATTTTTTATTTTTTTTAAATTAGTTATTAATTTTAAATCTTTTTTGATTTTTTTTTTTTAAATTTTTATTTTGAAAATTAATATCTTTTATATGAATTATTTTATTATATTTTCTTGTTATAACTTCTAAGTTATCAAAAGAAATGCTTTTATTTCCATGCAAGGGAATAGATAATTTATTTTTTACTTTTAATTTTGATTGCTTACCATAATAAAAATTACACGCTCTTGTGTAATATTTTTCCATTATAGCTTAATGAATAATTTTAGGTTTTAATCCAATTGATCCTAGTGCTGAGTTTTGTTCGTCTTCCTCAACTTTTAAATCTTCTTTGTTTGCTGGATAAATATTCTTGTTAATTAATTCTTCAATTTCAGTACCAGTAAGAGTTTCATATGTTAATAGGGCTTTCGCTAATTTATGTAAATCATCAATTTTTTCATTTAAAATTTTCTTAGCTCTATCATAACCTTTTTCAACAAATTTCCTTATTTCTGCATCAACTTTTTTTGCTGTTTCCTCAGACATATTTTGCTGTCTAGCAACAGAACGACCTAAAAATACTTCTTCTTCGTTTTCTCCATATGCAACCGGACCTAATTCTTTGCTTAGACCAGCTCTCATAACCATAGCTCTTGCTCTTTTGGTTGCTTGTTCAATATCACTTGCTGCGCCAGTAGTAACTTTGTCTTCACCAAAAATTAATTCCTCAGCCACTCTTCCTCCCATAGCTATGGCCATTTGCGCATGTAATTGCTCTCTTGTTTGTGAAACTTCATCTTTTTCAGGTAATTGCATAACCATTCCTAAAGCTCTTCCTCTAGGAATTATCGTAGCTTTGTGAATTGGATAAGCAGCTTTTTCATTGATAGTTACAATTGCATGTCCAGCTTCATGATAGGCAGTTAATTTTTTCTCATCTTCTGTCATTACCATCGATCTTCTTTCGGCACCCATCATAACTTTATCTTTTGCCTCTTCAAATTCCTGTGTTGTTACTAGTCTTTTGTTTTTTCTTGCAGCTAGCAATGCTGATTCATTTACCAAATTCGCAAGATCGGCTCCAGAAAATCCTGGCGTACCTCTAGCAATTGTTCTTAGATTAATGTCGGATGCCATTGAAATTTTCTTTGAATGAACTTTCAATATTTTTTCTCTTCCAATTATATCTGGAAGGGAAACCACTACCTGTCTATCAAATCTACCAGGTCTAAGTAATGCTGGATCTAATACATCAGGTCTATTAGTAGCTGCAATAATTATAACGCCCTCATTTGTATCAAAACCATCCATCTCTACTAATAATTGATTGAGTGTCTGTTCTCTTTCATCATTTCCACCTCCAAGTCCTGCACCTCTACTTCTTCCAACTGCATCAATTTCATCAATAAATATTATACATGGGGAATGTTTCTTTCCTTGTTCAAACATATCTCTTACTCTAGACGCACCTACTCCAACAAACATTTCAACAAAATCTGAACCTGAAATTGTAAAAAATGGAACTCCAGCTTCTCCAGCTATTGCTCTAGCTAGTAAAGTTTTTCCTGTTCCTGGTGGTCCAACTAATAAACAGCCTCTAGGAATCTTGCCTCCTAATCTACTAAATTTTTTAGGGTCTCTTAAAAACTCTACTACTTCTTCAACTTCTTCTTTCGCTTCTTCGACTCCAGCCACATCATTGAATGTTACTTTACCTTTTAATTCATTCATCATCTTTGCTTTGGACCTTCCAAAACCCATGGCTCCGCCTTTTCCTCCTTGCATTTGTCTCATAAAAAATATCCAAACAGCAATTAATAATAGCATTGGGAACCAAGATAAAAGAACTCCTAGTAGTGATGGCATTTTTTCATCAATTGGTGTTGCAGATATACTAACACCTTTTTCAGTTAATTTTTCGATTAGATTAGGATCGCTTGGAGAGTAAGTAGAAAATTTTTCTCCATTTGACATGACTCCATTTATATTATTTCCCTGTATTTCAACTTTAACAACTCTTCCATTATCAACCTCGGAAATAAAATCAGAGAAAATTATATTATTTTTTTTACTTATTGAGCTCTGTGGTTGTTTAAACATATTATATAAACCAATAGTCAAAAAAACTATGATTGCCCACATTAGTAAATTTCTAAAATTCATACGTATAAATTAAGAATTATTCTGTATTAAACAAGTGTCAATTTGTGACATTTTTAAATTTTTTTGCTTTTTTCATCATAAATAATCCAAGAATTGTTGATTTTTTCAATAATACATCCTGATAAAGTCATCTTATTGAACTTTTTTGATTTTATTCTTCTTAAAAGATTCATCATACTCTTGCCTCTTGCGGCATAATAGTTTCCACTAATTTTTTGTAAAATTTCTCCCATTGACCTAAAAACTACTTCTTTAGGATTTTCAAAAAATTCCTTATTGATTATACATTTAAATTTATTATCTACTTTGGTAAAATTTGAGTTCAATTTAATATTTTTTTTTACATAGTAATCAATTGCTATACTTGATTGGGTTAAATTATTTATAGTTAATTTTAATTTTTTTTCATCTAGTCCTTCATTTTTTAGATTATTAAGCAAATTTCTAATTCTTGTTCTCTTAAAATCAAGATTATCATTTGAAGGATCATTTAAATAAAAATTAAAAACAAATTTTACAATATATAACAAACTTTTTTTGTCTTGATCTATTAACGGTCTTAAAATAGAGATATTCTTATTTGAATTAAGTTTTGCTTCTGAATTTACACTACTGAATGATGTCAATCCTTTTAGTCCTGATCCTCTTAATAATCTTAAAAGAAAATTTTCGTAAAGATCATTAATGTGGTGTGCGATTAAAATGGTTTTTATTTTATCTTTAACGCATTGATTAATAAGTAAATTGTATCTATTTTTTCTTGCAATAGCTTGTATATTTGTTTTAGGTTTTTTTCCTTTCCATTTAAGAATTTTACAATTTATATCGTATTTACTTAATTTTAATTTTAATGTTTTGGCTTCCTTTTCTGAATTAACTCTTAATCCATGATCTAAATGATAATAGTTTATCTTAATATTATTTAAAGTTGAGTAGCATTTTGCTAAGAATGTTAATGCAAGACTATCTGGTCCTCCAGATACTGCTACAGCTAAATTACCTGATATTTTTTTATTTATTAATAGTTTTTCAAAATTTTTATAAATAACTTTTATTTTAGGATTACTTAAATGTTTTTGTAAATTTTTATGAATTGTCTTTTTTGCATTCAAACTTTTTTTCTTCATATTTAGCTTTTTGAAGTACAGATTGATTTGCTTCAGGATATTCTTTGGTAACTCCTGTAATCATTAAACAACCTTGATCTTTCTCTCCAATCTGTACCAATGATACCCCAAGTTTTAATAAATTTATAGGAGCCTTTTTACTTTTTGGATATTTTTGATAACCTTCTAAATACGCTGAAGCAGCATCAGTATAAAGCTGCCTGATTCTAAAAGTTTCCGCATACCAATATTGGGCTGAACCCGCTAGTTCGTGTTCAGCATTTGTTATAACAAATTCTCTAAAGGCTCTCTCAGCAGTATTATAATCTCCTAATTTAAGAAAGCTAGTTGCAAACTCATATTGTTTTTCAGGGTTAGTATCAGGTAAAATTTTTTCTTCTGATATAAAATTTTCAGTAACGACCGTTGATGTTGCATCTATTGACTGTGTTTGTTGATTTTCTAAAGTTGTTTCTGTATCTTTATAAGATATTGAACCTAAATCCTGGGGCTCAGATGAACCTGGAAGAGTTTTTTCGTTTTCATTATTGCTTAAAGATGAAAGCTGATTATTATTTGAATTAATTAGACTAGAATTACTTTCTATTTGTTGAAAACGTAATTGATTGTCAGCTTGTACTTTGGACAATCTTGAAGATAATTTATCTAATTTAAAATTTACCTCTTCAAATTTATTAGTGAGTTCTTGAAATTGTTTTTCAATTTCAGATAATTTTAATAAATGTCTTGTTAAAACATCTTCAGAATTTTTATCTAGACTAATGTTAGAGTTATTTTCATTTACATTTAATGTAAAATTTTCTGAGTAAACAGCTTTTTCTAAAGTTTTAAGATCTTTTTGAATAATTTCTATTACTTTGCCAATTTCCATATTTTCTGAATATGCGGCTGATGGAAATAGTAGAAGTGATAATATATATAAATTTATTATAATTCTTTTCAAATAAATCATTTTTTCAATTTGTAATTATAATGATGGCAAAATAAAGACCCTAATACTTTAAAAGTATTAGGGTCTTTAATTTAAATGAAATTAATTTGCTTTAACTGTTACTGATCTTCTATTTTTTGACCATGACAATGGATTTGAACCAGAGTCTACAGGTCTTTCTTTACCATAGCTTATAACAGAAATTCTGTTTGAAGATATTCCATATGTCATCAAGTAATCTTTCGCTGCATTAGCTCTTCTTTCTCCTAAAGCTAAATTGTATTCCCTTGTTCCTCTTTCGTCAGCGTGACCCTCAATAACTACATTTACATCAGAATTTTTTCTTAACCAAGCAGCTTGTTTTCTTAAAGTTTCTCTTGATCTAGTTGTTAAAATTGACTCATTAGTTGCAAAGAAAACTCTATCAGGAACTCCATCTGCTAAATATTTAACTGTGTCTGTTCCAGTGTATACATCTCCTTGCAATTCAGGTCCTGCAACTTTCTTTTGAGTTGCACAGGCCGTTAAGATTAAACTTAACAACGTAACCAAAAATATATTTTTATAAAGTTTGCTTAAAATCATTTACTGCTCCTTAAATCTTTTTATTGACTTTTTCACAACTACATAGATCTTTCAAGCTAAAAAATCAACTCTATTTTTGTTAATTTACAGGCAATTATGTCAATTACTTAACAAAGACGACCAAGATGGGTCGGATGCATCTGTTTCGGTCTTTACCATTCTTTCATTGTATCCAGTTAAATCAATTGACCATAATGTAGTTGAATGACCTTCTCCTTTATCATCTGATTTGGTTTCCCTATAAAATATTAAAACTCTTCCGTTAGGTGACCATGACGGAGCTTCTTGGTAATAATTTTCGGTTAATAATCTTTCACCTTTTCCATCAGTTCTCATGACTCCAATGTAGAACTTTCCTTTATGCAATTTTGTAAAAGCAATTAAGTCTCCTCTTGGCGACCAAACTGGAGTTCCATATAAACCTTTGCCAAAAGATATTCTACGAACTTTAGATCCATCACTTTTCATCACATAAATTTGTTGGTAACCACTTCTATCAGAATTAAAAGTTACAAATTTTCCGTCTGGGGAATATGAAGGAGATGTATCGATTGCTGGATGATTTGTAATTTTTTCTACAATTCTATTTTCTAAGTCCATAGTATAAATATCAGAATTACCGTCTTTAGCAAAACTCATAATTATTTTTTTTCCATTTGGTGAAAATCTTGGGGCAAAAGTCATGCCTGGAAAATCTCCAACTACTTCTTGAATTCCTGTTTCAATATCTAAAAGATAAACTCTTGGTAGATTTTTAAAATAAGATAAATATGTTACCATTTGATTTGTTGGGTTAAATCTTGGAGTTAAAACAAGCTCGTTTCCTAAAGTTAAATATTTTGTGTTAAATCCATCTTGGTCCATGATTGCTAATTTTTTAATTCTTTTGGTTTTTGGTCCTTCTTCTGCAACATAAATAATTCTTGTATCAAAATAACCTTTTTCCCCTGTAAGTCTCTCATAAACTTTATCTGTAATTATATGTCCAATTCTTCTCCAGTTTTTTGGTACTGTTGTAAATGCTAAAGCAAGAATTTCTTTGCCAGCCAATACATCCCACAATCTAAACTCTACTCTTAATTTTGTTTCATTTAATTCGACTTTGCCTGTAATTAATGCTTGAGCTTTAATCAAAGACCAATCTTCAAATCTTGGCTTCACATGTGAAATATCTGGTTCTTGCAAAAAAGCGTCTTTATTCAAAGGATTAAATAATCCAGTAGCTTTAAGATTATTTTCTACTATTTTTGAAATCTCTGATCCAAGGTCTTTTATTTTTAGAACTTTTTCTAATTCAGAATTAGTTTTATCATTTGATGAGATTGGCGATACTGCAATTGGCAGTGGATTTAAATTTCCCCTTGTTATATCGACGGTAATTAAAGCAAAAGAATTTGCTGGAATTATAAATAAAAAAATAAAAAATAATAACTTTCTCATAATTTGCTAACCTTCTAACATTTCCCTTGCATCAAAATTTAACTGTAAATCTTTCCATCTTTCATATCCAGTAGTGGGCACTCTCAACGGTTGGCATAACTGAATTGCTCTTAATGCACTTTCAGCTAATACTTTATAAAATCCCTGCCCAGGCTTATTCATTCTTACATGATCAAGAATTTCTGTTTTGATTACTGATCCATCAGGTTTTAATTTTAGTTTAATTCTCACAAGTAAATTCTCGTTATATGGTAAACCTAAAGGAATGCTCCAACAACCAAAAATTTGTGCTTTTAATGCATCCTCCTCACTCAATGTTAATCCTGAAATATCCATGTTTTTATCTTGAGATTGTGTTGTTTTGGTTGTTTTTATATTTGTTTCAGCCAGTTTTTCTTTTGATTTATCTATTAATGCAGCAATTTTATTAGTATCAATAATTTCTTTTTTTTCAAATTCCGAAACTTGTTTAACCTCGTTATCAATTTTCTCCGGGTTCTGTTTTTTATCTTCTATCTTTTTAACTAATTCTGGTTTTTCATCAGGCAATGGAACTGCATCTGGTTTTTCTTTTTTTACTTTTTTTGGTGGTGCTTGCTCTGATACCAGCTTCTCTTTTTCTTTTTTTACTTTTTCAAGAATTTTTTTTGCTTTTGGTGCAAAAGGTATATTTGTTTTATCTGTAATTTGTATCAATTCAACTGAAATAATAGGTGGAAGATCTATAGGTTTTTTTGCTAAAAAAGGTAAACTTAAAGTTGCGATTATAATTACTGTAAAATGCAAAAAAGAAGAAAATATAATATTTTTATACACCTTATTTTATCTCTCTTTATAAGGTTCCGAGATAAGTGCAACTTTTGTAAATCCTGAGCCTGATAACATTCCCATTATTTCAAGAACTCTTCCATAATTAATGGTCTTATCTCCTCTAACATATATTCTTGTATCAGTTCTATTTTTTGATACAGCTAAAATTTTTGCTATTATTTTGTCATATTCAACTTTTGTTTCTTGAATATATATTTCTCCTTTAGAATTTATTGTTAAAGTAAGAGGTTCCTGTTCCTCTGGTAAAGAATCTGCTGAGCTTTCGGGCAAATCAACTTGAACTCCTACGGTCAAAAGAGGTGCAGTAACCATAAAGATAATTAATAAAACTAACATTACATCGACAAATGGAGTTACATTTATCTCGCTCATTGGTTCCCTGTTACTGCTACGCTTTAAATTAAATGCCATTTCAAATTATAGATATAAATCTTTTAGAAAAATTTTCTAATCTTTGAGAATATTTTTTAGAGTCACTACTAAATTTATTATAAGCAACTACAGCAGGTATTGCTGCAAGAAGACCAAGCGCAGTTGCAAATAAAGCTTCGGCTATACCTGGTGCTACAATAGCTAAACTTGTATTTCTTGAAATAGCTATGGATTGAAAAGAGTTCATTATTCCCCAAACTGTTCCGAACAGTCCTATAAAAGGAGCAGTAGAACCTACTGTTGCTAAAAATGTATAATTTTTTTCAATAATATTCATTTGTTTTTCTATATTAACTTCCAAAACACTCTGCAATTTTTCAGTTAGATTAGATTTAGATCTTGTTTTCATGACAACTTGCATCGAGCCTTTAAATACATTTGCCATCGGGTCCTCTATTTCTGATGGAAGATTATTGTAAAATGATTCTGCTGATCTTGATTTCCAGAATTTTTCTTCAAATTCTTCTGATGTTAAATTTATTTTTTTAAATAATCTTATTTTTTCAATAATAATTGCCCATGAATAAATTGATGCAGCAATAAGAATAATGATTACGGATTTAACTATAATATCTGCCCTTAAAAATAAGTTTATAATTGAAAAGTCGGCACTACTTGCAAGTCCAACTGCTTGAGATGTGATATCTGCTTCCATATTAGTTTATTCACACTAAAATGTGTCATCAATTTGACTTAAAATTACTCAGTTTAATCAATTTTCTGGTAGGTATTGTAAAAAAAACTCGCTATTAAAATAGCATCAGCTTTATTCGAATCTTTTTTTTTTGATAATTTAGAAGATATATAAGGAAAAATTTCAATTACTTTTGTCCGACTAGCATCTTTCTCGGTTTTAATTAAATTAAAATACTTTTTCCATTTTGCAGGTCTTACTAAATACATAGGTAATTGCATAGCAGAACATATGCCCTTTAAAACACCAAATGATTGTCCAAAATTAAACATACTGGTCACTCCTTGTCCAGGCATTGCAGAAACTTGTTCAATAACTACAGCTACATTTTTTTTTGATAATCCTTCAGTTCTATTAGAAATTTCGTTATAAATTTGTGGTCCATTTATCTGTCTTTTATTTTTTTTACCATCAGCCATATTTGGCATTTCAATAACATCTTTTATTTCACCATCTTCGAAAAAGCAAAGTGCTCCTGTTATTCCTGGGTCTATACCTATTATAAGCATATTATTTAATATTTATAATGTTATTATAAACATTTTGTACGTCATCATCTTCTTCTAATGTTTCCAAAAATTTTATAATATCCTGTTTATATTCATTTGGTATTATTACATTATTTATAGAAATCCATTCAATTTCTGTAGAAATAAAATTTTTTACATTTTTCTCTAATAAATTTTTTACATTGTAAATTTCATCTTTTTTACAATATATTATATGTTTATCATCTTTTGAAAAACATTCTTCCGCCCCAGCTTCTGCAGATAGTTCAAATATTTTTTCATCTGAAATATCAGTTCTATCTATTTTAATTACACCTCTTTGCTCAAAATTATGAGAGGCTGATCCCTGGGTTCCCAAATTTCCTCCGTTTTTTTGAAATATTTTTCTAATATTTGATGCAGTCCTATTTTTATTATTAGTTAAAGTTTCAATAATTATTGCAGATTTATTTGGACCAAAACCTTCATATCTAATACTTTCAAAATTTGAGTCTGTAATGGCCTCTGATTTATCAATAGCTCTCTCGATATTATCTTTTGGCATATTTGCTGATCTCGCTGCTTGAATAGCTGATCTAAGCCTAGGATTCGTTGTGGGATCTTTTTCACCTAATTTAGCAGCTACTGTTATTTCCCGTGACAACTTCGAAAAAAGATTGGAGCGTAATTTATCTGCTCTTCCTTTTTTATGTTTGATGCCTGCCCAGTGCGAATGTCCTGCCATAATTAATTAGTATTTTTTAAATATCCTCCATAAATAAAATGTTCAACTTTACTTGCAAGGCCATTTTCGTTAATTGCATCGACTATTACCCCACACAATGATGCTTCTCCTTCAGAAGGAAAATGTTTTTTAGACTCTTTTTTCATAAAACGATTAATTGAATTATTTTTATCCATACCAATAACTGAATTATAGTCGCCACACATTCCTGCGTCAGTTTGATATGCGGTTCCACTATTTAAAATTCTTGCATCGTGAGTTGGTACATGTGTGTGAGTACCAACAACTAAAGTTGCCTTTCCATCAAAAAAATGACCTATTGCCATTTTTTCACTAGTAATCTCACCATGAAAATCAACAATTAAAAAATCATAATCTTTTTTTAAAATATTTGTTTCTAAAAATTTTTGTGCACATGAGAATACATCTTCACATTTTTTCATAAAAATATTTCCCATAAGATTTAGTACACCAATTTTCATTCCATTTTTTAGATTATAAATACCAAAGCCTTTACCTGGAGAAGGGTGATATAAATTTTCAGGTCTTAAAAGCTTTTCTTCTTTTTCAATATGATTTAGTGTTTCTTTTTGATCCCAAACATGATTGCCTGTAGTGATTACATTTACTCCACTATTAAATAGATCATTTGTAATTTTTTCTGTTATACCAACTCCCTCATTAGCTGCATTTTCACCGTTAACAACTACAAAATCAATTTTTTGATGTTTAATTATATTTGGTAAATTTTTTGTTACCGCAGCACAACCAGACCTCCCAACAATATCTCCTAAAAAAAAAATTCTCATTTTAAAATGCCTTTTTCTGTTAAAATTACATTTAATCTCTTATCATATTTATTAACTGGAACTTTATCAATTTTTTGAAAAGAAAAAGCCAACCCAACAGAGAATAGTTTATTTTTTTTTTGTATTTTTGAAATATATCTATCATAAAAACCACCTCCGTAACCTAATCTAAAGAGCTTTTTATCGTAAGCGACTATAGGTACCAACAAAGTATCTGGTATAACAATTTTTTTTTTTAGTGGTTCAGGAATTCCATAATTATTTAAAATTAATGGTTCGTGGAAAGACCAACTATAAAAATTCATATCTTTATTTTTTTCAATAACAGGTAGTGAGATTCTTATGTTATTTTTAATTAATTTTTGTAAAACTTCCAGGTCATCAATTTCATAGTTAACTGGAAAATAGCCACCAACAATAAAATTTTTTTTATTATTTTTTTTTAAAATAGACATTAATGAAGAAAAATTAATTTTATTATTTATTAATTTTTTTGTTTTTCTTAATTTAAGAATTTTATTTCTTATCTTTTTTTTATTCACAGTTTATTGAATTGGGCTTTCAGACTCAGCTTTTTTTAAAAAACTTTCAATTTTATCAGTGGCATTATCAATAATCTTTTCATAATTTTCTTTGCTCTGGTCTATATCTTTTTTAATTTGTATTAATTCATTATTAAGCTTTTTAATTTCATTTTCTTTTTCTTCTTTATAATCATAAATTAAATTTTTAAGTTCTTTAAACCTTTCTGTCAAAATTTTAAGTTCTTTTAATTTTTCGTCTATTTTTTTTTTAGTTTCAAAATATTCATCCATTACTGTGATTGATGTAATTAACAAAAGTTTACTTTCTCCGATATTTCCAAGAGTACTTTTTAAACTGTCAAATTTTTGATTTAAATGTGAAGCTAATTCTTCAAGATGCTCTTCTTGTCCATCCTCGCATGACAAAACAAACTCTTTTCCATTAAAATTTATATTTACATTTGCCATTTATCAATTTCTTCTAATAAGATATCTGTTTCCTGATTTAATTCATCTATTTTTTCAGTGAACTCTAATTCTCTTTTATTTTCTTTTTCTTTGTTTAAGTTATATTTGTCTAGTTTTAGCTTAAGGTCATTATATTCATCTTTTAAAGCATTATATTTTTCCTCTAAATCTTTTTTTTCAATTTCTAATTGATTCTTTTCATCATCAAGATTACTTATTGTTTCTCTTAAACTAGAATTATCAGGACTTAAATTATTTAACTTTTTTAGGACATCATTTAATTTTTTTTCTTTTTCAAAAAGAGTTTTCATATATATATAATTATAATATTAAATTGAGTCATCTAAGTCTAGATAGGATAA
>MDSW01124517.1_pt1 | contig 17015 bp, 11 predicted proteins | sample 811171 | NCBI WGS metagenome assembly MDSW01 (sample SAMN05326641, study PRJNA326480) | marine metagenome | isolation source: seawater | place: Atlantic Ocean: North West | collected 2012
CCCCCCCGCATTCCCTTCCCCTCCCGCGCGCCTTCGCAGAACATGTTCAACAAGTTCATCGCGAGCAAGCAGTCCGCGCTGGGGGGCGGCGCGAGGGAGCGCCGCCCGCACCTGGCCTCCTCGTGCCGTGACCTGGACGCCGCGGACAAGTGGCGGCAGGAGATCTTGCGCGAGATCGGCAAGAAGGTGATGGAGATCCAAAACGCAGGCCTCGGAGAGCACCGCCTCCGCGACCTCAACGACGAGATCAACAAGCTCATCCGCGAGAAATCGCACTGGGAGCGTCAGATCCTCGCCCTCGGCGGCCCCAACTACGCCGCGCAGGGCCGCAAGGAGGCGGGCGAGGCCGAGGGGGGCGTGAGCGCCGGCGACGGGAAACCCGGGGGCTACCGCTACTTCGGCGCCGCCAAGTCGTTGCCCGGGGTGAGGGAGGTTCTGGAGAAGCCGAGCGTTCGCACCGTGCGGCGCACGCGGAAGCAGATGCGGCAACGCATCGACGCGGACTACTACGGCTTCCGCGACGAGGAGGACGGGGTGTTGCTGAAGCTGGAGGCGGAGGCGGAGGCGAAGATGCGCGCGAAGGCGGTGGCGGAGTGGGAGGCGGCGCGGGACGCGCGAGAGGCGGCGGACGGCGGAAAGCGCAAACGCGGCGACGACGAAGCCGACGCGGGGGCGGGCTTCGTCGCGCACGTGCCGCTGCCGGAGGAGAAGGAGATCGAGAAGATGGTGCTCGCGAAGAAAAAAGCCGACCTGTTGGCGAAGTACGCGAGCGCGGAGTTGGACCAGCAGCAAGCCGAGACGAAGGCGATGCGAGGCGCGTGAAGAGCGCCTTTTCCGTCGCAAAGGGGGCGACGCGCCGCGAGGGGTATTCTTCGCCCTGGTTGGTCCGCACGCGTCGGCCTCGCGCGTTTTATGATTAAAAAAAACCCACCTCCTCCCCGACTCGTCACGCGAGGCCCGCGATGCTGTCGATGATGAGCTTGTACCCCTCCTGTATTTCCGTCCCCTCCCTCGCCGCGCTCGCGATGACGCCGAGGTCGTTCAGGTCCAGGTGCTTCGCGAGGAAGAGCAGGAGGTGGAAATCTCTCAGCCGCTCGGCGTACGCCTCGCCGCCGCCGGCGTTTTTGACGGCGTCGGCGAGATCCTCCGTCGTCTGGATCGGGTGCAGCCTATTCTCCACCGGGAACCCGCACCTCAGGCTCCCGTCGTGGTCCAGGATCGGCACCGTCACGAGAAACCGGTCGTTATCCACCTCCGTGACGTCCTTCGACACCTTATCCGCGACGATCACCTCCTTGTTCAGCCTCGTCAGCCCCTCCGCCGAGCTCGGCTCGTCCGAGAACCACCCCTCCGCGTACAGACGCGCGCACTGCGCGGAAACCTGGAACGGCTCGAACACCACCTGCGTCCCCTCGTCCTCGTCCTCCACCATCATCACCACGACCGTGGCGAACTTCTCGCCGTACTCGGCCTGGTACTTGGCCATCGTCCTGAGCTCGAACGCGGTCAGGGTGAAGTCCTCCCGGGGTTTCGCGACGGAGACGTTGAAGACGCATCCCACGCGTCGCAAGCCGAGGCTCGCCGCCACCGCCTCCGCCGCGCGGTCCTCGGGGGTGTCCTCCTTCACCTCGAACCGGTCCGCCTCGCCCTCCTGCTCGGGCTCGTAGATGGCCTCCACCTTCACCGCGGCGGTGGTTTCGTCCACCGTGCCGTACATCCACCCGAAGCGCATCTGGTTGAAGCCGAGGGTTCCGTTGACGTACCGCTGGAATCGATCGGCGGGGAGGCGCGCGACGCTCACGCTCGCGCACGCGGGGCTCTCCTGGCGCTCGATCCGAGTCTGGGCCGCGATCATCGTCTCCACGGTCATCTTCCCGCCCCTGAGCTCGCTGCGGTGGCTCGCCGCCATCGTCGGCGTCGGGTCGCGCGCGACCGTGTACAGGCAGTACACCATCGACCCGTGCTCGACGCCCAGAGACGCGATCGTCTTGGCGTCGTTCGCGCGCGTGGACTTGAGGGAATGGTCGAAGGACGCGGGGTCCTTCGCGAGGAGCAGGCCCTGGTTCAGCGACAGGGTCTGGTCCGCGACCGGGACGCCGAGGCTCGACGCGATGTGCTCGCGGAGCTGCTTCAGCGTGCACCCGTCGTCCACCTGGAGGCGCTCCGTGCCGTCGCTGGACGAACGAGGGGAGGGAGGGGGAGACGAGACGCGCGGGCGGTGGGGTGAAAAAGGGGGGAGACGGGCGAGGCGGGTCAGATCTGAGCGAGGCGACCGAGGCGCGCGCGCGCGAACGCGGCGAACGCGCGGGGGCGAGGAGGGAAGCGCGGGGGACCCGCGGGGGGGAGTCGCGCACCGGGTGCGGATTCGGATCGTGATCGGCATGGCGTCGCGGCGCGCGTGGAGAGGCCGCGGAGCGTTCTGGCGCGAGGCGGCCACGCCAACGCTCGATATTCCTCAGCGGCTGACGAGCCAAACTGCGCCCCCACGCGCCACTTGCCGGCGTCGTCGTTCCTCCACGATTGAAAAGGCGTTTTCTCGGACGCGCCGAGGCACTCTTCCCCGCGCGCCGCGATGGCGGTCCTCGCGCGCCTCGCGCTCGCGGCGCTCCTCCTCCGCGGCGCGTCGTCGACCCCCGTCGGCGCCCTGGACCCCCAGGGCGTCCACCTCGCCCTCGGCGACGCGGACGACGAGATGGTCGTCGCGTGGCACACGCTCGGTTCGTGCGCCAGGTCCGTCGCCACCTGGTGGGACCCCACCCCCGCGCGCGGCGCGTCCCCTCCTCCCGCCGCGCCGCGCCGCGCCCCCGCCGCGACCACCGCGTTCGTGGACGGCGGACCCGAGCGCGTCACGCGCCACGTCCACGTCGCGACCCTCCGCGGCCTCGCCCCGGGCGCGACGTACGCGTACCGAGTCGAGTGCGAAGCCCCCCCTAATATCAGTAGCCGACTCGCCCCGCGGGGAGAAGAGTCGCCGAGTAGAGAGATCCGTCGCTCCTCCGTCTTCTCCTTCCGCGCGAAGCGATCGCCGGCGCAGATCGCCGCCGGCCCGCCGTTGAAACTCCTCGCCTTCTGCGACGCCGGCCATCTCGACTCCGCGCGCGTCCTGAGCGCCGTCCTCGCGGAGGTCCGAGCCGCCCCGGAAGGGCCCCCGGACGCGATCCTCCACTGCGGCGATCTCGCGTACGACATGGACTCGAGCGACGGCCGCGTCGGCGACGCGTTCTCGCGGGACCTCGAGCCAATCGCCTCCTCCGTGCCTTACATGGTCAGCCCCGGGAACCACGAGCGCGCGTATAACTTCTCGCACTACAAGGCGAGGTTCGCGATGCCCGGGGAGGGAGGGCGGCGGGGCGGCTCCGAGAACCACTACTACTCGTTCGAGATTGGCCCCGCGCGCGTGGTGGCGTACAACTCCGAGGCGTTTTTCTGGCCCGAGTTTTTCGACGACGCCTACAGAGACCGGATGGTCGCGTGGCTGGACGAGGATTTGCGGAGGGCGAACGCGCGAAGGGACGCGGCGCCGTGGATCATCGCCCACGCGCACAGGCCGATGTACTGCGCGGAGAGGGAGGCCGGGACGGGGCGGTGCGGGTGGGAGTTCGAGGCGGCGAGGCTCGGCGCGCGCGTCGAGTGCGGCGGCGCCTACAGAAACGCGCGATGCGCCGCCGCCGCCGAGACGACGTCCGAGATCTCCGACGCCGGCTTCGCCCCGCGCGGTACCGGCGCCGAAAAAAAAACGACCAATACGAACGCGACGCGGTGGCCCATGGAGGCGCTGCTCTTCGAACACGCCGTGGACCTCGCGTTCTTCGGGCACGTGCACGATTACGAGCGGTTCTACCCGACGTACGACCGCGTCGTCACCTCCGACGACGCGTCCTCGTTCGACACGTACGCCGATCCGAGAGCCACCGCGCACGTCACCACGGGCTCGGGCGGGAACAAGGAGATGCGCGCGTCCGGGACCGCGGTCACCAGGGGCGCGTGCGAGGCGCCGTGGTGCGCGTTCCAGTCGGGGCACGCGCCCCGGCCGGGGCAGAGCGCGGACCACACGTTCTCGCGCGTCCTCGTCCCGAACGCCACGACGCTGGTGTGGGAACAGCTCAGCGCCAACGACGTGTTTTCGCACCCGGGCGAGCCGCCGAAGCTGATCGATCGGTTCGAGATTCGCAAAACGTACCCTCCGCGCCGTTCGTTTCGAAACCGCGGGACCGCGGGGAGCGATGATGATGATGATCACGGGAAGCGAACGAGAACGAGGAGGAGGACTAGGGGGTCCACGGACCGACCGTGCGAGGGACTCGGGGTCGCGTCGGCGTGATCCGAACGACGAGGGCGACGAGGGATTCGTGGGGCGGTCCGCGTTTTTCCTTCGACGCGTTTTTTTGAGCGAAGAAACGGAGCGACGAAGCGCGGGCGAGGGCGGGGCGGCGCGCGACGCGGGGTTCGCGAGGGACGAAGCGACGAGGAGCCGAGTAGTATTGCACGAGCGGCGAACCGTACGTGTTAAAAAAAAAGTTTTCGCGTCGGAGTGGTCGTCTCAAAGGTGTCGTCCCTTTCCCGCGCGGGTCCGGTCCGGTCCGCCGACGGGTCCGGGGTTCCCCGCGACAGATCGCTCCGGATCGCTCGCGCCTTTTCCGCCATCACTCGTCGGGCATCGTCTCCGGGTACCTATCGTCCCAGGGCGTGGGCGCGCCGTACACGAGCGTGTTCCAGCTGCTCTTCTTCTTCTTGACGTTGATGTATCGGTCGAGCTTCTTGCTTCCGTCCTTCATGCCCTTGTGCACGATGGCGACCGAGCGGTGCACCTGCTCGAGGTGGCTCATCGGCTCGTCGTCCGCGATGGTCGCCTTCAGCGCGCCGCGCCAGTTCGGGAACTTGGCGAGCCAGCGCGTGACGCCCAGCTCGCCCAGGGTCTGCGCCTCCTTCTCGGGCCTGGGGCGGTTCATGAACCGCCTGCGGGGGACGGGGAGCGGGGGGGCGGGGGCGCGGGGGGTTTGGGTTATGGGGACGCGTCTCTCTCGGGGCGTCGCGACGACGACGACGACGCGCGCGGATTATTCGGGAATTGGTCCCCGGGGCGGTGGGGGAGGCGAACCGACGGGTTCCCCTCGGGCGTCCCGCGGCGCGCGAGGGGGCCCGCCGCCGGGGTCTCTCTCGACGCGCGGCGACGCGCGGCGCGCACCTTCCGATCGGCCTGTCGAACCATAAGAACTGGACGTACTCCACGGGCACGCCCTCCGCGTCGGCGAAGCGCTGCTTGAACGACGCGAGCGTCTCGCTCCCGTCGTCTGGGGTCTCCAGCTCGCGATGGTGCACGAGATGGTCCATCGAGGCGTGCGCGCTCCACGCGAACGACACCTTGACGGTGATCTTCATTGGCTTGGGCGCGGGGGTCTCGTCCGCCGCGGCGGGGGCGTCGGTGAGCGTCGCGGCGGCGACCATCGGGGGCGTGGGACGCGCGTCCGGCGTTGTGCGCGCGCCGCTCGGTCGGCGACTCCTCGGGGCATCCGCGCGCGCCTCGGGGAATAAAACGCCCGCCGGGCTCCCCCGCCAGTCGCGGGCGTTTTTTCCGAGAAATCCAACCCGACGGCATCGCTCGCACCGTTCGCCGCCGCGTCACCATCCCCGACGCGCGCGCTCGGGGCCGCCGTCCTCCCCGCGCGTCTCGCTCGCGATGCTCCCCTCCTCCCCCGCCCCGGCCGCCGCCCTCGCGGACGCGCTCGATCTCTCGGACGCGTCGCGCGGCGACGCGTCCCCGCGCCGCGTCTCGGACGACGACGCCACGCATCCTCACGACGTCTCCGCCCGGGCGCCTCCCCCCCCCGCGCGACGCAAGAAACCCGCCATGTCCGTCTTCGTCGGCAAGTCTGAGAAGTACGGCGGCGACGGCGTCCTCCCCGAGTCCAAGCGCCTGCGCGTGGTCCTCGACCGCGTCGGCTACGCCGTGCCGCGCCGCGCCGGGCGCCTCGGGCGTTTTTTTCCCCCCCGGCATCCTCGCCCGGAATAATCCGCCCTCCTCCTCGACGCCCGAGCCTCCTGCGTCGGACGCCACGCACCTCCGCCTCCTCCACGACGTGAGCGCGGTGTTCGAGCCCGGCGAGGTCTCCGCGCTCATGGGCCCGAGCGGCGCTGGGAAGACGACGCTCCTGGACGTCGTCTCCGGGCGTAAGACCGCGGGCGTCGTCTCCGGCTCGGTGTTTTTCGGCGCGTCCGAGGCGTCCAAGCCTCTGCTGGAATCCGTCGCCGCGTACGTGGAGCAGTTCGACGCCCTCCTCGGGGCGCTCACCGTCAAGGAGACGCTCAGGTACCAGGCCGAGCTGAAGGCCGACCCGCGCGAGGACCCCGCGAAGCGCTCGGCGTACGTCGACCGCCTGATCGAGCTCTTGAAGCTTCGAAGCTGCGAGGACGTCGTCGTCGGCGACGCGCTCCGTCGCAAAATCTCCGGCGGGCAGGCGAAGCGGTGCAACATCGGCGTCGCGCTCGTGACCCGGCCCCGGGTGCTGTTCCTGGACGAACCCACGAGCGGGCTGGACTCGCGGACGTCGTGCGACGTCGTGGACGTCATGCGAGCGCTCGCGCAGAGCGGCGTGACGGTGCTCGCGACGATCCACTCGCCGAGCTCGGAGGCGTTCGCGCAGTTCGACGCGGTGTTGATGCTCAAGAGAGGCCGCGTCGCCTTCGCGGGGCCGCTGGAAAACGCCGTCGAGTGGTTCGACCGAACGCGCGCCCGCGGTGCGGCGACGACGGTGATGAGCGGAGGAGTGAACCTCGCGGACTTTCTCATCGACGAGGTGGCGAGCGACGCGGTCGAGTACCCGGACGAGTTCGCCCGGTCCGACGAGCGCGTCGCGAACGACGCCAGAGTCCGACGCGCGCTCGCGGACGCCGCCCTTAAAGGGCCCGACGGCGCCCCCCCGGGGCGTCTCCTCTCCTCGGCGCTCGCCGCGGAAGGCATTTTGGACGAAAGCGTCCGATCGTCGTCGCTCCTCCGTCCCAAACCCACGGCGTTTCGGGCGGTTTGGACGCTTCTCAAGTACCGCACGAGGGCCAACTACTCGTCCGCGAAGTTCCTCGCGCAGAGGTCCGCGGGGTCGCTCATCTTCAGCCTCGTCCTGAGCAGCATGTACGCGGGCCAGGGATCCCGGGACGCTCCCGACCTCGCGAATCAACTCAACGTCGCGTCCCTTCTCTTCATGTGCAGCATCCTCCCCGCGTACGCCGCCGCGGGGAACATGCCTTCGATCGTGCTCGAGCGCCCGCTGTTTTACCGCGAGCGCGCGGACGGGTGTTACCCCGCGCTCGCGTACGTCGCGTACAAGTGCGTCGAGGAAGCGCTCGTCGGCCTCCCCGTGACGCTTCTCGGCCAGGCGACGCTCTGGCGCGTCGTCGAATTGCGCGGCTCCTTCTTCCGGTACTGGCTCGTGTACTGGCTCACGCAGCAGACGGGCGTGGCGCTGGCGTACTTCTGCGCCTCCGTCGCCGCGGACATGAACGCTGCGAACACCCTCCTGCCCGTGTACAACACGTGCCAGCTCCTGTTCAGCGGCTTGCTCATACGAAGGGCCGACGTCGCGAGGGGGTGGGCGTGGTGGACGAGGACGCTGTTCGTGAGGTACGCGTGGCAGGCGCAACTGACGAACCATTTCGGGAGAAGAAAAGCGCCGGGGGTGTTCCTGGAACCGAACTCGGGGGAGATGCAGAGCGTCGACGTGTACTACGGCGCGGACGTGCACGCGTGGGGAGAGAACGTCGCGTGTATAGTCGCGTGCTGGGCCGCGTGGCTCGCGCTCACCGCCCTCGCGCTCGAAAAAATCAAACACGGAAACCGATGAGGACGCGACGAGAGGTTTGTACTTTCGTACTTTGATAGTCTACTTTCCAGAAAAGCCCCCCGCGGGAGAAGGGCGAAGGGGACGAGAACGCGACGAGACGCGTTTCGAGAGGAGTATATATAGTCTTCTAAGGCGGAAGAATATGATACGTAAACCCCCGGTCCGTGTCCCGATACCGGAACGCGAAATGCCCTCTCAGTAGAATAATATCCCCTCGTCGTTTGTATTCATATTCACGCGCACGTCTTCAGGTACTCCCTCACGCACGCCTCCCAGTTCGTGCACCCGGTATCCGCCGCCCCACCCCCCGGCCCGTCGAGGCTCGGGACGGTCTTCCGTCGCGCCCCTCCGCCTCCGCCGCCTCCGCCGCTTCCCCCTCCGCCTCTGCACGCGCCTTCGTCGGCGACGCCCTCCGCCTCCGCTTGGGCGGCGACGGCGGCCCCGACGACCACCGCCGCGTCCCGAATCGCCTCCGTCGGCGGATACACCGCGCCTCGGTCGAGGCTCTCGGCGCTGACGTACGCCGCGAGCGCCCTCGCGGCGGCGAGGAACATCCCGTCGGTGACCCGGGACGCGCCCGAGGCGAGCGACCCCAGGGCGACGCCCGGGAAGATGAACGCGTTGTTCGCGAACCCCGGCGCGAACGTACGCGGGTTTTTTTTTTGCTTTTTCCCGCCGCCGCCGCCGCCGGGAGTATACGCCACCTCCGCGAACTTGGTCCCCGACGCGAACACCGCGTCGCCCCCGGACCACTCGTACGCCTGTCTCGCGGTGCACTCCGCCTTGCTCGTGGGGTTGCTGAGCGCGAAGATGATCGGCCGCGGGGACGCCTCGCGCATCGCCCGAACGACGCCCTCCGTGAACGCGCCGGGCGTCGCCGCCGCGCCGATCAACGCGTCCGGCTTGATCCGACGCACCGCCGTCTCCAAATCCGCGGTGAACGTCACGGTTTCGTCCCTCCCCTCCCCCTCCGCGAACCGGCGCTTCTCCGCGCTCAGCCCTCGGCCCTCCGGGTCAAGCGGGCGGTTCGCGACCACGAGGCCTCGGCTGTCGAAGAGCCAGATGTTCCCGCGCGCCTCGCTCTCGCTCGCGCCCTCCTCCGTCGCCGCCCTCACCAAGAGCTCCGCCGCGCCGAGGTTCGCCTGCCCCGCGCCGAAAAACAAAACTTTCGTCCCTCGAAGCGTCTTTCGCGTCACCCGGGCGCTCGCGATCAAACCCGCCACCGTCACCGCCGCCGTGCCCTGGATGTCGTCGTTGTACGTCCGCCCGCCGCGCCTCGGGTCCTGGAACCGCCTCAGAACCTCGAACGCGTTCCGCGGCGCGAGGTCCTCCCAGTGCGCGAGGGTCCTCTCCCCGTACCTCGCGCGAATCGCCGCCACCGTCTCGTCCAGCAATCGGTCGTACGCGTCGCCCCGAACCCTCCGGCGCCTCAAGCCCACGTACAGGGGGTCGTCCAGGAGGCGCTGGTTGTTCGTGCCGTTGTCCACGTGCACGGGCAAGAGCCAGGACGGGTTCACCCCGCACGCCGCGTACACCATGCTCTTCCCCGCGCTGATCCCCATCCCGTTGGCGCCCTGGTCGCCCAAACCCAAGATGCGCTCGCCGTCGGTGAGCACCGCGACGCGCACGTCGGGGGAGGGCCATCGGGCGACGACTCTGTCCACCGCGCCGAGGTCGTTCAGGGATACGTACAGCCCGGGCGGGCGCGGGGTGAGGGTGCCGAACTGAAGGCACGCGTCGCCGACCGTGGGGGTGTACAGGATGGGCAACAGCTCCGCGGTGCGCCGCTCGAGGAGGGCGTAGAAGGCGCGCTCGTCCGTGTTTTGCAGCGTCACGAGCTGACGATACTTCTGCATCGGGGACTCGCACGCGTCGACGGCGGCGGACGCGCGATCCACCTCGAGCTCGGGCGACGCGTCGCCCGCGGGGAGGAGGCCGTCCAGGTCCAAACGGTCGCGGTCGGGGGTGGCCAGGCCGTTGTACACGCGAGGGTCGTGCAGGTTCGCGTACCCGGCGAGGGAGCCGGGCGCGCGGGGGGGCGTCTTCGTCTTCGCGGGGACCGACGCGACGGAGGCGATGACGTCGGGGGGAGGAGGAGACGCGGTGGCGGAGGCGGAGGCGGACGCGGGGGGGGGCGTCGTCGCGAGCGCCGTGACGGCCGCGGGGTACGCCGCCAGCATCGCGCGGCGCGACGCGCGCGGGAGGGGCGGGGACGGCGGCGGCTCGCGGGGGTCGTCGTCGTCGGGCTCGGTCGTCGGGGGGGCGCCGCGCGCGGTCGCGCGGAGGGTGCCGATGCGAGGACTACGAGAGGACGACGCGACGCCCGCGCGAAGGCGAGACGCGTGGATCCGCCGCGCGCGCGAGGGAAACGACGCGAGGGGCGGCGCGGGGGAGGCGCGACGCGCGAACGGCGCCGACGCCATCGCGGGGAGCGGCGGGGCGAGAGGCAGAGCGCGCGGGTCCGAGTGACGATGGAACGCCCCACGTCGTCGGGTTTTATCCAGAAGCCGGAATCTCTGCTGATGATCATCAAATCTCGAGTTTATTCGGCTCGCCTCCACTGGGCCGAACGAAACGCCTGCTCCGCTCCCTCGCCGCCCTTACTGGTGTCTCTCCTGATGCTTCAGGCGCATGTTCACGAAGAAGGACTCGATCTTCTTGTAGTCCGGCGCGCCCACGTCCTTCGCGATCTCCTCCATGCGCTCCACGGTCGGATACGGCTCCTCGATGTAGAGCTCCGTGAGCTTATCCATCAACTGCGGGGAACGGATGGGCGGGGGGGACGCGGGTGAGCGGTTCGAGGGTCGGGGATCCCGAGGCGCGGCGCCGTCGCGCGAGCGGGGGACGGCGGCGCGCGTCTCGAGCGCGGCGCGCCGCGCGCACCTCTCGGCCCTGGTTCGTGAACCATAACCCGGGGGTGGGGTAGAAGAGGTATTCGGGGATGAGGTTTCCTGCGCGCGGCGAGGGGGGATAGATGGGGAGGCGGGCGGGCCCGGGTGGGTCCCTCGTCAGATCCGACGCGCTCGGGCGGATCGAACGCGGCGGGGAGCGCGTCCGCGCGCGCGCGCGCGAGAGATGAGGTCGAGGAACCGCACCGAGGTAGGTGACGCGACCCTTGCCGCTCTCCTTATCGTAGAACGTGATGGACGGGGCGAGGGGGTCCATGGTCGGGGGATCGTCGGCGCGCGCGTCGTTCGAGTGGCGTCGGAGGGGACGACGAAACGCTCGTGGCGGGAGAAAGTGCGGATGCGCGATGAGGAAGGCGGGCGGGCGCCGGTGCTGGGGGATTGATATTGGCGCGTTTTTCTCTTTTTCTGAGGCGCTCTCGCTCGTGCCCCCCCCCTCCCGCTCTCGAGCGCGTCTCTCGTCGTCGTTCGCGACGTCTCCCGTCGCCCGTCGCGTGTCCGTGTCGGATCGCGCGTTCACACCTCCTCGCGCCCGTCGTCGCCTCGCCGCGCGTCCCGCTCACTCGTCTCCCGCGTCCTCGGGGATGGGCTTCGTCTTCCACTCCTCCTTCGCCTCCTGGGAGAGTTTCTTCCACCTCGCGGAGACCTCGGCGAGGACCTCCTGCGCGGACGCGTCGGGCATGCTCTTCTTCACCGCCCTCGTCTCGGCGCTCCTGAAGCGGCTCCACGCGTTCGGCCGTCGATCGGACATCGCGGGGAAGCGCGCGCGCGGGGTGTCGAGGGCGGGGGCGGCGTGCGCTCGCCGCCGTCGTCGTTGTGTGCGTCGTCTCGTCGTTGTTGTCGTCCACGTGGCTTTTGGCAATTCTTCGAAATCGGGTTTCTGGAAACCGCCCCGCGCGAACCTCGCGACGGTTCGTTTTCCTCGTCGAAAAAACGATGCGCGTTCGCGTCGACATCGCGTCGAGCACTCCAGGTCGCGCGCGCACGCACCCCGACTTGCCGACCCTCGACGCTCCCGTCCACGCCGCGCCCGTTCACGCCGCAATCGCTTCACCGCGCGACCGTCGATCGCGCGAGATGGATCCTCGCGACCCCCGGAAGCTCGGAGGCCTCGCGACGTCCCCTCGTTTCCCCGATTCGCGGCGTCCCGGCGAGAAGACATCGTCGCGCGATGTCGACGCGCGCCCCGGCCTCGCCGCGCGCGCGGCGCCGCGCTCGGGCGAGGCCGAGGCGAACGCGTCGCGCTCGCCGTCGTCGCCGCCCGCGGCGCCGGCGTCGCCCTCGCCGTCCGCGGCGTCGCCCTCGCCCTCCGGCAACACGGACGCGGGGGAGGCGGGGCCCGAGAGGACCGTCGAGGAGGACGCCATGATCGAGTGGGAGTGGGAGGCGATGCGCGAGGTGTTCCCGAGACTCACCTCGCAGCCCGTCTTCGAACGGGCGGTTCGGTCGGGGAATCCGAGCGCTTTTTCCCCTCGTCACGAGCCACGACGGGGAGTACCGGTCGCCAACTCGACGGCCGCGCGCGCGAAGACGCGCGAGGAGACGCCCCTCGGCGCGTCCGCGGGTTTCCGCGACGTCCCCGCCGACGCGCGCTCGCGATCGCGCGCGCGCGCGCGCTCGCGCGACGCGCGCGTCTCCACCCCGGCGAACCGAAGCGACGGGGTCGCGTCCGTCTCGGAGAAGACGACGACGTCCCCGCTCGGTGTCGCCGCGGCCTCCTCTCCCCGAGTCCCCTCCTCGCCTCCGGCGTCGCCGGACCCCGCTCGAGCATTCGCGGCGCGAGGCATGCCCCCGCCGCCCTCCCCGCGCGGGCGTCACGCCGAGCCCGCCGACGCCGCCCCCGGCCCCGCGGGGGGCGTCACGGCACCGACGAAGACGGCGGCGAAAAAAAACGACGGGGCGTTGGTCGACCGCCTCGCGACCTTCCTCGGGGTAGAAACGCCCTCGGGCGTCATCCCCGCCGCGGCGAGGGAGAACATGACGCCCCCGACCATGCGCTCCGCGGCGCGAGGTCACCGGTACGACGAGGAGAAGGAGAAGGAGGAGGAGGCGTGGGAAATCGTGGCGGATGCCAAAAAAAAACCGCCACCAACGCCAGATCATCGCGCCAGGTACGACATGATCCTCGACAAGGTCGACCACTTCCTCAACCGCGATAAGGCCACCGCCGCCGCCCAAGCCGCCCCAGCCGGCTCCGCGCGCGTGCGATTGCCCACGGCGGACGACGCGGCGTTGGCGCGGCGGTTACAGGAGAAGGAGCGTGAGGCGTGGCGCGCCGCGCGCTCGCGCCCGCCCCGAAAGACGTCCAATCCCAAACGGAGCTCCGAATTCGTCGAGGCGTCGAGCGTCGAGAGCGGCTCGGAGGATCCCATGACCGTCTTCATCATGGACAACGATAAGCGCCTCGGCGAAGCGGTGAAGATGAAACTCGAGGGCGCCGAGGTCTACGGCATCGTCTACCGCCACGAGGAAACCGACGACGGAAGGGACGTGACGAACGAATACGACGTTCGCCGCGTCGAGGACTCGAGGCGCCTGAACGAGTGTTTGAAGAACCCGCCGAAAAGCGGCGAACGCATCAAGGCGCTGACCGACCTGGCCGAGAAGGATAAGTCGCACCGTGGCCCGGTCGATCTCGTGGATCTCGAGATGCGAGGGTTGATCGAGTACCTCGGCGGGTTCCCGGAGGAATGCACGTGGGGAGAGTATCCCGAGTGGCACGCGATGCAAGGCTGGCCGTTCGAAGAGACGCAAAAGCAAAAGACGCCGCCCGGCGGGCTGCACGTGCTCGCGCACGCGGCGGCCGACGCGGCGACGCCGGAGAGAGATTCCCGCGACGAAACGCCCCCGGAGCTGCGGCAAACGGCGAACGGCGGCGCCGCCGTATCCGATCTCGTGAACCAATTATGCCCGAGCGACGACGGCGCGGCGGAGAAGCCTCCGCCGCGCCCGACCCAACCCGAAGCGCCGCGGGCGCCGCCGCGACGTCCCGAGGAAGATGGTCTGGGAGCGTCCGACGACGAGGCCGCCGCCGAGATCTCTCCGCGAGCCCCCCTCGACGACGGGTCGCGTCGTTCCTTCGAGGACGGCCGAGGCAAGCGCCGGGCGGTTTCACAGGAGGGGTCTCGGCGAGTAAAGGGGCCTCAGCTCGGTCGTTGTCGCGACGCGGAATCTGAAGACGAGGATCCCGGCGAGGCCGAATTTGAAGACGAGGATTCCGCAGACCTCTCGCGGCAGCGGCCTTCGCGGCAGCGGCCTCCGCCGAAGCGCCGAAGGAGGATGCTGTTGAACGCCGATTCGGACTCCGACGACGATCGTCGTTTGGAGGCGTCGCGCATGGACGCCGACGTCGGAGAACAAGGCGGCGAAGATGCCCCCGTCGCGGTGTCGGAAGCCGAAAAGACGTCTTCCGAAGAAACCCCCGTGGCTTCGACGGCATCCGAAGAGACTTCGGAGGCTCCGCGAACGGCTCCTCCGCAGGAGGCGGCGGCGGCGGCGGAGGTGCCAGCGGCGGCGGCGGTGCCAGCGGCGGCGGCGGTTCCAGCGGCGGAGGTGCCAGCGGCGGCGGCGGCGCCAGTGGCGGAGGCGGCAGCGGCGGCGCCGGCGACGCCGGCGATCGACAAAGATCCCGCGGTGCTTCACAAGCTCCTCGCGCGGTGCGCGGAAACCGTGAACGAGATCAAGGATCTCAAAGCGATGGTGCACGAGCTTAAGGAGGAAAATAACGCCCAGTCCGCGAGGGAGATGCAACGAGCGAACGAGGCGATGATGTTCGAGTACGGGAACGAGATGATGATGGACGAACAGAACCAGGCGAGGATGCGCGAAAATAACGCCCAGTTCGCGAGTGAGATGCAACGAGCGATCGAAACGAGGATGCGCGAGTACGAGATGAGGATGTGGCAGATGATGAACGAACACGCCGCGAGGCTGCGGGAGTATTTCGAGGCGAGCTTAATGGACGCGTTCTCGGTGGCGTTAGGAGGAGGAGCCCCGCGGCCTCAGAGCCCTTCGTCGGAGTCCGGAGAACTCCGCGACGGTCCGGCGGCGGCGGCGGCGGCGGCGGCGGCGAAGCCGGCGATCAGTACGAACAACAGGAAGTTTTGCTCGTACTGCAGGGACAAATTCCCGGGACAAGAGTTTAAGAGAAGGTGGCATTCGCACAACGAGGAAGGTTGCTTCGTCAAGGCGCGCCAAGAACGGAAACGACCGGAAAGCGAGGCGGAGGCTCTCGTCAGGCACAGGGATCGGTTGTTTCCGCCGACCCGGGCCGGGGCCCCTCCGCCGACTTACCCGAGGAGGCGACGGAACTAGGGTTGGCGTCTGAGAGAAACGGTCGATACTCGGGCGGACACGCGGACGTCGCGGACCCAATCGCCTCGCGGCGCGCTGTATACACACCGATCCGTCGCAAGGGCTCTCATCCTCATCGCTCGCCTCCCGTCTCCGCGGAGACCGCCTCCGCGTTGCTCCCCCCTCCCCCCTGGAGCGCCTCCGCCTCCTTCCCCGCCGCCGCGGGCGAGAGCATCTCCCGCATCTCCATCGCCGCTTCGACGGCGTTCCTCTCCTCCTCGTCCTGGCTCCAGTCCCCGCTCATGCTCACGAAATCCCCCGAGTCCGTCGTCGTGAACATCTGATCCTTCCCCTCCCCGTCTCCCCCCCGCGCCTCCCGCTCGAGCCGCTCCCTGAGCTCCGGCCCCGCGACGGCGAACGCCGCCTCCACCGCGACGGGCGTGAGCGCCATGGACGCGATCACCACCACCACCAGGAGCTCGTCGAGGTTCTGCGGGAACAAGCTCCCGCCGCTCCCGCTCGTGGCCTGGCCGAAGATGACGAACGCGAACTCCCCGCCCTGGGATAAGAACGCCCCCGCGACGAGCGACTCGCGCCAGGAGAGGCCCAGGAACGGGCCGAGCGCGGAGACGACGCCGATCTTCCCGAGCATCAGCCCCGCCGTCATCGCCGCGACGATCGGGAACAGGTCGATCGCGAGCGGAAGGTCGATCGTCGTCCCGATCGTGACGAAGAAGAGCGAGAGGAACAGACCCTTGAACGCGCGGAGCTCGGCGATGATGTCGTGCGCGTACGGCGTCCCCGCGAGCACCAACCCCGCCAAAAACGCGCCGAGCGAATCGCTGAACCCGATGGCGCTCGACGCGTTGGAAAAACCAAACAGCACCAGGAGAGACAGCGCCACGAAGACGTCCGTGCCGCACTCGAGCGCCAGGACGATCCGGTACATCTGACACGCGACGAAGTACCCCGCGTAGCTCAGCGCGCCGAGGTCCAGGAAGCTCGTCGCCGCGTTCGCCGCCATGAGGCCGTAGTCCAGCGACGACTCCATCCCCCGTCCCCCCGATCCCGAGAGCTTCTGCAACAGCGGGAGCAGGATGATGAAGGGCACCACCGCGAGGTCCTGGAACAGCAGCACGCCGAGGCTCGCGGTGCCTAACCTCGTGGTCATCATGTTCTTATCGCTGAGGAGCTGCAGCCCCAGCGCTGAGCTGGAGAGCGTCAGGCCGAACCCGATGACCAGGGCCTGGAGGCTCGAGTCGATCTGGAGGAGGGAGTCCACGTTGGCGCCGGACTGGACGTAGCCGAGGATCCGCGTCCCGACGGCGTGGCCCGGGGTAAGAGCGCGGCGGCGAAGAGGAGGTTCACGAACAGCACCTGGTTCAGGCCGAGCCCGAACGCGTACTTCCCGAGCGCCTTGAGCCTGGAGACGCTCAGCTCGAGGCCCATCTCGAAGAGCAGGAACTGGATGCCCAGCTCGCAGAACTGGTCCACCTCCTGGTTCTCGCTGAAGATGCCCTCCTGGTTCAGGAGCAAACCGGTGCCGAGGAATCCCAGAACCGGCGAGACGTTCAGGGCCTTACACAGCGGCACGACGGTGACGACCGCGAGCAGCAGGAGCGCGAGGTCGACGTCCACGGAGTTGACCACCTTGGTCCACTCGGCGTCGTCGATGGCGGAGCCCAGCGCCGCCTCCGTCCGCGTCTGGCTCATCGCGTCCCCCAACACCCGACGAGGCTCGAGCATCGTCTCCACGACGCCGCCGGTGGGGAGGGACCCGGGGTCCACCGAGCCGCCGCGGGTCAGGCCCATCGCCTCCTGCGCGGAGGTGACGAGCGAACGGAGGACGCCGAAGCTCGCGCCCTCGGAGTCGGTGTAATCGAGCGCGGGGCGGAACGAACCGAGGGCGCTCGGGGCGGAGGCGGAGGCGGAGGCGGAGGCGGAGGCGGAGGCGGAGGCGGAGGCGGAGGCGGAGGCGGAG
>MDSW01010091.1_pt1 | contig 17012 bp, 14 predicted proteins | sample 811171 | NCBI WGS metagenome assembly MDSW01 (sample SAMN05326641, study PRJNA326480) | marine metagenome | isolation source: seawater | place: Atlantic Ocean: North West | collected 2012
AATAAGGTTATTTTGTATTTGTAAGTTTTCATAAATAAATTTTCCTCTGAATTTATTGTTTACATAAACTCCACCAACTCTAGCCGCAGCGATGATAATTAAATTTGGTTTTTTTTTACCCAAAAAATTAAAAACTTTTGTTTGATCCAATAGGTTTAAATTATTTTTATTTATAGTAATTATATTTTTATATCCTTTTCGGATCAATTTTTTATGTATAGCTGAACCTAAGTGACCTTTGTGACCAGCTAAAAAAATTTTTGATTTTTTATTAATCATTTTTTTTTAACTCATATTGAATCATTTCCTCAATTAATTGAGTTAAATTTCTTTTTGGCTTCCAATTTAAGATTTTTTTGGCTTTTGAAAAGTCACCTTTTAAATTTTCAACCTCTAGGGGTCTAAAATATCTTTTATCTACTTTTATAATACAATTTTTTTTCTCATCAAAAGCACACTCATTTAAACCTCGACCTTTCCAAAAGAGTTTAATTTTTAGCTGGTTGCAAACTAAATTTATAAATTTTTTAATAGTTACTTGATTGTTGGTTGCAATTACAAAATCATCTGGTTTTTTATTTTTAAGTATCTTCCACATTGCTTCAACATAATCCTCTGCATGACCCCAATCTCTTTTTGAATATAAATTTCCTATTAAAAGTTGTTTTTGTTTTTTTAAACTAATTCTTGTAAGGGCTTTAACAATTTTTTTTGTTACAAACGTTTCTCCTCTCAAAGGGCTTTCATGGTTAAAGAGTATTCCATTAGATGCGAATATCCCATAAGCATCTCTGTAAATTTTTGTAATCCAATGCGCGTATAATTTTCCAGCGGCATAAGGACTTTGTGGAAAAAAAGGTGTTTTTTCATTCTGTGATTTCTTTTGTACACCTCCAAACATTTCAGATGTTCCGGCTTGATAAAACTTAATTTTTTTTTTTGGGTAGATATTTTTTATTACATCTAAAATTCTCAAAGTACCAAGGCCATCAACATTACTTGTATATTCTGGGACTTGAAAGGATACTGCAACGTGTGACTGAGCAGCGAGATTATATATTTCATCTGGTAATATTTTGTTGATAATCGATGAAATGGATAAACTATCAGTCAAATCACCGTAATGTAAAATCAAGGTTCTTTTTTTTAATGATGGATCTTGATAAATATCGTCAATTCTTGATGTATTGAAAGAAGATGATCTTCTTATAACACCATGAACAACATATTTTTTTTTCAATAAAAATTTAGACAAGTAGGCACCATCTTGTCCAGTAATCCCAAAAATAAGAGCAATTTTTTTTTTCATAAATTTAAATTATATCTATATTTATTATTTAATATTATCAAATATAAAAGATTATTTGATTATAAACTAATTCATAACATATAGTTAATAATATTAATGAATAAAAAAATCTCTATAATTACTGTTGTAAAAAATGGTATGCCCTTTTTGAAATCAGCCATCAAATCATTTGATCTACAAACCTATGATAATAAGGAATTAATAATTGTTTATGCACCATCTAGTGATGGAACTGAAAATTTTTTAGATAGTTTAGTGAGACCAAATATTAAAATTTTTAAAGATGTAAAATCAATAAATAAATTTGGATCATTAAATATTGGTTTGAATTTAGCTAAAGGAGAAATATTAGGGCTACTTCATGCTGATGATATATTTTATAATGAAAAAACCTTAGAAGATATTTCTAAAAATTTTAATAATATTGATTTATTGTATGGAGATGTATTGTTTTCACATAAAAAAGACTTGGGAAGAATAATACGAGTATGGAGAAGTAGGGATTTTAAGAAATTTTTTTTAAAGTTTGGCTGGATGCCGCCTCATACATCTATGTTTATTAGTAAAAATTTTATAGTAAATAACAAATGTTATTATTCAGAGAGATTTCCTATCTCAGGTGATTATGATTATATTCTTAAAATTTTAAACAAACCTAATTTAAAAACTTTATATTTTAGAAATTTTATTTCTGTAATGAGAACTGGTGGTGATAGTACTAAAATATCAAATATTTTTAAAAAAATTAACGAGGACTTAAAAATATCAAAAAAATACTATAAAAATAATTTTTTTTGTATTTTTTTTAAAATACTTCAAAAAATTTTTCAAATACAAATTGTTAAAAAAACATTGATTAATGATTATATTAATTTACTAAAAAGGATTGATTGACTATTTTTTTGTAAATCTAGAATTTTCTAAATTTTTTTGGTTTAAATATATATTTTCAATCCAATTATATGTCTGTTCAATACCACTTTTAAGAGAAAATTTATAATCCCATTTTAAAACCTCTTTTATTAAATCATTATTACTTGATCTTCCTTTTACTCCCTGAGGTTTTTCTAATTGATAATTTTTTTCTAATTTAATTTTTGCAATATCCTCAACTATTTCAATTAATTGATTAATAGAAACTTTTTCATCACTTCCAATATTAATTGGATCTGAAAAATTTGAATTAAAAAGTTTTAAAACTGCATCAATACAATCTTCAATATATAAAAAACTTCTTGTTTGTTTTCCATCTCCCCAAACATCAATTTTATTAATTTTTTTTAATTTTGCTTCAATAATTTTTCTACACATCGCAGCAGGAGCCTTTTCTCTCCCTCCGTCGAACGTTCCAAGTGGACCATATATATTATGAAACCTAGCTACCCTAGTTTCTAAACCATAATCTTCTTTAAAGTGACGACACATTCTTTCACTAAATAGTTTTTCCCATCCGTATCCATCTTCAGGCATTGCTGGATAGGCATCTTCCTCTTTGAGACCATCTATGTTTGGATCTGTTTGTAGATCTTTATTATATGCACATGCACTTGAAGAAAAAAAATACCTTTGAATATCATTTTGTTTGCAAGCTCTTAATAAGTTTGTATTGATTAGTACTGAAAGCATACAATCAGTTTTATTATTTTCAATAAATCCTATTCCTCCCATATTACATGCAAGATTGAGCACATATTCATAACCTTTTGTCATTTTAAGACAATTTTCAAATTCTTGCATATTTAGAGAAAAGTTTTCTGCTTTATCAAATTTTTGGAACCATAGATCAAATGGTTTTACATCTACTGCCCTTACTTGGTTTCCCTCGTTAATCAGCCTTTTTACTAAATGACCACCAATGAAACCACCTGCGCCTACAATTAAATATTTACTCATTTTTATTTATTACCATCAAATAATTATTTTTTTTATAAATTTCAATATTATCGCCTTTCCCTATATGACAAATATAAGGAATTGACCAGCATAATCTAGATTGACTTGAAATTATCTCTGGATCAGGAAAATTAATTATAAAATCATTAACCTCTTTTTTAGAATAATTAATTTCTAAAATTTTCGGAAAATATGACCCATAAAATTCTGTATTGTTTATTCTCAAAAGGTTTTTTGAAATATTAAAGAAAATACATATAGAAATTATAAAAGTAATACCTATCAAGTTTTGGTCTTGAAAAAAAAATTTAAATATTAAAAAAAGTATCAGAAAATTAAATAAGAATAAATATGGAATTCCAAATCTAATTACGGGCGACTTTAAAAACCATATTACTAAACCTAAAAAAGCTACACAAAAAATTAACAAATAAATATTTACAATCTTTTGATAATTTACTTTTTTAAACTTTTTAAATTTTAATTTTTTAAAATTTATTAATAATAAAAGAAAAACAGGTATTAACAATGCCGCTAAGTGTTCTAAAAATTGAATTTTATTTCGATTAAACCAAGTTGTAACCCAATTAAAATTATCAAGATATTCCTCCTTAGATAAATTACCAGAATATTCATTGTAAGATTTATTTACAGCTCCTGTAACTTGGGTAAGCGCATCTGATAATCCTGGTTGAAACCAAGCTGTAAATTTTAAACACGTTATTTCATAAAATGGGACTAAACATGAAGAATATATAAATTGTTGAGATATCCATGAAATAAAAAAAATAAAAGATAAAAAAAATGGTATTGTAATTTTTCTAAAACTTATCTTGCATTTTAAAAACTTATAAAATCCAATTGCAACAAGAAATGGTGCAACAAAAGTTGACAATTTTATTGATATTGAGAATGTGGAAAAAATTAATAAAAATATAAAATTTTTTAAAACCAGTGTGGAATCATCTGTTTCATATAATCTTGCCAAATAATAAAAACTTAAGACTAAAAAAAAATTAGCAGGCAAATCAAATCCATGTTCGGAAATTCTTGAAAACTTTATTATTAAATAAAATGAAAAAAATAATATTAAATAAAAAGATAATTTACCATTTTTATTTTCATAAAAATTATTTTTAAAGAAAAATAAAATAATAAAAAAAAATAAAACCGAGTTGCTAAGTTGAGTACCTTTTAACTCAATTAATGGAAGATAAAAAATTGAGGAAAAATTTAACCAAGTAGAATTCCATGCATATTGAGCCTGTAAATTCGCCAGTCCAAAAATTATTTTTTCATTTACCAGATTTATTATATATGGGAGATGATAAAATCCATAGTCCTCATTGGGTTTATACTTTATACTCATTATGACAACGATTAAAAAAGGAAATAAATATAATAATTTACTGTATGAAATTTTAAAATTTTCTTTTTTAAATGTGTATGTGAAAAAAAAGTGCAATATTAAAATTATTGCAATCATTAAATTTAAAAATTGGTTTAATGGCAAAAAAAAATGCAAAAAAGTAGACAATAATGTACAAAAAAATATACCTAAAAAACCTAATTCGTGAATTTCAATTGCATAACTATTTCTTTTGAGTATTAATTTAGCTAAAAAATGACCACTAGATAAAACAAATAATATAATTAAAAAAAAATATATAATTAATTCAATCATCTTAATTATATATAAATTAAATTGGTGATTATTAAAATTAATATTTAAAGTACTTAAAAGTTATAAAATGGGAAAAAATAAATTTACTCCTATAATATCAATAATAACACCTAATTATAATGGAAAAAAATATTTAGAAAAAACAATTAAGTCAGTAATAAACCAAAGTTATAAAAAAATAGAATACATTATTATTGATGGTAATTCCAAAGATGGATCCAAAAAAATAATCAATAAATATAAAAAATATATCGATTATTATGAAACAAAAAAAGATAATGGAATATTTCATGCTGTTCACAAGGGCATACTAAAAAGTAAGGGTAAATATATAATCTGGATTAATTCTGATGATGTACTCCACCCAAATGCTGCAGAAAATGTAGCAAAAATATTTAATAATGATCCTAATATAAAATGGATAAATGGTATTTGTGGTTATATTAAAAAAAATATCAAATTTTCTCTAATTCCATATATATATCCAAGAAAAATAATATTAGATGGGAAAGCTCATAAAAGATTTTATGGTTATATCCAACAAGAGTCCACAAGCTTTAGAAGATCTCTTTACATAAAATCAGGAGGTTTAAACATAAAGAAAAACTCTGGGGGTGATTTCTTTCTTTGGCAAAAATTTGCTAAGATAACAAATTTAGAAACCTTCTTTATAAAAATTGGTTACTTTCGATCTCATAATAAACAGCTTTCTGCTAATAAAGGTTCTTTTGAAATATACACAGGACATATTTCAAATAAATTTGATTTTAATTTTTTAAGATTATTTATTTCTCTAATTTGTTTACCAACTATTGTAATTAAAACCCTAATTAGAAGGAATTTCAAAAGAAAAAAGATTTGATATGTTATTTTTATATTTTTTTATAAGTTTACTTGTATTTTTAATTTTTTTTCAATTTAATAAACAAATTGCGAATTTTTTTAACGTTTTTGATAAAAATAAAATTCCTTTAATTGGAGGACTATTTTTATTTATTGGTCTTATAATTAATAAAATTTATTTACTAAATAATAGTTTATTATCTATTTATTTTGTAGACTTGTTTTATTTGATTTCCATTTTTATTGTTGCTTTATTAGATGATAGATTTAGTTTGGATCCATATTTCCGTCTAATATTTATTGTTATTACTATTTCCCTATTTATAAACTATGAGTATTTTTTTATTCAAACATTAAATTTTAAATATTTTAGTTTTTTTTATACCCCTGATAATAATTTTATAAAAATAATTCTTCCTATCTTTTGTATAATAGTATTTATTAACGCTTATAACTTTACAGATGGAATTAACTGCCTTGCAACACTTTTAGGAATAAGTTGGTTTACATATCTCGCTATTAAGTATCATTTTTTAATTGAAATTTATTTTATTTTTTTTATTTTCATGGTCTTATTTCTATTTTTAAATTATAAAAATAAAAGTTACTTAGGTGACAGTGGAAATTATATTATTTCAATTATAATTGGATACCTTTTGATTACAATAAATAGGACACTTCCAAATTCCATTTATATAGAAGAAATTTTTTTACTTTTAATCATACCTGGTCTAGATCTAATAAGACTTTTTTTTATTAGAATTAGGAAAAAACAAAGCCCATTCAAAGGAGATTTGAACCATTTACATCATCATCTTTATAAGAAATATGGATTATTTAAAACATTAATAATTTACCTGACTTTAGTAAATTTGCCTATGTATATATTTTTAATTAATGAGGAAGCCTTAATATTTTTGATTTTTTTTTCAATAATTGTTTATTTTTATTTAATAAAAAAACATTCTTAATTTTTATTTTTAACAGAAGATATTAAATAAAAATAATGACCAATTAAAATCCAAAAAATGAATGATGAATTTGTTGTAAAAAAACTGCCAGTAGTTTTAATAGGAAATATAAATGTCAAAATTAATGAGAAAATTATTGAAATTTCAAAACTTTTATACAATTTATTTTTTATAAATGAAATAATTATAATAAATATTAAAGTTAAAAAAATTAAATATCCAATTAATCCATTATCAGAAATTATTTCAGAGTGAAAATTATGTGGATGGGTACTACATTTGGTAATTGTTTTATTTTCATCATCATCATAATTATAACAATGTTTTTTATAAGTTCTAAAACCAGACCCAAAAAAAATATTATCCTTAAAAATCTGGAAAGATCTATATGAATGCCCTGCCCATTTACTATTTTTAAAAGTAACAAAAAATTTTAATAATTTTGAGTCTATAAAATTATCACTTAAATTATTGGGTGTATTATCAGTTTCATCTGATTGATCTAAAACCTTATTGTCTACTTTTGGGAGATTTAATAAATTATACTTTTTTTTTAAATTTTCGTTAAAATTAATTGCTAAAAAAGAAAATAAGATAATTAAGATAGAAGTAAAAAATATAAACTTTTTCTTACTTGAAAATATAAATACAAAGGTTAACAAATAATAAATACTTAAATATGAGGATCTTTCTCCTGTATACAAAATTGTGATACTTATTATTACAAACAGAAAATAATTTATTGAATTTTTAATTTTATAAACATTATTTAAGTAAGAAATTGTTAAGAAACCAATATATAAAAGATAGGTCCCTAAAATCCATTCGTCCCCAAAGGGACCTGATATTCTTTTGTATAAATTATTATATTCAAAACCGAATATATCTCTGCCAAAATAAAATTGGATAAAAGAGTCAAATATTAAAAATAAGATAAGAAAAATAAGAAAATTAACATAAATTTTAATTTTATCTTTAATTAAATTAAGAAAAAATATTATTGCAACTGGAAACAAAAAAAAGCGAGAATATTCTAATATTTTAATAGATGAGTAGTATTGATAATGAGAATTTACAATATTTAAAAATATAAAAAAAATTAATGATATTATTAATAATTTTCTTTCTAAGAATAAATTTTTTAGATTATTTTTATCTAAAATTATATAACTTATAACAATTAGAATTATAATAAAATTTGCTAGTAAGCTTCCTATAATATAAAAAATTTGAGCTGAAATTAGTAGAAATAAACCATAATTTGTAAATAATCTTTGCTTATCTGCCTTGTTAATCATAAATTATTAAATGTTATAAATATCCTTAACATATATTTAATAATTTAATAAACATAATTTAATGTTAGATAAAAAAATAATTATTTGCTCAACAATAAGAAATGTAGAAAAAGATTTAGAAAATTTTTTTAAGAAGATTGATGAAATTACTCTTAATTTTCAAGAATACTTTATAATTTTAGTACAATCTAATTCAAATGATAATATAATAATAGAAGCTAATAAATATTTATCATCTAGAAGGGGTACTTTGATAAATAAAGATCTAGATATAAACCTTTATAGAACTGAAAGGCTTGAAACATGCAGAAATGAATATTTAAATTATATAAAAAATTACAAAATATTATCCAATTATGATTACCTTTTAGTTATGGATGCAGATAGTATGAATAATTCCTTAAAATTTAAATCATTAGAAAAATCAATTAATAGTGAAATAAATTGGAATGCAATTTTTGCAAATCAAAGATTTATTTATTACGACATTTGGACACTTAGGATAAAAAATTATATTGAGTTTGATTGTTTTCAAAAAATTAAAAAAGAATCAATTGATAAAAAAAATTTAAAAAATATTTTTTACAATTTTTTTACTTATTTTTTTTATTTAAATAAACATTTTAAAGAGAGATTTATTAAAGTTGACTCTGCTTTTGGAGGCTTGGGTATTTATAAATTAAAAAAAGTATTAGAGTTCACATACGATAGTAAGATGGGAGCTCAATGTGAACATGTTGGTATAAATGAAAAGTTAAATAAAAAATATGGCAATTTATATATTGATAGAAAATTAGTAAATTCATCTGGTTTAAGCAAACATTCAATTAATGGTTTACTCTGTGGAAAATCTAATTATTTCGCAAGAAGATTTTTATCAATAATAAATAAGACTGTACGTTAAAAATTTATTTTAAAATAATACTTTCATTTTTTATCTCATAAATTTTATCACAAAGTTTAAGATTATTTTTATTATGGGAAACTATTACTACTGTTTTTTTACTTTTTAGATTCATAATATTATTTATTATTTGTTTTTCATTATACTCATCAAGTGCATTGGTTGCCTCATCAAATATTAAGATTTCTCTAGCATTATAAACTAGTCTAGCAATTGCAATTCTTTGTTTTTGTCCCGAAGATATTTTTTTACTATTGGTCCCAATAACTGTATCTATTCCGTCAGGTAATTCTTTTAAAAAAATATTAACTCTTGAAAATTCTAAAGCATTTTCAAAATTTTTTTCATCAAATATTTTTTCAGAACCAAATAAAATGTTATTTTTAATTGTATCATCTAACAAAAAAGTATCCTGTGAAATAAAAGAAATTAAATTTTGAAATTTTCTAATAGTTATTTTATCTGATATTTCATTTTGATCTAATAATATTTTTCCAGAATTAGGTTTAATTAGAGAGCAAAATATGTTTAAAAATGTACTTTTGCCTGATCCGCTTTCTCCATAAAAACCGATAATTTCATTTTTGTTAAGTTTAAAATCAATATTTTTTAAAATATTTTTTTCCTTATTAAAACCAAAACAAATATTTTTAAGTTCAATATTTTTATCAAAGTTTAATTTATTTTTACTTTCAATTTCATAAATCAATTTATCTTCAAGTTTTATATCATCGTAAATTATGTTTAATGATACTTTTCCAAATTTTATTTTTTGATAATGAACAAATATTTTATTCATTGATGGTAACAATCTATAGGAAACTGCTAAATAAAAACTTAATATTACAATTATTTCTTTATTTGGTACTCCTTCATAATAAAAAAATAGTAAAAAAACTACAAAAGTACCTATGGCGAATACTTCTAAAATTGGCCGAGGAAGAGTTTGAATAATGCTTTGTTTAATAACAATTTGTGCTAAATTTTGATAAATTTTTTCAAAATTTTTTAATAATTTTTTAATTTTTCCAATTAGAATTACTTCTTTTATTCCCAGAATTATTTGAAAAAAATTACTATTGGCCTGTCTTTCATTAAATACTCTGTTTTCTGTCCATTTTTTTATGTTTTTATTTAAACGCTTAATTATTAAAATAATTAAAAAAACAAAAGGGAGTAAAAATAATATTGCTTTTATATTTCCAGATAAAATAACCAAAAATATTATAGAACAAAAAATTATTAATTCACTCAAAAGTATTAGAAATGCATGTACAAAATTTATTACAAAATTTTGAATTTCATTATTAATGTTTGTGGAAAGTTTAGAAAATGGATTCTTTATAAAATATAAATAATTTTGATGTAAATATTTTTTTAATATTTTAAGTAATACATTTCTTTTTAATTTATATACAAATTGAAAAATTATTTTATAAATTAAAATTAAGGAAATACTTTTTATTAAAAAGAATAAAAAAAATATAAAAGCAAATAAAGGTAATTGATCAACTAAATTTTTTGTAGGCAACAGTTTTTCAAAATATTTAAAATAAGTAAATTCTTTTAAAGACTCTGGATTTAATAATGCCGTTATAAATGGTATTATTGATGCTAAACTTACTATTTCTAATAAAGCTTGTACTAAGAAAAAAAATAGTATTATAAAAAAAAATAACTTTTCTTTTTTATCTAAAATTTTCCATAATTTTTTTATACTTTTCATTTTAATATTGTAAAAACTAAATTCTTTATATTAAATCAAACTTATCAGCTAGCATTAATTAAACAAATCTAATTGAAAATCTAATATCGTTTAGCATTTTTTGATGTATCGTTCAACTTTTGAACAATTTTAAATATTTTTGAATAAATTATTTGTATTTAATTAAACAGGAACTATATATCAGTTTATAATTTAAATAAATTATATATGAACATTTTAATAACAGGCGTTGCCGGATATATAGGTAGTAATTTTTGTAAGAGAATTGCTGAAAAAAATAAGAATTATAAAATTATTACTTTAGACAACATAAATGACTATTATCCAAAAAAAATAAAATATTTAAGACTAAAAGAATTAAAAAAAATTAAAAATGTTAAGTTTTTCAAGTTAGATTTAATCAACAAAACAGCAATTGACAATTTATTTAGAAAATATTCTTTTGATGAGGTCTTTCATTTTGCGGCGCAAGCAGGAGTAAGATATTCAGAAATAAATCCTCAAGCTTATGTAAACTCTAACATTAAAGGTTTTTTGAATATAATTGATGCATGCAAAAAGTATAAAGTAAAAAAACTTTTTTTTTCATCTTCAAGTTCTGTATATGGAGATAGTAAGAAATTTCCTTTTAAAGAAAATCAAGTTTTAAAACCTAAAAGTTTTTATGCAATGTCTAAAAAATTTAATGAAGATACTGCTAAATTATATTTTGAAAATTACAAATTAAAATCTATTGGATTAAGATTTTTTACTGTAATTGGTGAAACTGGAAGGCCTGATATGCTTATTAATAAATATTTAGATGGCGCTTTCAATAAAAAAAAATTTTTTTTAAATAATTACGGAAAAGGAGTAAGAGATTTTACTTATGTTGGAGATGTTGTAAATATGCTTTTAAAATTAAGAAAAAAAAAATTTCAAAAATATGAAGTATTTAATATCTGTTCTAACAAACCGATAAGTTTAAAAAATATTTTAAATATATTAAAGAAAAATAGTCCTAAATTTAATATTATAAAAAGGGGATTCCAAAGATCTGACGTTTTTAAAACACACGGGCAAAATGCTAAAATTAACAAAGCAGTGAAATTTAAAGAATATAAGGATGCAAATTTTGCACTTTTAAGTACGATAGAATGGTATAAAAAAAATCATAAACTGCTCAGATAATTTTAAAAGTATTTTAATGATTTGTATTTTATTTAATTAAATGGAGATTATAATTGAAATATAAACAATACATAAAGCTCTTAGGTCCAATTACTAAAAAAGTAAAACCAAAAGGAAAAGTTATATCTCGAAAGGTTTTCAAAAATTATATTCAGGAAAAAATTGAGTATTTCGTTGAAAAAAATGAAAAAATTAAAGCCTTTCTATTAATTCCAAAGAATTTAGAAAAAAAAGCACCATTGATAATTTGCCATCATCAACATGCTAGCAAATATATTCGTGCTAAGAGTGAGATGGTTGGTCTTGTGGGTGACAAAAATTTAGCTTATGCCAAAGAATTGGTAGAAAAAGGATTTGTAACTTTTGCACCAGATGCAATTGGTTTCGAAGAGAGAAATAAATCAAAAAAAAATTGGTGGGGATCAGAGTACTTTGAGTTAGCTACTAGATTAATAAAAGGTAAAACATTACTAGCGAAAAACCTTTCAGATCTCTCAATTTCTTTAGATTACCTTCAAACCAGAAAAGAAATTAATAAGTATAAAATAGGTTTTATTGGACATTCTTTTGGTGGGAGAATGGCTGTACTATTTCCTGCATACGATAAAAGGGTAAAAGCTTCTGTGTCAAACTGTTATTGTAGAAATTTTAAAGACTCATTGAATTTTAATTCAAAAACAAGAATACCAATGGAATTAGTTGTTCCAAACATTTTAAAATTTGGTGATTTTAAAGATATTGTTAAATTAGTGCATCCTTGTCACTTATATATATCAGCAGCAAAAAAGGATAAATGGAGTCAAGACGCAAAAAAGATTTATAACTACGTCAAGCCTACTTTCAAGATTGCTACTTTAAAGTTAAAAATATGGCCAGTAAAACATGAATTTTCAAAAAAAATGAGATATGAAGCTTATAAATTTTTAGAAAAAAACTTATATAAATAATTTAATGTGTGCAATAGCTGGAATCATTGGTCCTAAAATTAATAAAATTAATAATATGATTGATATTCAAAGTTATAGAGGCCCAGATGATAAAAAAACCTTCATAGACAAAAATGTTGCAATAGGAATGGCTAGATTAAGTATTCTAGATTTAAAATCTGAGGGCTTGTGTTTATATAAAGAAAAAAATTATATATTTAGCTACAATGGAGAAATTTATAACTACAAAGAGATTAAAAAAGAATTAGAGCTCAAAGGTATAAAATTTAATACCTCATGTGATACAGAAGTTTTTTTAAAAGCATTCATATATTGGGGAGTGAAATCTTTTGCAAAATTTAATGGCATGTTTGCTGCAGCAATATATGATAATATCTCAAAAAAATTGTATTTATGTAGAGACATAGCAGGAGAAAAACCTTTATATTATTACAAAAATAATAATAACTTTGCCTTTTCAAGTGAAGCGAAAGCTTTTTATAAAAATTTTAGCTTGAGTAAAAATAACGATAGAAAATTTTTTGAAAGTTTTCAACATTGTCTTCATAAAACACTTTGGAAAGAAGTTTTTTCCCTTCCGCCAGCAAGCTATATGGTATTGGACACTAAAAATTTAACTTTTAAAATAAGAAAATACTGGTCATTAAAACAAAGATCCATTAATTTAAAAACAGCAGAAGAAGAGCTTGAAAGTTTAATAGATAAATCTATAAAATTAAGAACAAACAGCGATGTTCCTTATGGCTTATACTTTTCTGGTGGTGTAGATTCCTCTCTAATTTCTACATTTCATAAATTTAAAAATAAGTTTTATTTCGATAGCAAGTTGGAATGGAAAAAAGATTTTTTTAAAAATATTAAAAAAGTTGCATGGCACCTAGATTTCCCTGTTGGCTCATTGTCTTCATTTCCACTGTGGAAATTAGCCAAAAATGCATCAAAAAAAGTTAAAGTTGTTTTGTCTGGTGAAGGGGCGGATGAAATATTTGGAGGCTATGTTAGATATATGCCAATCGCTCAGGAATATGATTTAAAAAAAAAATTTCCATCATATAGAGGATATTTATTTAAAAAATATTACAAATATAATAATTTTCTTGATGGATTTGCAGCAATCACTTCTCGAAATATAAATCATTTTGAATTTGTAAGAGAGGTTTTAAGACCTTATTTTAAAATGTTCGATGATCCTATAAATGCAATGGGCTATGCTGATTTTGAATTGGTAATGCCAAGTTTGCTTCAAATGGGAGATAGAATGTCAAGTGCTTTCAGTTTAGAAAATAGATGCCCTTTTTTAGATAAAGATATTATTGAATTTGGATTTAGTTTACCTTATGATTACAAAATTAGACATCTATCTCAAAAAAATTTACTAAGAAAGATTGCAGAAAAAAGAGGTTTAACACAAAGCTCAAAAATGGAGAAAAAGGGTCTTATAATTTTTTACAACAAATGGGTCAAGAAAAAAGATTGGGATAGATCGTATTATTTTAATTTTTTAAAAAAAAATAGTTTAATTAAATAAATTAATAGTTTATTAACGATAAAATTATGGATAATATTTTAATAACTGGAGCTTCAGGTTTTATAGCTCCTCATATAATTAATGAATGTCTTAAGAAAAAGTACAAGGTCTATGGTGTAGATATTGTAGACGAAGATAAAGATTTTTGTGTAAAAGATGAAAACTATATTTTCGAAAAAAAAAATGTTTTAGATATTGATATAAATTTATTAAAAAAAATAAAATATATTTTTCACCTAGCTTTTGTAACTAATATTCCAAACTCTATAAAAAATCCTTTGGACACTACTAGAGATAATTTAAATATGACTGTAGATTTGCTTAAAAAAAGTGGTGAAGCCGGAGTGAAAAAATTTTTACTTCCCTCTACAGGATCTTTATATGGTAATAATCCTGTACCTTGGAATGAAGACATGATGGCCGATACAATTGAACCTTATAGTTTTCAAAAACTGAGTTGTGAAATTGCTTGTAAAACTTGGACTGCTTGTTATGGGTTACCAACTACTGTTTTTAGGTTTTTTCAAGTTTATGGTGAAAATCAAAGAAAAGATACTGCTATTTCAAAATTTATTCAGTCAAAAAAAGAAGGCAGACCAATAACTTTAGTTGAAACCACTGCTCAATCTAGCTTCAGAACTGGTCAAAGAGATTTTATTTATGTTAAAGATTTGGCAGAAGCTGTTGTAATAGCAGCAGAAAGTAACAAGACTGGCAAAGGAGAGATCTTAAATATTGGCTCTGGTAAAGCAACAGCTATTGAAGAAGTTGCAAAATCAATTGGTGGGGAAATAACATTTATACCTAGAAGAAAATTTGAAGTAGAAGTGCATCTTGCAGATATGAAAAAAACTGAAAAAATTTTAGGCTGGAAATATAAGACTGAAATTCTTGATTGGGTTAAAAAATTTTCAAATAAAGTTAAATGATAAAAAGAACTAATTGTAGAATGTGTGAAAGTACACGTCTTAAAAAAGTTTTAAACCTTGGAACACATTCATTAGTTAACAGTTATATTAAAAAAAAAGATTTAAATAAAAAAGAGTTACTTCTACCATTAATAATACATCAATGTATTAATTGTGGTCTTATTCAAATGTTGAAAACGGTTGATCCTAGAATAATTTATAGTGGCGGTAAATATCTTTATTTCTCTAGAGATATTCCTGGTTTAAAAAAATATTACAAAGAATATGCAAATACTGTTTATAAGAAATTTGTAAAATCAAAAAAAGATTTAGTTATAGAAATTGCTAGTAATGATGGAATATTACTACAACACTTAATAAAAAAGACAAAGGTCCTTGGGATAGACGCAGCTCCGAATGCTGTATTAAGGGCACTCAAAGAAAATATTCCAACTTTTCCCTCTTTATTTAATGACCATACAGCAAAGTTAGTATCAAAAGAATATGGGGAGGCAAAGGTTGTAATGGCGAATCAATGTATAGCACATGTTGATAATTTAATTGATTTCATGAGCGGTGTGGACAGATTACTAAATAAAAAAAACGGAATATTTATTTTTGAAACGGGTTATTGGACAAGAATGGTTGATAGGACAATTTATGAGCAAATTTACCATGATCATTTTTCATATTTTAGTTTAGAGGTATGGAAAAAGTTTTGTAAAAGATTTGATTTGAAACTTTTTGATGCAGTTGTCACTCCCGCACAAGATAATTGCTCTATAAGAGTATTTTTTTCTAAAAATAAAAAAATCAAAGAAACCAATCGACTCAAAAAATTAATAAAATACGAAAAAATTAATAAGATTAATTCATATAAGACAAGCAAAACTTATGAGAAAAAAGTAAAAAATTCCTGGAGAATACTTAAAAAAGAATTAATTAAATTAAAGAAAAATAAAAAAACAATTGTAGCTTATGGAGCGTCTGCAAAATCTGGAACAATTTCTAGATGTGCAGATCTTGGAAAAAATCTAATCGATTTCTACATTGATGACTCTCCATCAAAGCAAGGTTTGTTCACTCCTATTTATAATATTCCAATATTATCTAAAAAGGAGGGATATAAAAAAAAAATAGATTATCTTTTGATTTTAGCAGTTAACTATGCTGATATGATAATTAAAAAAGAAAAAGAATTTGGTAAAAAGGGTGGAAAATTTATTGTTCCTAGGGGTGAAACAATTCAGTACCTTTAAATTATCTTGGATCAAGTAAGTATTGATTTATTTTTTTATTTAAAAAAGACTTAGATCTTTTTTTTAGTTTATTCGCTATACCAAATCTTCCTTTTTTTTTAATATAGAAAAATTCTTTTAATACTGAATAGTGTTCTCGATTTATTTTGAATTTATTCCTTTCGAAATAATCATCAATAATAATGGTGAAATTATTTTTCTTTTTTAAGAAATATTTGTAAGTAAAGAGTCCAACCAGAACTCTATACCTTCCGTCGATTAAAACCAGATCAGGAACTTTTCTATTTTTTAAATTTAAAAAAATTTTAGAAGAATAATTCAAAGCTTTTTTTTTTGATGATTCAATAAAGTATGGATATGAGTAGAGACCTACAACTCCAAAATCTACAAAATAAAAATTTTTTTTTCTAATTTTGCAAATCATATAATCATAAAAATTTTTATCACTTTCCACAGTTAAAAAATTTTTTTTCTTTTTATACGCTAATATAGTTGAGTTACCAGAACCAAATTCTAAATAAAATTTTGATTTTGATAATTGATTATCAAAAAATTTACTTTCATATTTTCCA
>MDSW01116912.1_pt1 | contig 17012 bp, 11 predicted proteins | sample 811171 | NCBI WGS metagenome assembly MDSW01 (sample SAMN05326641, study PRJNA326480) | marine metagenome | isolation source: seawater | place: Atlantic Ocean: North West | collected 2012
ATGGTTTTTACGTACCTGTGTAATCTTTTTACGAATATCACTATCCGTTAACATACTTATACTAATCCAAGAAAAAATAAAAATGTTAAGTAATAATAAATAATAATGTTTTCACTTTCCACAGTAACCACTACATTTGCTTCCACACAGAAAAAGTTTAGGAAATTTGGTAAAAAAGTTCGTAAACAAAGAGACGGTGAAGTTGATTCCATTAAGGAAAAGTTAAAAGATATCGCTAAAGATGAAGTCGAAAAAACAAAAAGTTTATTTGAAAAACATAAGGAATTTTTCAATGGTAATAAGCCACAAAAAACACCTTCTTCGGAAACGACCGCTATCGATTTTTACGAAAAGCCCTAACTGCTAAATCAAGACTTATCAAGGTTAAAAATGCAGAAAGTTCTTTATAATTTTCCAGCAAGTTACCTGCAAATACGGCTAATAAAACACTGTATTGTACGTACCTCATTTCTTTTCGCGTTTTTTCCATAGATCTTTTCATAGACGCGCGTGATTTTTCCATTCCCAGAAGAGCCGTACTTATATTCTTTACTCGGTTGGGCATTTCAGTTGCGGTTGAAAATATGTTGCCTATGTCTATAGCATCAGAGACCTGTTCTCGGATTATAGGTTCAAGATACTCTATATACGTAAAGTTAGGATCAAGTTTTACACACGTACCTTCGATAGTCGAAAAGGTCTTAGCAAGGTATACAAATGCCGTCGGTATGATAAAGGGTTTCTCTTGTGCTAATTTTAAAAGATTATCATCGTTTAGTATCTCATCCTTAAGATTTTTACCATCGAGTGTTTCGAGATAATTGAGTGTCGTTTTGAAAAAGAGTTCTATATCACTCGTATCGGATGTTGTTGGTAAAATTACCTCTAAACGGATAAGCACGTCAACAATACCTTTCGTATCCCTATTTATTATATGTATAAACAACTCGTTAAAACCTTCACGCATTTCATCCGAAATATATATAACCAATCCGAAATCATAAAAAACGAGTTTTCCATCGTTTGTAAAGCCTAAATTACCTGGATGTGGATCGGCGTGGAAAAAACCTTTATCCATAGTTTGAATGACGTATGAGTTTATAAGAGCTTCGCACACCTTTTTCCTATTAACTTTAGGGTCAGATATATCGTTAAGTTTTTCAGAATCTATAAATTCCATAACAATCATATCCTGTGTACACAAATCGTCGTGTACTTTAGGTATTTTAATCCAATCCACTTTCTTTAAAGATTTTCTGAATTTTTTTGCATTCATAGTTTCCTGTTCGTAATCAGTTTCGGCTAATAAATATTCTATAGATTCATCGAGAACATAACCTGTGTTTGTACCTGTATCTATACCTATTTTCTCGAGAAATTTAACTATATCTTTAATATTATCCGTATCACTTTTCATAGTTTCGTATATATTAGGACGTCTAAGTTTAACAACTACAGTTTTACCCGTTTGTAAAGTAGCTTTGTGAACTTGTCCTATACTCGCCGATTTAAACGGTTCATGGTCAAAATATGAAAATGTACCTGAATTTACGTGAGACTCGATCATGTTTATAATTGTATCTTGATCAATAGGAGGTACGTTATCCTGTAAAGATTCCAATTCTTGTGTAAACTCTAAAGGGTACAAATCAACGCGTGATGATGCTATTTGACCGAGTTTTATGAAAGTAGGACCAAGATCGATTAGTTGATCACGTGTCCATGATCCCAATTCTTTCTGATCTTTTTGGAACTGTCTACGTATCAAAAATTCACCCGCAAATTTCCACGTCTTTGACTTATGTCTTGATGGTAAACTTAATTTAGGATTAATATTTAACGCGCATAACGCCATCTTATATTATATTATATAATAATTCTCTAGTGTAATATAAATGAGAATTCATATAGTTGGTTCAGGCCCAACGGGTATGTCAATCGCATGGGAACTTTTGAAAACAAAAGAACATGAAGTTATTATATACGATCGTAAAAAAAACGCAGGGGGGTCATGGTGGGAACCTGAAGGAAATAAGAGAGATATTCACGCACATAGAATAGTTTTTGGTAACGCTTACAGAAATACAAACGATTTATTTAATCAAATGGGTATATCGTGGAACGAAATGTTTGAGCCAGTTGATTCTCGTGTTTACACGACAATTTTGAAATACTTAAACCCAAAAGATTACGCGGCATTATCTTCACTCGCAGTTAGAGTTTTATCGAATCAAAACAAATACAAAAGTATAACGTTGAAAGATGCAATCGGGGAACTTTCAGAAACTGGTAAAAGTGCTATTAGCACGTTAACACTCATAATGGATGGTGTAACATGGGACGTAATGTCGGCGTATGAGTTTGTGAAAAGTTTCGATCATGTTGGATTATCTAAACAATACACACAAAGAGTTTCGGGTAAAATAATGTCCGATAAAATGAAAAAGGAACTCGTTAAAAAAGGTGCCATATTCAAGTTTAACGCAGAACTTATAAATGTAGAATATGGTAAAGATGAATACGTCGGTATTTTCGAAGATGGTAGTCGTATAAATGATGGTATGTTAATAATGGCTATAGACAATGGTAAAGCAATAAATCTTGTTAAAAATAACTGGGGAGAAGATATACAGAAAAAAATAGGTCCAAGTACTTACGGATGTATCAATATACTTTTTGATTACGAAGAGGAAATATATTTACCAAAAACTGATCTCGAATACGCGATGGAAACCGAGTTTAAAATACAACCCGTCGTTCTTTCCGACCGTAAAACTGTATCGTGTGTTATATGCGATCTTACCGAAGAAATTTTAACCACCGATCCAGATACATTAAAAACAAAAGTTTTTGAACAACTTAACGTTCCTAAACCATTAGATATTAGAATAGGGTGGGGGTGTAACTGGGAAAATGGAAAATGGGTATCTGATCAATCGTCGGGTGTTTTAAGTTTATACGGACAAGTTCCATTTTACGGAAAGTGTTCTAAAGTTGCTTTATGTGGTATGATGTCTGAGAGAAAAACACCTTATTCAAGTATAGAAGCAGCTATAGAAGTAGGAAGGCAATTTTGTAACGAAAATTTTAACACGAAACGACCTTTAAAGACACTTCTAGTAACCGATCTGTTATTATTCATACTTATAGTTTTGATTCTTACATTAATATATAAAAAGACAAAATGACACTTCCTGTTCAAGCAATCGTCTATGAACCAATGTACGACTATAACGATAAGAAATACTTAAGAATCCGTTTACCAGAAAAAGTTAGTCAATATATCAGGGAATTACACCAACACAGAACTGGTAGTGTTTTATTTCCGGATAAACTCGATGATCCACTCGACGGTAATGTTTTAAAAGTTAAGGTTCCGTTTAGGTACCGTCGCGTTATGTGTAACGTCGACGGTGATACCCCAGTTCAATCGTTAAAAAGAGGTGATTCCGTTCTTACTGAAATACAGTTTAATGGTGTTTGGAATGCACACGAACATAGCGGGTATTCGTGGATATTGAAGTACATAAAGTTTAAAAACTAATATTAGCAAATGAGTCTTACACGTTCGGGATATATTACAGGAGAGACACAGGAAATTAAAAAGGAACTCACAGTTCGCGCGGTAGTGAACACAGAGTTTGGATTTCCTCCGCCTCCCTTTAAAGTATTCAGAAAAGCAAAATTAGGTCTATGTGTTCCTCGGTTTTACGGGGAAGAAAAGTTCGGACCGCCTAAAGAAGATCGTCGTCCCGTGCCAATTAAAATAACAACAAAGTTTAATGGAAAACTACGTGATGAAACCCATCAAAATGATGCCATGTCTGCTGCAATTAAAGCCGGGCATGGTGTTCTTTCGCTTCCTTGCGGCTTTGGGAAAACGACGGTATCCTTGGCCATAGCGTGTAAATTGGGGTACAGAACCATGATCATTGTTCATAAAGAATTTTTAGCGAACCAATGGAAAGAGCGTATCCAGCAATTTTGTCCGGGTGCATCTATAGGTATAGTTCAACAGAATAAGAAAGAGACGGAGTGTGATTTTGTCATTGCAATGCTTCAATCTTTATCACTCAAAGAATATTCGTTTAATGATTTTGATAGTATAGGTACAGTTATTGTAGACGAAGCGCATCATATATGTGCCAAAGTATTTTCACAATCACTTTTTAAAATGTGTCCAAAACATATTTTCGGGTTATCGGCAACACCGACTCGTAAAGACGGTCTTACAAAGGTTTTACACTGGTTTATGGGCCCGACATTTTTTAGTGTAGAACGTGAAAATCAAGAACAAGTCGAGGTTTTCCCGATTCAGTATTCGTGTCAACGATTTAGAGACCCGCCTCCGTGTACACGTTTCGGAAAACTTTCACTCGCGACCATGATCACCGAACTTACGGAAGATAGAGAAAGGAACATTGTTATCGCAAAAATTATAAAGGATATTTTGAAAACGACACGTCAAGTTCTCGTATTAAGTGATCGTCGTCATCACTGTGAAGTTCTACACCAAAGTTTTAAGAAAACGTCCGGGCTTTACATGGGTGGTATGAAAGAGGTCGATTTAGCAGAATCGAGTAAAAAACGAATCATATTCGCAACGTTTAGTCAAGCGCATGAAGGACTCGATATACCATCACTCGATACCGTTATTCTAGCGACACCAAAATCTGATATCGTACAATCTATAGGAAGAATAATGCGCGAGACGTACGGTAAGAAGAATAATCCACACATTTACGATATATTCGACCAATGGTCGATATGTCATGCCATGTATAATAAGCGTCTCAAAGTCTATAGGCAGGGTGGATTTAATATACCCCAATCGGGATTACCAAAAGAAACAGAATCTGGTTTCAAAAAAGGAACCTGTTTCATAAACATCTAAATTTTAATAATACGTATTTGTAAGAATGCCTGGTTGTGACACTGGTCGTAACGTACAAAAATATAGGGGTGGAGGTGGAGGTGCTTCGACACTTCAGGAAGCCCTTGAAAACGGAAACATATCTACACTGGCTATCGAACTACAATCGAGTGGTGTATTCATCGGCGATGGTGGTGGTTTGTCCAATATCGCGGGTGTTGGTGGTAGTGTAGGTAACATGCAACAAGTTACAACCTCGGGTGCATCTACATCAAACAAAATCATTCTTACAAATACGAACGAATCTTTACAAGCATCGGGTAACGTTACAGTTAACTCGGGTAAATTTTTTTTAGGGGACGGTGGTCTATTATCGAATACTGCAGGTACGGTAACGTTACAACAGGCATCCAACCAAGGGAACGTTATAAACAATATAGTAAGTTTTACGAACGCCGCCGAATCTATAGTAACAACCGGTAAAATTGTCGTCGGGACCAGTCTCGAAGCAACTAACGTTATCGGTAATGGTTCGGGTTTATCGTCAATTAACGCGAGTAACGTAAGTTCGGGTACAATTAACAACAATAGATTATCAACAAAAACAGGTACCGGGAACATTGTCATGAGTGCGAATCCAACCTTATCCGGAACGATTACGGGTGGAACCTTTTCGGGAACTCACGATGGTGATGGATCAGGATTATCGTCTCTTAATGCGAGTAACGTAAGTTCCGGAACACTTCACAGTGATAGATTACCCTCAAAAACAGGTACTGGAAATGTTGTCATGAGTGCGAATCCAACCTTATCCGGAACAATTACCGGTGGAACCTTTTCGGGAACACATACCGGTAATGGATCAGGATTAACGACTCTTAACGCGACTAACATAAGTTCAGGTACACTTCACAGTGATAGATTACCGTCAAAAACCGGTACTGGAAATGTTGTCATGAGCGCGAATCCAACCTTATCCGGAACGATCACGGGTGGAACCTTTTCGGGAACACATACGGGTAACGGTTCGGGATTAACAACTCTCAATGCGACTAATATAAGTTCCGGAACACTCCACAGTGATAGATTACCGTCAAAAACAGGTACTGGAAATGTTGTCATGAGTGCGAATCCAACCTTATCCGGAACGATCACAGGTGGAACCTTTTCGGGAACACATACCGGTAATGGATCAGGATTATCATCACTTAACGCGAGTAACGTAAGTACTGGAACACTTCACAGTGATAGATTATCAACAAAAACCGGTACAGGTAACATTGTCATGAGTGCGAATCCAACCTTATCCGGAACGATCACGGGAGGAACCTTTTCGGGAACACACACGGGTAACGGTTCAGGATTATCGTCACTTAACGCGAGTAACGTAAGTACTGGAACACTTAGTAACGATATATTAGGTACAGTTCCGTATAATAAAGGAGGTACCGGACAAGCATCGTATGCGCGAGGTGATATCGTATACTCGAACGCAAATAATTCACTCGCAAAACTTTCTATAGGTACAGAATCGGGTATGTTTTTACGAAGTGACGGTACGGACGTTTCTTGGGGTACCGATGGTTCGAGGTTAACAACTATTAATGCGAGTAACGTAAGTTCAGGAATATTAACTACATCTCGTGGTGGTACAGGTAATACGTTTAGTAGCGCGTCTAAAAGTGATCTGTTAGTCGGAACGAGTGGTGGTACGTTTGCTAAATTATCTATACCTGCATCTAGCGCAAATGGTAAAATTTTAAAAATAGATGGAAATAATAATTTATATTGGGGTCCAGATAATACATCTACTGGTAGTGGGGGTGGTGGTAGTGGACAATTATCACTAGCATCGACGTTTATGAACTATGCGTCCGGAACTGATTATGATACATCGACGGGAGAAACCATAAATTTAAATGCGTCGACAACAGATACTGCCAATTATATAGTTGTTCGTGATACTAATAAAAACATAAACGTCACTAAAGTTACGTTAGGGACTGGTACAGGTACATTAACCGAAACTGAATATAGCGGTAAATCATCAACTGTCACTGTTAGTACCGATAATAGTGGTACAGAAAGAGATTTAGCATTTGTAAATGGGAATAGTATTTTGAAAGATTTTGGTGGTAAACTAAAATGGAAACCAAACCCTGGAGAACTCTATATAGGACCGTCCGGTACGAGAACTAAACTAACGAATACGAAATGGTTCGGTGAATCGGCAACAGTTACAATTAATAATACGACTAATTCATCTATTGCTGCACCCGTACTCATGCATGAAGAGGGTGGTATTGTTCGTAAAGATACTTCTAATCGTCTAACTTGGACAGCAACTGGAACACACGCGGGAACTCTAACTATAGGTACAATTGGTGGTGATCATAGTAACATAACATCGAGTACATTTACCGGTGAATCCGCGAACGTTAAAATTACAACAAATACATCCTCTACACCGTTAAACATCGCATTAACAAATACGACGGATTCAAATACACACATCGTAAAAGATACAGATGGGGATTTTACGTACAAACCGGACGATGGTACGTTAAAAATTAAATCAGGTACACTCGAAAGTATAATAACACCGAGTACGTTTTCGGGTGAATCTGCGAACGTTAAAGTTACAGAACATACGTCCGATACGGATTTAAACATCGCGTTAATAAAAGAAACAGTTTCAAATACACATATCGTAAGGGATACAAATGGGGAATTTAAGTATAATCCACATAGCGGTACGATAACGGCTACTAAATTTTCTGGTGATGGTTCGGCTATAACACACTTAAATTTTGAAGAAAGTAACAACAGTGGAAAAGTTCCCGTCGACCACGGAGGTACGGGATTAGCAACGATTGGTTCAAATCATATATTATTAGGTAACGGTACATCGGCAATGACCACGATAGCACCCGAATCGTCTGGTGCAGCAAAATTCCTTAGTAGTTATAGTGATGGTAATTTTTCTTGGACATCCCCTTCCGTATCAGGGATTTCAATTACTAATGATAACCTTTCAGCAACTGGTCAAGGTATTACTTTCGCAGCTGGTGTTAATGCTCAAACTATAAAATCAGATCAAAGTACTTTACACTATAAACCATCTACAGGAACACTAACGACGAGTAATTTAATCACGTCCGGAACCAGTCAATTTAACGGGATCGCAAATACCGCGCCTACCAGTACCTTCTCGGTCGGTACGGTTTTTAGTATTCAGGAATGGGATGGGTCGGGTGATCCTATAGACGTCATGGTCGTAAGAAAAGGTAATGCTTTTTACGAAGGTAATGTATATATAGGTAAAACATTAACTGTACCATCAGGTGGTAAAATAGAAGCAGATACGATAAAAGTTAGGTCACATAATGTTAGTGGAACCACGGTAATTAACGAAAGAAAATCAACTATTCAACGAATAGATTAATCAAATAATTAAATGTGTATAAATACTAAATACTAAATGAGTGTTTATATTTCCAGACCCAGTCTATCCGGGTATGGTGCATCAGCAGTATCGATGAGTTTCGATACAAATACACTCGTAATATCTAATGCTCAAGCAAGTTCAAAAACAGGTACGTTTAGTACATTTACGTATACACCCCCAGGTTCTGGTGGTAGTGGTAACGTATGGTCCAGTGCAATAACCATTAACGGAACTTCGAATTCCGAGTTTGGTCAATCCGCATCTATGAATTACGACGGAACACGTATAGCCATAGGTGCACCAAATATTGGTAAAGTATACATATACGATTGGAATGGTTCGGGATGGAGTAACTATAGTAATATCATACAGTGTCCGGTAACAACATCGAGTAATAATTTCGGGTATAGTGTGTCTCTATCACCGGATTTGGGTGATAGAGTTGCTATAGGTGCACCGGGTATAAATACGGCATACGTATACGAACTTAAGAGTAATAACCAATGGACCCAAACGTGGTTACATACAGAAAATACACTAAAGAGTTTAATAACGTGTGATACATCAGTAAACTCATCCGGTAACGTTTCTGTAAATTCACAATATAACAATTATGGATTTTCGGTCGCATTATCACTTTATGGTGATTTTCTTGCGATAGGTGCACCGGGTACAGACCTTGATGAGGTTAATAGTACGAATTCGGATCATAACGGTAGTAATTTTACAAACTCTGTGAATACTTCTGGTAATATCGAATATGGACCTCATGTTGGTCGCAGTGACGCTGATATGCAAGTTGTTGGTCAGGTCGGTTTTGTACAGGTCTATAAAGGTGGTTTAACAAATACACAATCGTGGTGGACATCGAACGCGTTAGTTGGTCAAACTATGTATGGTGACGCGGGTACACATGATGTCAATTTCGAAGGTGGTAGCAATTGGTATGGTACAACACGGTATTGGAAAGAAGCGTGGTCTATGCCTCGAATGGGATACACTGTTGATATATCGGATGATGGTACGCGCGTAGTAGCGGGATCCCCTTCGTTTTCCGCGGAAGGTACACAGAACGCAGTTTACCCGGGTAAAATTGAATTATTTGATTTCACTTCATCTCTTAACGTGTGGACCAAAAGTTTATCACCGGTATTTGGTGCAACAGCGAAAGGATGTGCGGGACATTCATTCAAACTAAACAGTTCAAATAACAGAATAGTTACTCAAGATCTTAGTAGTGGTGGTTTCTCAGTTATGGATTATAGTGGTAGTGCGTGGTACCAAAATGGTGTTAAAAATAGTTGGATGACTGATACACCTACATACGGAGATACTGTATTAACAGCGTGTACAATAACAAACGGGGCTCTTATTGTTTCTGCAAACCCTGCACAAAATAATGGTCAAGTTCAATTTTATAATTATTTATTAACGAATACTCTCGCGGGTAATACCTTAATAGGTGGTTATATGGCCGCCGATGAAATATTTTTGGGTCCTTCCGATAATAGTTTAACGAACGCATACGATAAAAAGATTTCGTTTGGTGGTACGTACGCTGATAATAGTGCTTCTCTTTGTACCATAGAAAGGCGAGTACACGATTCAAGTGATCTTACAGGTGCGTCCGAACTACTTATCAGACATACAGGCGAAACAGAAAGTGATCAAGTTAGACTCAATGCACCAGAACTCATTTTCCAAGTTGGTGGAAGTGATACTGTTACTGCACACATGCACATAAACAAAGAAGGTAACGTTGGTATAGGTTCGACTTTATACGCAAGTACATATTTAGATTCTACAGGTAACCATTGGAAATCGCGTTCGTATTGTACCGCGGGTGTAGATATTGATAAAGATGTTCAAATACGTAATAAACTTAACATAAACTATGCTGGTCGTACAGCTTTAGCGGGTAAAGACGGTCATAGTCTTTCGCGTCTCGATACGCGAGATAATGAATTAGTATTATCAGATTGGGCTTCGAGTTCACAAAACGTAACATATTCGTCTGGGTTTAGAGCGTATGATTTTACGGGCGGTAGTTCGTATATACAGGGTCCCGGGGGTAGTACACACCGGAAAGGTGCGCGTTTCGGGTTATGGCTTTACCTCAAAAATGAACATAGTACGTATACCGCTAACAATTCTAAAGGACAAGTTTTGTGCGCTTTAGGTACAGTACCAACACCCGCTCCATCAAGTAATCGGTTCCAAGGGTGTTCTCTATACCTATACTATACCAGTGCATCCGATAGAGGTTTCAGGTTTTGGTTAGGTGAATCCAATAGATATTATACGTGTCAAATGGATCTCGAAAAGGGTCGTTGGTATTGTATAGATGTAAAGTTTCCGGGTGCGTATACCGCCGGTACAACTACATCACTCCAACCAAGATTTTATGATGGTGTTAATGATGCTGCTGATGTCGGTGATTATGGTGCATTATCAGCACCAAATAGTATCGTAGATACAGGGAATACAATTTTACTACTTGTAGACAGTGTCGGTAAAAATTTATCAGTTTCTGGATCTGGTGGTGAGAGTGTTTCAAATGGGTCTATTAGCGCGGACCTTTCAACAAATGGGTACTGGTTCGGTGGTAATTCTACAGATATCAATAATGATGGGTATGGTATACATAACGCATACATGGGTTTAATGTATAAAGAAGGGGGATCAGGACACCAGAGTGCACAGCCTTCGGTTTTGTTTGCAAATGGGTCACCACCCGAAATGTTAGCTGTCGGTGGTGATATCCTTACGAATGGTAGAATTGGAATAGGTACAGTTCAACCAAACGCGGCGTGTCATGTTATCGGTGATTTTAACGTTGAAGGTGAAATTAAACAAAATAACTCTAGGCTTATTGGTCTCGGATCATCTTCATCCGCGGGTGCACCTTTACAGGTATTAGCGTCTACGAGTAATACCGCACCAACGAATAACGGTATATTTCTTTCACAAACTGGTACTTCGAGTACAAACCATGCCATAATGGCTATGAAAGTAAACGGCGCAAATTCGGGTGACCCGTTTGTTTCGTGGGATACAGATGTTACCGGTTGGTCTATGGGTATAGATAACAGTGATTCCGATATACTAAAAATAGCAAACAGTTCCTCCGAGTTACATTCGGAAACGCACATGGAATTTAGTTCGGCGGGAACGGATTTTAAAAAGGCTATTCTAGCAAACGGGAGTACGGGTACGAACGGTCAAGTTCTTACGAGTGGTGGTTCGGGAGGTACCGTTTCTTGGACAACCGTAAGTGGTGGTGGTGGCGGATCATCGTTATCCGGATCAAATACGTTCGAATGGGGGACGGGTGTATCCGGAAAAGAAGTAAATGCGGGTAAAATTGGGTACAGTACGTTTAGTGGTGCAGGTTATAACTACGCATTGGATATTGTAGGTGCGGGAACGAGTAGTTCAAATAGAAATGTTCGAATATGGGATCATCTTGGTATTGGGACAGGTTCCCCAGAGGCATATCTACACGTAAAAAGAGGAGGAACATCCGGAGAATCTAATGTATACATACAGGCATATAGTGATAGTACAGGGGATAAGGCAGCTTTGTTTCTAGGTACGCCGCATTACAATGATTCAGCCTCACAACCCAAGTGTGCTATAATAGCAGACGCAGTTGGTTGGAGTCGCGCGGATTTACACTTTTGTGTAGAAACAACGGCAAATAATGGTTCATCTTATAGGGCGAGTACGTCTAACTCGAGAATGATGATAGATGGTATAAGTGGTAATGTTGGTATCGGGACGACGAGTCCAGGTGCTACATTGGATATAAAGGCCGGTGGCCAACTATCTGATAGTATCAAGTTATCGGGATCTTCATCGGGGGGATACTATATAGGCACCAACTCCACTGGTAGCCAGATGATGTTTAGCGGCAATGGGTATTCATGGGGTATGTGGAACAATGCTCATCATTACGATGTATACTCTGGGATTTCAGGTACTAGTGGAACAGGGTATAGAGATTTTTACCTGAATTATTATTCTGGGGGATCTGTTAGATTAGCGAGCGGCGTTTACGTGACTAGTGATGATAGAATCAAAACAAACGAGCGGTATATAACGAACGCAACTGAAACACTTCTTAAACTTAAACCCCAAATATACGATAAAGGTCCAAGTCTTGGTGGTGGGACGGGTGAAACGAGGGTCGAATCAGGACTCATCGTACAGGATATTTATTATGACGCACCAGAACTTAGACATCTTGTAAATTATGACGAGGACGCCGAAATACCGGATGAAAAACCATACGTTGACGATGATCCCCAAAAAGATCCAGATTATTCCATGTGGGGTACTAAATCAGCTGGTCTTAATTATGAAGGATTTATAGCCTATCTCATCAAGTCAAACCAGGAGATATACACGGAACTCCAAGCTGAAAAGACGAAAGTTGTGACGTTAGAAACACAAGTCGCTGATCTATTAGCGCGTGTTACCGCACTCGAAAATGCGTAATTGATTAAATAAAACAAAATTACATTTACCATGCTGGAACAAACAGGATGGTAAATGGTTTATCACTCACTTTTTAGATGGAAGTGAATCCATGACCGCTAGGGCAATAACGCCCGCAATAAAAAACATTACAACGTAATTACATTCGGTATCGTCATCGCCCAAAATGTTACGTCTTTTACGTTTCACCACTTGGGGTTTGGCGACCACCTCCTGACGTTGGGGTCTTTCAATAGGATCTTCGTCTAAAGGACAATACCCTATCATTTATACTATCATTTATAAATTAATTTCAACCGACTTTTTCTTTTTTCCACCGCCTCTTTTTGATTTGGTCTGGGTAACTTTAACTTCACGAACTTCGTTATCTATATCGTCCTTTTCATTCTTAGAATTTTCTATATCGGCCTCTGCAATATCCGAAATATCATCGTCCATATCATCGTCACCGGGTGCGTTAATATTTGCTGGTATACTGGTCGTACTCATTGGTGGTGTTGGTGGCATCATGATATTACCCATGAGACTTGATATGTCTAAACCCGGGCCCTGCATTTCACGTCTCCCGTTTGCATCTGTCGTATCACCAGATTGTTGTTGTGATTTAGGAACTGTGTTCTGAACCGCAGACATCATGTTTTGTACGAGTTCGGGGTTTTGTTTAATCACGTCGTTCATATTGGGCATGACTGATTTAAACATGCTATTTGTTAAGTGAAACATCATAGCCGAACCGCCGAGCATCATTATGAGTTTGATTTCTGGAGCGACGGCCATTTTAGATCTATACTTAACGTACAACTCTTCAAAAACTTCATCGTAATCCTCAACATTTTCCATTACGTTTTCCGACCAACCGTCGAGTTGGATCTCGAATGGATTATACTTCTTGTTCATAAACTCGAGTCCTGTAGTACATGCAATAAGCATACGTCTCGAGAATTTGACGGATTTATCGACGTCTATGCTATACGTTATTCGTTTCACCTCTGTTCTAAGTTCATCTATAGGTGAATATGCGTTCAAACGTTTATTTACGGTAAACCCTTTCTTTTCTAAACGACCGATCTTATTTACAAGGTCTGCTTTTTCTTCATCTATTGTTTTGTACCCTGGTGATGGTTTTTCTTCTTCTGTGTAAATACCTCCCATACCACCACCACCACCGTAATCATACCCGTTACCTGGTTCATCATCCTCGTATTCCCCGTAATCGAGGGGTTCCTCTGGTGGAGGAGAAGATTGGTGATTTTGTTTGTTGGGGTTAGCAAAAGAATCTATGTCTTCCTGAAAAGTTTGTGTTTGTGGTGGTGTAAATTGTGTTTTCATAGGTCTAGGCATTTGTTTTTTCACAGGCTGAGGTCTTGGTATATCAATCTCAATCTCGTTCATTAGTGCCTGTTCATTATCATCCAATTTCATAACATGTGTACTAGAACGATTAAGTATAATCTCACCGTCCATTAATCTTTATATTGAAACTATTCTAATTTCTTTAACGCACTTTATAAAAAAAATGTATGTTCAATACAAATGAAACTTAACGCTACAAACAAAAGTACCCTAAAATCTATCGCGATTGTATTCGCCATAATCTGTGTTCTTCAATTCTTGAGAACCAGTTACTACAGCCCAGTCGATATCGAAACGACCAATGAAGAATCGCTCTTTAATCTCGAGTCCAAGGAAGAGTGTCTCGGTGAATATTACTCCGACAGTCGAGGCGGTGTTTGTGGTGGCCAAAAATTGGTTGTCGCACAATCGAGTTATAAGATGAAGTAAAATCTCCAGTATATATAAATGGCGTTAGTGACCAGTCAGTCCAATTTACCCGATTTCGAATACGAACATCACACTGTTATACTTGATAATCTGGATCCAACGAGTGATACAGATTTTACACTTTTTTTACCAACACCACTCGAAAATATTGTCCAGGTACAATTACTCACTGCGAGTATTAACGTGACCGATAATGCCACGAGGTGTGTACACATCGGTATAGAGGAACTTAAAAATCATTTCACGCAACGCGGGAAAAAAGATCTCGATGATGCCGATAACCACCTTAACGGTATTTTTGGAACGATCTTGTGTCAACATGAAAAACATGGTTCCGCCTCCAATCAAACAGCCGTGTTCTTTAGAAACGAGTATCCAATTATTCAACAATATTATAACCCAATCAGAAAACTCGATAGAGTAACTTTTAACTTAGACGACCAAGCGGGTGATACGCTTGTGTGTGGAGATGCCATTTTCGTTTTTAAATTCGTTTGCAAAAAAAGGAACATGCCTTATTAATTATTTCAGGGCGTCACGTACCTATAATTTTAACCTCTTATTAATATAAATGTCTTCCGGTATTGTTCAACTCATTGCCATTGGTGCTCAAGACGAATATATAATGGGTAAACCGGAAATATCATTCTTTAACTCAACTTTTAAAAGACACTCTAATTTTTCACAATCCGTCGAAAAGCAAACGATACAGGGAGCTGTGAAAAACAATTCAATGTCATCCATAAAATTCCCACGTTCAGGTGATTTGTTAGGATACACATATTTTACTATAGACGATAATACAAAAGCACTCGATTACCAAGATTGGAGTGAACTCATAGATAAGGTTGAGTTACTTATCGGTGGTCAAGTCGTGGATACACAAGATGCAGTCTTTACAGAAAAAATAGCCATAGATACATTCGCAACAAACGTTTCAAAGAGTTCTAATGGAACACATCCGGGTGTGAGTGCACGTTCATACTTTTACCCTTTAAGGTTTTTCTTTTGTGAAGGTCCACAGTGTGCTTTACCAATAGTTGCTTTACAATATCATGAAGTTGAATTGCGTATTCACTGGGGATCACAAGCAGGGGCGTATAACTTCGAGTGTTATTCGAATTACTATTACCTCGATAACGAAGAACGTGGGAATATTGTTTCTCGAAACCATGATATTCTCATCACACAAGTTCAAAAAAGTATACCGTCCCAGGAACTTACACAAGAACTTACGTTTAATCACCCAGTCAAATACCTCGCGTGTTCGGATACATCAGTTAACGGTGCATTGACATCCGCCGATAATAAGGTTAAAATTGAAATTAATGGTCTCGATATCGGTAATTTTAGATGGGGGAAACCACACTTTATGGAGGTACAAAACTATTACCACACACAATTCGTAACGTCACCCGATTTCTTTTTGTGTTCTTTTTGTTTATCAACAAGTTCTCTCCAGCCTACAGGAACACTTAATTTTAGTCGTTTAGATTCAGCAAAGATACATAGTCAAACCCGAAATATATCCGATCCTATATATGCAGTTAACTATAACATTCTCAGAATTGAAAATGGTTTAGCCGGTCTCATCTATGCAAATTAAAATACATACTTATATTAATATGGTTAAAAACATACCTACCATCGAACGGTCTACCAAAATCCGGTTTGGTAAACACGTTTCTGAAAATCAGGCTGAAAACACAGTTGTTTTTAATGCGTCAGATACTGCAATTGATGTCACGAATGCGAATTCGATTTATATGGCACCGCTCCGCGTTGCTGAATTAGCAGGTTCTAACCTCATAGGTTATGCCGCTGCAACGAAAGAAGTTGTTGATTCGAGTGTTCCTACATCACTCTTAGGTGGTGTTACTTTACAATCTGCCACGGATCGCGGTAATGTTACTTCAAATACGGTTCAGTTTAGTAACGCAACAACAGGTTTCGTAACAACCTCGAATATCGGGGTCGCCAATAATGCGCCCATACACGCCCTATCGGTAAAAGATAAGGTTTTCATGTGTGGTCCAACGGGTGATACGAACGCACTTCGCGTTGAAGGTACAACACGGTCTACTAAATTTACAACGGGGTCCTCTATCAATATAGACGAAAATGAAACTAATAAAATTCAAGTTTCGGGAACAGTACATAGTAGTACTTATACAGGTTCCAGTCTTGGTTTAGCAAACACCGCACCCGCACACGCTATAAGTATAGGTAATCAAGGTCAAGTTCAAATGAATGTACCCACGGGTTCGATATACGCATTAGATACGGTCGGTAACGTAAACGCACAAAATTACCGAGGCGATTCGTATTACCTTTCGAACCTTAAAATGGAGAATATTGTAAACCAAGGTAACGTTACATCCAATACTGTTCAGTTTACAAACGGACTCA
>MDSW01057235.1_pt1 | contig 17011 bp, 7 predicted proteins | sample 811171 | NCBI WGS metagenome assembly MDSW01 (sample SAMN05326641, study PRJNA326480) | marine metagenome | isolation source: seawater | place: Atlantic Ocean: North West | collected 2012
CCTCGTAAACTCCAGAATCAGAAGTGGAATCGCTTGCGGAAACATCCCACTTTCCAGCAGGCATTCCCATCTGTTCAGCTGGTAGTCCAGTCAATTCAAATTCGAATCCGGTTGTGGTTGAGAATACACCATCGTGTGGTTCAGCGTTTTCATACAATTCTTCGTCACTGCCATTGTCATGGTCGCCGTGGTCGTCGTGGTGGTCATGGTCATCGTGGTCGTCATGGTCATCATGTGGAGATGTACCATCTGCGTAGTGAGTGTTTCCAGTTGCATATTCCCAATCTGAGTTTTGTCCGAAATCATCGGTGCACCTGTAGGAATCCCAATCTGAGTAGTACTCGCAATAGTACCACCAATCATCAAAGCCTTCAGAGCCATCATAATTGTCTGTGCAGTAGAATCTCTCATCGCCGGACCAGCCTTCGCCTTCCCACTCACAATAATTCCAATCTACCCAATCATAATCAATGGAGTGATCATCCTCGTAGTCGTCATCGTTATCTTCACCTATTTGCCAATATAGTGTATCTCCGCCTTCCAGAGCAGACAGTTCTTGGAAGAGAGTGCTTGGTTCAGTGTAAAGAACCTGGCTCTCTGCGTTGTTAACTGAGTAATCAACACCCATTGACATATGTATATCCAATGGCATTACCTTTTCACCATCATCTGCTTCCAAATGACCTTCCAAATCGAAGAATATTGTGTTATCAGTATCCATTGACATTACAATGTCATGGCCATAAATCAAACCTGAAGCATCACGGTACTCAGTGTAATGAGCATCGACATTGAAGATGCCTTCATGGCCGCCTGAGATTGTCAAATCCCAACCTGCGTAAGCATCTGACCACTGGGAAATTATAGCCATGTCCATCATGGATCCATCACGAATGGTTAGCTCAGTGATGTGCTTAGTAACCTCAACTGTTGAGCCATCATAATCAAGCATCATTGAACCATCTTCATACTGGTCAATGATTATCGAAGAAGTGCCAGTTAATTCTTCAAGAATCAATAACTCGATACCTGCATCATCTGCAGACTGCATAATATCTGAGAGGATATCATCCAATGGCAATCCGGTCATAGACTCAAAGTCATCGTTCATATTACTCCAATCATATTCGATACCAAAGGCGAAATGATCGGTAGCTGTTTCGTCTGCTGCTGCATTTTGTGGCAATACTGATGCACACAATAGTACGGCGAGCAATACTGCATTGAATCGGGAAACGTTCCTGTTCATGAGTGAACCTAAATGCGGTGGCATATGAATGTAATGCCTACTGTAAATTGCTCAATTTTCCAATTCATCTTGGTCGTATTCTTTCGATTCTCCACCAAATACGCCCCAAGAATCTATCAAATCTAGATCTGATAGACGTTTCCTCCTACGAATAACTAGCCAAGCCAATAATGATGCCACTAGAAGGAATGAGGCGATACCTCCTGCCACAATATACAACGAAGAGTTATCGGTTTCTTCCTCGACGAAATCCAAATCCATAGTCATGAAGTCGATTGTTTCACCATCGATTGCTGTCACTTTGAGTTGTGCTTTACCGCTCTCTTGAGCGATGAGATCTATCTCTCCAACCCAGATTCCGTCATTATTGTCGTCGGTCAAATTGAATATCCAAACCTGCAGATTCTTGGTAATCGTTGCATTGATTTGGGAAGTAGTTCCGTCAGGGTCGTCCAAAGCGACACTTACACTAATCTTAGTCAGTTCATCAACCAAAATAAATTTCGGAGAAGCTGTGAGATTAGAGAGATCAGGGCTACTTGATGCTACTGTAATGTTGATGTGAGATTCATCGATACCACCTCGTCTATCTTCCACGAACAGTGAAATGTGATGAACGCCGGGTAGTAAATTTGTAGTGTAAAACTCAGAATTTGACATTACAATAGGATACAACTCACCAGGGATATGCAATCTCCACTCTCTTCGCGTGATGTCATTGTCTGCATCATTTGTACCATTGGAATCGAGTATAATCAATTCGCCTGGCTCATAGAACTGATTGTTCATTGGCTCATAGATTACCGCCTGTGGGTCTGATTCTACAACCTGTAGACCAATTATCTCTTGTCGAGACAAACCTGTGTCATCGGTCAAAGTGAAAGTCAAAGAATGCTGACCAGCATCCAAGTATATTCTATGAATCTCCTGGGGATTTGAATCCGTTAAAATGATTCCAGAAATATCGCTTGTCAAGTTGAATGTGAAATTATCTCCGTCATAATCGATACTGTTTCTAAGGTCGAATTCAATCAAGTCGCTTGAATGATACCCTTGTGTTAAGTCTGGACTGTCTAAGTTTAGAACTGGTGCAGAAGAAGTGACATCTACTAGCACGCTAGCCTCGACTGGAGCATTAATCCCGTCATCCATAGTTAGAGTAATTGTGTGAGTTCCATTAGACAAATAACTCTCGAAAATCAACCAATCAGAGCCGTTTTCTTGTAGTGTTCCATCGATATCTGATTCCCATTTGTAAATCAAGTATTCCGAGCCTGATGCTGGTTCATTCTCGGCACAATGCCAAGAAATATTTGTCGGGAAAGTTGAACAGGCACTGTCCCAATCTCCCGATCCTGATGCATTGAATTCGAACAGGTTGCTGGATTCTGAATTTGTTCCTGAAACTGGAGTGTGAATAACAGCTCTTGGCGGGCTGTTTTCAACTATCACAATTTCAGTGGCGATACTGGTCGAATTGATGTGCTCCATACGTCCATCATTGACACTCAGGCTAAGCACGTGTGAACCTCTTGAAAGGTGGCCTTGCCATGAGCTTTCATTGGAAATAATACCGTCTAGTGAACTCTCCCAGAGATAGGAGATTTCATCACCTTCGGGATCGATAGTTGTACTAACCAAATTGATAGAATCCTCTGACAGGTTTCCTGTTCGAATAATGTCGAAAGATGCATTCGGCATCTCATTAAACAATTCGACCGGAATTACCCATTCGCTCGGATTATTGATTCCGTCTGAAACTGAAAGCGTCAAATCAAAGGAAGTAGAAGAAGAATTAGCGAAGGACAAGAAGCCGGTGCCATTAGTGCAATCGCTCACCACTACGGAATTTCCAAGCCAACCCCAGGTACAAGTTAAACTGTCATTCTCTGGGTCATATGTGCCACTTAGGTTGTACTCTACCAGTTTTGTAATCGGGGAGATTAATTCGCCCCATGGAGAGAGATTAGGATCGGTATCAACCACGATAATCGGAGGCTGATTAGATAGTTCAATCGTTCTAGTTTCTTGAACGCAGTTTCCTTTATCATCACAGATTTCCAGAGTAATATCGTGAATTCCATCGCTCAATGCGATGATGGGTGCAACCATTCCATTTACTGAGAATTCGGATGTTTGTCCTTGCAGCAATTCTCCATCCAATGAAGAAGTCCATGTAAACGTCATGAGGTCATCATCTAGGTCCCACGACCTTGATGCATTGAACAAAACCTCACTTTGTGAAGGGAATACATTCTGATCGATTGGCGAATCCCACATGATGAATGGAGCTTGGTTTTCAAGAGGTAGATGGCACCAAACTGTTCTATCTTGCGAAAGGGAGATGTTTGTAGAATTTGATACTCCGTCATAACTACAATCAACGGTTACAGTAGTATACGGACTCTGCCCCAGACTGTTGTATTTCTTGCCTCTCAGGTCTAGGAAATTTACTGTACCCACATCGTTTGTAGAATCGCCAATTGTTGTCTCTAGTTGATCAAAATCAAGAGAAACTGACGCACTAGGTATACCATTTGAATTGTTATTGATTACCCATACTTCAACATTCCATGCTTCTTCAATCCAACCATTGCCATCTATTGACGCATTAGCATAATCGATATTGGAAGGCTGATGAAGATGGAGGTGAGAATTTGTATCAACATTCAAAACATGGTTTCCTAAATCTGTAAATCCTGACCAGTTTAGTTCAACATTTGTGAAGGTCAGATTTCCTGTGCAATCGTTAGTAATTCGATTACCTTGACCCGATAGTTGATCGTGGTTAGAAAGGCTAAGGCAACCTGTTCCAGAAAAATTAGCATTTGACAAGATACTAGTCCTCTCTACATTATGATCTGCATCCCAAACTAATCCTTCATGAATTCCGTACATGTCAAGGCCGTCGATTTCTCCTTCTGCTCCGGTAATATCGATCGCAGGACCACTATGATTTATCCAAGCCTTGACATTGTTTAGGTGGAACATCCCTCCTTGAACTCCAATGTCTAAACCACTATTATTGATTGAAATTGCAGGACCTGTGACAGGGTCATAAATTTCCAAATCTTCCAAGTAAAGGTCAACCGAATCTATTGCGACAACTCCGCGATTATCACCATTCGAACTGCAATTAGTACACCGAACATCGCCAGAAGACGATTCGATGTCATTTGCTCTATTGAACTCCAGTCCTGCATCACCATTGAGCGAACTTGTCAAATTCGAAAGGAAAACATACCTCGCATCGTCAATGTGTACACCAGAATCTACGTTATTATGCAAATCCAAGCCCGCAACTATTGTTGCCGCACTCTCGAGATAAAATCCCTCTTGGCCGTTATGATGTAGATTCCAATCACTGCCCTGAATTGCTCCACCACTAATTGCGAATACTCCTGGTCCTGTTGAATTGGAAACTTCTAATCCGTTAAATTTAGCAGCGAAATATGATGAACGGACAGAAATGCCTGCTCCGTTAGCTCCTGTTCCGGTACCGCCTGTGTTGTTTATGGAAAGATTAGAGAAAACTGTCGATGAATCTACGAAGTATAACTGCACACCAACTGCATCATTATCTTCTAAATGAGCATCCTCGATCCAAGCGCCTGTAGCGTTAATTTCGATTGTAGAGGTTGCGAGACCTGCGGTTTTAGCATTAGGCCCTCCAGTACCGCTTATCTGCAATCCTTCGATTATTGCACTCTGATAATTTGTGTAATTTGTACGATCTTCTTTGTCTAAAATCATAGCCTTGTACATCGAGTTCTTAATTTCTAAATCTCTCATCACAGCACGCGTAAGAGAACCATCATCTACATGACGAATTATTGCTCCGTGGTCTGCCCTATCGATTACTGCATGTTCGATAAGGGGTACACTATCTTGAACCCAAATTCCCGCTGATTGAGCTAAAGTTGCTCCCGTAATATTAGTCAGAGTTAGATTCCTAATCAATCCCCCAGAACTCCCCCAAATATTCAGGCCTCTAGTGACTGCATCATTAACGGATAATCCGTCGATATTTGGTGCTGAGCCTGCTCCGATTGACAGACCAATCCCATATCTCCAATAATTGGGGAAATTCCAGTCTTGACCTGCTTCATCTATCACAAGATTGCGAATTGTTGGAGTTGCGGAATTGAATAGGTCTACTCCAACATCATCTGGATTCCAAATTGTAACATTAGCGAGGTAAGGGTCTGAACCATAAACTGTAATTCCATAGGTTGAATGAATAATTGAAGCATTGTCTATTTTGCTACCTCTGCCATTAGATGAAGAATTAAATTGGAGACCCATATGGTCTCCTCCCCCGGAATAATCGAAGTAAACCGGACAAGAAGAAGTCCCCTCAACTGTTATTCTGCCTTCAACATAAATCCTTACTCCATTAGACATTGTAACGTTGGTACATGGCGAAATAACCAACTCATCAGTAACTGGTATGGTGTAATCATTGTTCAAAACAATATTGCCGGACCAAGTTGTTTGTGCTCGTCCGCTAGTCTCACTAATTTCAGAGTCTGCCAAAAATATTGGAGACTGTACAGATAGTAAAAACATCGAGATGAGGAAAAAGGCGCACGACGCTTTACTCCTCAGCATAATTACAGACACTTGACCTATACCATTAGAGTGTTCCCCTTCTCGATTCACGAGATAACGATGAAAGATTCTCTAGACTAGTTGGTGCATTAATTCAGTTGCATCTTTTGCAGCATTTGGACATAGAGAGGTTTTCCAAAGTGAAATTGCTTCTGCCATGGAAGAAAATGGATTGTGTGTTTTGTATATGGCCCTGTAATACCATATCATAGCAGCAACCCTTCGTGCAGAATTTAGATTTGCTTGAGATTGAGAACTAGGCAATTCGATTTTCTTTAGTATTGATTCTGCCCTAGAGGAATCGCATTTTTCGAGTAAAGATAATTGTAGCATCGTTGCACGAAGCCCGGTTTTAGAAAATGCATTTTCAATTAACTTCTCAAAAGATGGAGAGTTTGATGATGTCTCAGCAATTTCAGCGCGCAGAGCCATTGCTTTCAATTGAGGATCTTCAACATGAGTTAATGATTCTAAATTCTCACGAATCATCTTCGCCTCAGACCAATTCTCTTGAGAAATAAACCAGGCGTGACGAATGTGAGCGATTGCCACTAATACTACTTTTTTCATTTCAATTTCGATAGATGAAATGTCAACTTTTTCCAATAATTGAATAACTTCGGACCTTACTTTTTTGCCCGGTAATCTGTCATCTAATCTTCGAGCCGCTTCTGACAAGAGCAAACGTAAGTCCGCATCATCTGGGACTACTACTTCGCTATTTCCTTCTAACAATGAAAGCGAGTACTCCAAATCTGGTGCATCTATTTTCGAAACATGTTCTGATGCAATATTCCCTTCGCCTCTCTCAATAGCAACCATTGCCGCCATTCGATGTAAGGAAGTTGTTGGGTGTCGGAAAATTGCATCACCAATCAACGCAGCCAAACCAGCACTTGAGCGAACCATGAGAGATTCTGCGTTCCGAATTAGTAGTGACTCTACATCCCCGCCAGAGCTCAATACATGATGCATTTCTACTAGCCTAGCAAGGTCCCCCTCTAGTTGTGACCAGTAATTTGCAGCGTTAGCATGATCGTTTTTTGTTAGCATAGTTGAACGTACATTGCGAACTAAGTGATGTAATTCAACTCCAGATTCAAACCATCTTAGTAAAGCGTAATCATCCAGTTCCAAGAGGTATTGCTCATGCTGGAGAAACTCGCACGGAACCGGTACTGGAAGCAGTGATAATTCATCGAGTACTTTGATTTCATCTCCTAATTTGGATAGAACGACTTCTTTGACCCACTGCTGTAAATCAGCACCTGCTTCTGGTAAATCCGATTTTTCATCATGCATTTGCAAAGCTAAAGGATGACCGCCTAAACGTTGAACAACAAGTTCTCGATTCTCTAAATGTGATGGCAACAATTCCACAGCATCAGCAATTTCTAATGGAGGGACATCTACGATTTCAAACCCTTCGCTTATTGGCAGTGGGGCTCTACTTGCCATGATTATGTGCTCTGCTTTATCAACAAAAATTTCCAATCTACCCAAGTGGCGTAAACTAATTTCTTGTAACTCATCAATAATCAAAACCTCATTTTTAGTGCTATTCAAAACTGCTGTTTCGCTGCCAAAATTGAGTTCCCAGTCACTGAAAATTTCCACTACATCCTTGAATGACTCCATGGTTGCAAACCTGACTATTTTTCCATCCCTAACCAACTCATCTGCGATACCACGAAGTAATGAGGTCTTACCTATACCAGGAAGGCCTGTGAGAATCAACTTCTTCTCATTCTTCAACTCTTGAATCAATGAATCCCTACCGCGTAAGAATGTTTGACTAGGAGGATTTCCTAGCAATTCCCCTACCTTCTTTATCACTGGAGCATCAATACCTTCACACTCTGCACGTCCGGTTTCAGTGATGTGGTAGACCTTACGTCTACGGCTTCCACCGCCAATGACATGTGCTTTTCTCTCTACGATCAATTTCTTCTTTACCAATTCATACAAAGGAGCGTGCAGTGCTGAGCGCACCACGCCCAAATATTCTGATAGCCCGGGTAAACACAATTCTCTAGGAACATCCCATGCAGACTCTAGACTTGAGGGAAAGGTGGCTAGACGAGCAAGAATTCTTGCCTCGGGACCAGTCACCATGGAGGTTTGCTACCACTCATCAATGATGTTTGTTGCCCTTCCATGATTGCGATGTATTCTTGATGGAATGTCACTACAACAGTAACATGCCGGTTACTCTGGACAAGGTGGATTTGCCGGCTAAGCCCGGAGTCTATCTGTTCCGAAATTCCCAACAACGGGTACTTTATGTTGGGAAAGCAACAATTCTATCACAGAGAATTCGTTCCTATTTTTCTTCTAATCCAGACCGCGCAATGATTCCTGAATTGGTCAAAAATTCTGATGACATAGAATGCATAGTTACCAATTCACCAAAAGAAGCACTTATTCTGGAAAGACAACTGATTAGACAGCATAGACCGAGATATAACTCAATGCTAAAAGACGACAAATCGTACCCATTCCTCGCATTGACAAAAGAAGAATACCCTCGGATATTGTACACCAGAAACCCCCCGAAAAATTCGTGGAAATGGGGTCCTTTTCCCAATGCGGGAGCCGCCAAGCAAGTTGTCCAATTACTTCGTAGGCATTTCGGAATTCGAGACTGTAAAGAATTGCTTCCGCAAGGATGCCTAGCAATGCACATTGGATTGTGTGCAGGCCCATGTATTGAAGCAGGAGATTACGCCCAACGTGTCAAGAATGTAAGAAGGATTCTGAATGGAGATGCGAGGGATTTAATTGAAGAATTGGCGAGTGAAATGGACGAGTATTCCAAGGCTCAAGAATACGAAGTTGCTGCATCTATTCGAGATACGATTAAAGCTGTAAGAACGGTTACTAGCCAACAAGTAATCCTATCAAAGGTATATCGTGAATGTGATGCTATCGGAATTGGAATCAAAGGAGACCTTGCTGCGATCGTAGTTATTCATGCAGATGATGGAGTAATCAAGGGCCAGGAATCTTGGCCATTGATTCACCGAGGTGATGAAGGTGATTCTATCTCCAGATTCGTTGTCGAACATTATGCGAATAGAAGACCACCCAAGATTTTGCTAACACCTATTCCTCTATCCGATACTATTCAGGAGTGGCTTAATGAGAGAAGAGGCAGTAATGTAGATGTTCGAGTTCCAATGCGTGGAGATTTTGTCACGCTAACCAATTTGGCTAGACAGAATGCTAGTATGCAAATAGAAAGAATGTCAAACAAAGCATCCGGTTCACTTGAGCAAAGGGCAGCAGATGAGGCCGCAGCATTACTTTCGATGGACTCTTTAGACCACATAGTTTGCTTTGACATGGCTCAACTTCTGGGAGATTCAAGAGTTGGAGCAAGCATTTGCTTGCGGAATGGTAGACCGGCCAAAAAAGAGTATCGAACTTACACCGTCAAGGGAGATGCCATGGACGACCTAAGAATGATGAATGAGGTTGTAGAAAGGTGGATTAAAAGAGTCGAAGATTGGCCTGATTTGTTACTAATTGATGGTGGTGAGACTCATTTAGCAATCATTGCAAAGTTGTTGGAAAAACATGGGGTCAGAGACAGAATGGAATTAGCAAGTCTCGCAAAAAGAGAAGAAACAATCCACAGAGAAGGGCATGATGACATCATTCTTGACAGAAGAGGTAGAATTCTAGTTCATGCTAGAGATGAAGCACATCGTTTCGTAAACAAATTCCACCGAAAGAATAGGGCGAAAAAGAGATTGTCAGATCCACTCGAAGGTGTCAGTGGATTGGGAGCAAAGAAGTTACAATTACTAATCCGCCATTTCGGTGGCAGGCAAGGAATCAAACACGCTTCAGTTGCGGATTTGAGGACTGTTCCAGGTATTGGACCTTCACTAGCGCAACGAATTTTTGATTCTATGAACTAATTCCAGGGCTCGTCATCGTACATTGCTAGATCTTTGTCATCAGCATACAAATCGAAAGCACCAGTACTGGGCGTAGTAGGGTCATAACCCGCACTCAGTGCAGCGAAATCTGAGTCTGAAAGACCACCTTTGCCCGAACCTACTGATACAATCTTTGTTTCAGCATTTGCAAGTTCTCGTTTGCGCTTCTTCTTCTTCCTTCTAGCTCTGACTCTCCAAACAATCAATGAAAGAATGATTGTAGGATAAATCCAAATTTGCGATAGGACATACCACCATGATACTTTGACACTGAAGGTAATTTCTTCACCTGCATTTAGAGATTCTAAGGAAAGCGTGATTCGTTGCCTACCGTCTACTTCCTCAATCTTTTCCCAACCATTGGCGGTTTGGAAATTTTCTAGAGTGATTCCATCTGGAAGAGTGAAAGTTACATCACCGCGCAAATCTAGTTCTGTCTCATCATCCAGGAGAGAAAGTGGCTCGATTGGTTCAATATCAAAGTTGAATGGTTCACCATTGTTGTCAAGGTTTAGACCAGAACCACTTATCCCCAAGAACTGAACTCCCACATTTGTTAGAAGATTCTGGAAGGTTTTTGCGACGTTGATTATTGGTGACTTTAGAGCGGTTACAACGCCTACTGTTGGTTCCCCGTCAATTATTCCATTCCAACCGTTAGTAACTCCAGCTTCGAAAGTAAATTTAGGAATCCTAACTGAAAGTCTGATTGGAGTCTCATCCCCAATCGAGGTACCTATTCCACCTAAGTTCTCCAATGAAGTAATGATTTGGATACCCGACATGTCAATTTCGATACCTTCTTCTTGTTGGCTTGTTTCCTCTGCTGATTGATGCAATTCATAGGTTAATTCTACTCCAATCCGCTCTACCAATTTTTCTAGCCCCTCGGTTGTGAAGTCTAAGTCATAGTCTCCATCTCCACCTAAATTTACTTCATCAGATAATGGCTCATCTAATCTGCCTGCTATATCGAGTCCAAGCCTGATTAAATCTGAAGGAATAACCTCTAAACTGACTGTGGTGTTATCTGATCTTAGTTCATCGAGTACCTCGTCTGGAATTTTGATACGATAAACATCTACAGTTGCTGACAAAGATGCCGTTAAATCTACACTAGGACCCCATTCATTGAAATTTAGGTCACTGACATCTAAATCAAGATCTAGGTCAACGCAAGACCAATCTGCTTCATCTGCAGAACATATCTCATCGCCATCTGAATCAAGAATTGCGTGCCTTGGGTCGTATGAATTAGGATCTCCTATTGAGATTGACAAATCGTCAGCCCCATTAGACCTCTCAACCAGAACTATCGAACCGTCCCCTGTCGCTGTCTGAAGCCATTGAGGTAAAATCAATTCAAGTGTCAACTCTGTTGATGGGAGGTTTTCAGGAATCATATCTTGAAGCAAATCTTGTCCAAATTCAGTTTCAATTGTCAAACCTGAATCCAACAATCTCTGTAAATCGCTTTCCTGAATTACGTCGAGTAAACCTGTTGAGTCGTCCACTTCTTGTTTAATCAAATCCAACATGTGTAATTCGAAGGTATTGGAACTTGCTCGCAAATAAATTGGATGGCTTCCATCCATCGCGTTAGGGCCTTCCACGCAATAGTAAACTGGGGTGCCAGGAGGCAGTGCTTCAGGGCAAGACACATGAGTGAAATTCAGTCCACCAGCCGGCTCAGGAATACCCACAGGAAGTGATTGAGATACCCATGAAGGATTACCAATTGTTACATCACCAACACCAGGAACCGCACTTTCAATAGCTTCTCCTACCAAATCCATTGGGAAATTATCTGTGAAATTGTCAAGATTAACTAGATCGTTTTGGTATGCTAATCTTATTCCATCGGATGTAACCCACGGGATCTGAGCATTTTCTGTTACATCTACCAATGAAATCCCCCAGTCACTCATCGTATCTTCATCAAAATGATTTATGCCGGCAACGATGTCCACCCAAGCAGAATCTTCATCAGAGAGGTCAAGAGTTACATGAAGAGTTATTCCAGTATCTGCGGGAGTTATTTCCACACTATTGGTTTGAGTTGAATTTCTGTGTCCGATTTCAACACTTGCGGTTTGAGTTAATCTTTCTCCTCCAATAGGAGCATCGAGATTATCGATCTCCCATTGCGCTGCCATATAGGATGGAGTCCCTTGTTTGATTACTCTGGTACCTTGCGAATCTACCGATTTCACTGTCGCAAAATCTGGTGGATTAATCACGAATGTAGAATTGTGCCCCGGCTCACTAAATAAGTCAAAATTAGATGTAATATCAGAACCCATAACGAGCATTCCTCGATAGACTCTTTCAAGAGTTAGCGGGTCTACTCCTCCCAAATTGAAGGTGGAAGTTGAAAGCGTTACGTTTGCTGTAACTGAGAAGCAGATTGGTGGGTCGAACACATTGTTAGACAACCCTGCTTCAGACGCAGAATCCATACTTGGGTCATCAGTACAAGTCGTAGTTATTCCAGAATTGGAAATCGAATTCACATAATCTGTAGATAGCGAATTCACTGAACCGAAACCACTGTCAAGAAGATCTTCTATTGTGTCATTTACTTCCAAAATCAATTTTTCTTTGACCGTAGGTGTACCGGGTCCTGCAGTGGTTTGATCGAAGTAATTCCGAATCAAATCCGCAGGTGCGCCATCCTGTGGGCTCATCCCCTCAGCCGCCATTGCAGCGTTCAAAAGTGCTCCATCAAGGCCCAACGTCGAACGGTTGAATTCATGCAGTGCCCAAGACATTTGCATATTGATAGTAGATGTATCAACCAAATCAAATTCATAGATTCCTACAATCCAATCCTGCTGGTTATCCGTTCCATCATCCGACTTGTCCCATGTATCACAAGTACCACCATTCAATGTGCAAGCTTGCATTCCAGATGCGCTTGCAAGAGGCGCAAATACTGAGATTGCAAAAATACTGACCAAGGAGAAAGCGAGACCGCGATTCATGCTACCAAATACTGTGTAGGCTGGGACATTTAACATGGTTTGCCCCCTACGCCTGAATATGCCTACCTCTTACACATATCTGTGCAAGAGAGGTGATGCATCAAAAGAGTATGACAGATTGAAATCTGAAGGTTTACTAAATCGTGATTTGAAACCGATGCCTTATGGCGAACTAATCGCAATACCTGTTAGCGTAGGAGAGTTGAAATTAGATTTCCAAAGAGTAGAAAGAAACAATCCCCATGAATCTCTCAAAAAAATCCTACCAAATCCTCCAAAGAAATGGGAGAAACTAGGAGATATGGTCGTATTCCCACAAGGCACTGAAACAAAACATTGGCCATTTGCGGAAGTTGCTGAAGCACTGAATTGCAATAGAGTAGCGATTCAACATGAGATAGATTCTGGCGTAACAAGAAAATCTCAACTTGAATTAGTCTATGGTGAGGACGGGTGGGTAGTTCATCGTGAAAACTTTGTAGATTACGAATTCGATGCCACACAAGCGATGTTCTCTTCTGGCAATGTTACTGAAAGACGTCGCATGGGGGAAATACGAACAAATGGAGAGATAATTGTTGACGCTTTTTGTGGAGTGGGATACTACACATTACAATTTTTAGTTCGCGGAAACGCAGAACATGTACACGCTTGCGAAATCAATCCCGATAGTATTGTTGCCCTGAAGAAAGGACTTGCAAGGAATAATGTTAGCGAGAAATGTAGTATTTATCCAGGAGATAATCGGCAAACAATGAAACAATTACAAGGAATTGCTGACAGAGTAATTCTAGGTTTGATTCCTTCCTCAATGAACGCTTGGGGTCTTGCTATTCGCTGTCTGAAAGAAGCAGGAGGAATACTCCACATCCACATGAACGTGCATGAAAATGAAATCGGTGAATGGGCTGAGAAAACCGCTGAGTGGTTTTCAACAGCATCTGGTAAAGCGGCAACGATCATACACATTGAGTCTGTGAAACAATACTGCCCTCACATTATGCATGTAGTTCTAGATTTAGAAATCAACTAAGATTCATCGTCTAGAAGAATTGCGTCTGGTTCTTCGACCCTATTTCCTGTGTAGAATACATATCCAACAATTCCTAAAGCTATCAACACAATTGACATGGTTACTTTACCCGCTGTACTGGCCAGAAATGATTGAGACTCAGATTTCGAAGGTTCATCGACGTATGGAATTACACCAATCATTTCTACATTTGAAATGTGGACTTCCCAAATTGGGCGACCGGCTGATGATGCTGGGTTAACAACAATCTCTTCACCGCTAGGGTCATCTGTAGTTGGAACGGTTGCTATCGCCCTTACATGGCTCATTCCATTTCGTACAATTCCAAATGTAACATACCCTTCATCATCTCTATTTTCAGGGTCCAATCCATGTGCTTCTGTTTCTGCAATATACCATTGCGAATCTGCGCTATCGGGGTCTTGGCTTCGAGCCATACCAATTGCCCCATCTACGTGTGACAAATTTTCGTGATGCTCCATATCTACTGTTTCACCGCTACCGCCACTACCGCATTCAAGATTAGTGGCAGGATATATTCCTACGGCTTTACAGGTCGGGTCCCCTGCCTGTGTAACGAAATCGTCGATAACTCTGTGGAAAAATATTCCATTGTAAATATCGTTCTCGACATTTTTGATCATATTAGTAGTAGTGTTAGGCGCCCACTCTTCAAACAATTCGATGATTATTTCACCTTGAACTTCAGATGCTAGGTGACTTGGTTTGTATGAAACTTGGATTTTCAAAACTGCGTCTCCGGGACGAGGATTATCCATTGGTGAACCTTCCAATTCAGGACCATCATCCCAACTTGACATGTCGACTTCAATGTCTCTCCAAGACTCATTTCCTGTCTCGTAGTTTGCCCCTACAACTGGCGCGAAAAGCAGCAAACAGAGGAATACTGCAATGGCTCGCATGTTTGACCGAGTAACTCAATCTATGAAATCATTCTTCTCTAGACATCCTTGCATGTCTGAAAGATTGAACACAAATGAAGGTGTAAACTGAACCTGTGATTAGCAGCATCAATTGAGAGCCTGAAGCGTAATTTATTCCGTCACCCATTACCATGAAGAAGCGAGTTCCGCCCAAAGCACAAAACAAACCAAATGTTGCTGCGATGTGCATCCATAGTTTGCGCTTTTCTGGGAACTTGTTGGACATTATACCCGAGATTAACAAGGGCAATCCTAACATTGAAGGAGCGTAGGATGTCAACGATTCAGAACCTGAAATCTGTGTGATTACTATGCCCCATAGGACTAGGAAACCTCCATATCCAGTAGTAATTGTCGGTATTGACTGGCCTGCTACAGTAAATTGCTCGCTCATGTGTGATGCTTGAGCACCCACCCTTTGAGGATTTGTATGTGAGGCTGGGCTAGAGAAAACTGATGAGGAAGTCATTACTCGTCGATATGATGGAGGACGAAGTGTTCGAGGCAGAAATCGTCCCGGACTCGGGAGATAATACTCTCAACATCACCTTAGGTGCCACATTTGCAGTAGCTGTAATCTTCTTATTGCTAGGTACAAGCATGGGCCATGTTCTAGATGATGAGGCGGCTGTAGAAACAACAGTCCCTAATTGGTGGGAAGTTCCACTTCACGAACGACATGAGTTGGAACTATACGTACCAGGTCAAGAGAGGTCTGTATTGCCAATAAACGGCACACTAGGGGTTAGAACTTACACTGAACATTTCATCGAAGTTGAATTACCTCTCTCTGAAGATGATGTCGGATTCCCAGAGCCAGATGTGATGCATGTAGCATTATGGCTACCAGATGTTGCTGAGGGAGTTAAGGTTCCAGTAATCATGACCATACATCCATACTACGACTTCGGAGGAGAAGGTATGCCAGGTGTTGGTGAGGATTCAAATCCAAACACAATCCCTGACCGAGGTGTTGGCGAGTGGATTTACAACAATTTCATCTCGCACGGGTACGCACTTGCGCAAGCCTCCACTTTTGGAACAGGCCAGTCTACACATTGTCAAGACGTGAAAGGCTTGGGTGAACAAATCGGAATCCAAGCTGTTGTAGATTGGCTAGGAGATCAAAATTGGTCCAACGGTAATGTTGGCCTGATGGGTAAATCCTACGCAGGCACAACAAATTGGGAAGCTGCCCAAAACCCGTCTGAGCACCTAAAGACAATCGTGCCAATTTCAGGTTCCATTGGAGTTCAGGAAATGTTCTACCGTAACGGTTCTAGTGAATTTAGAGCACTAGGCTATGATGCTGCATATTGGGCTGCAACCAGCGACTTAACAACTGATGAAATGCGAATTTGTCAAGACGATTTACAAGGCCCGCTTAACCCCTTTACTACTCATTTGTGGGCACACTATGGTGGAGCAGAATGGAATGATTACTGGGATGAACGAAGGCACCTGCCTGATGTACTTGCCAATTACAATGGCAGCGTATATCTAGTGTGGGGGATGCAAGATTGGAACGTAGACCCTTACCATGCTTTCCCAACTTATCAATTGATGCGCGATGCAGGAATTCCAGCAAGAGGGATCATGGGGCAATGGGCTCACAATTACCCTGACCAACCTACTACTCACCAAAATGCAGTTTCTCCGGGATTCGGTGCTGAAGCTTATCCGGAAATGACCAGAATGGACTGGGCTGTAGACTTGTTTTGGTGGTTCGAATACTGGCTCAAAGGTAACGGAGAAATGCCAGAATTACATGTCCAAATGCAAAGACATGATGGCAGATGGCACGTAGAGGATACATGGCCCCCTGAAGACATGTATTGGGAGGAGATCACTTTGGATCAAGCCACTTCGACTGGAAGCGCAGTCAGCGCATCATCTAGTGTAACTGTCACAATTCCTGCTTCGGATAATGACAGATTCATTTCAGGACTTCCTACGCTACACCTTTCAGCTTCAACAGGGTTCTGCGATGGTGGACAAATATTTGCGACAATGTATGATGCGACTGCTAACCTTAGGATTGGTCACGCTACAATGGACGTTAGATATCGAGATGGAGGATATGAAGCAAAGACTGTTGCTCCTCTAACCACTTACAACATGCAAATGGAGTTCAACCCAATGGACGTAATCGTCCCTGCAGGGCATGAGATTACAATTGAGCTAACAGAGATGGGTATGGATTACTTGCCAAGTGCTTGTGCAGCAATTGGAATGCAAGTGAA
>MDSW01042007.1_pt1 | contig 17006 bp, 11 predicted proteins | sample 811171 | NCBI WGS metagenome assembly MDSW01 (sample SAMN05326641, study PRJNA326480) | marine metagenome | isolation source: seawater | place: Atlantic Ocean: North West | collected 2012
TTCTTTTTGGTTGCAGGCCTGCTGGGAGATTAAACGTAAAAGTGTTGTTCGTGCTCAGGCAGCCATGATGGAACACTGGCACACAGCTCGCCCAGTGATTCGGCTTTATGAAGTGGAAGATGCTTCCAAAACCACCAATAGTGCTCGAATTGTTCGTGACATTGAAGTTCACGGTGGTGTTACAACTTGGTACATCAACGTCTCCAATCCGCCGGGCCAATACCGGATAGAACTGGGTTACCTTGCGTCGAATGGTGAATTTCATGCACTCTGCCGAAGTAATATTGTGACCACTCCTGTACCGGGTTCAAGTGAATCAATCGATACTCACTGGGATGATATCGCTGATAACTACGAGCGTGTGTATGTTCAGAGTGGTGGGCAAAAAGGTAGTACTGGCAGCAGTGATCTCAAAGACCTGTTCGAAAAACGTCTCAATCGGCCGATTGGTGAATCGGTTGTTTCCCGCTTTGGGGTTAAAGCTCCTGGTGCTGACGAAGAGGAATTCCAATTTGATGTGGATGCTGAATTGATTGTGTTCGGTAATTCAGAGCCAACATCCTCCGTAGTAATTAAAGGCGAGCCCGTCAAGCTAGGACGCGACGGTAGCTTTACGGTGCGGATGGATCTGCCTGATCGACGTATGGTTCTGCCTTGTGTATCCACGACTGCCGACGGACGTCGTCAAAGGACCGTGGTTGTTGCGATCGAGCGTAATACTAAAGTCATGGAACAGGTGACGCAAGAAGATCAATTGTAAGTCCCGTCAGTCAATCTGGAGACATCGCTTAGATGCTTTCCTCACAGGTACTGATTGCACACGTGTCTCGAGAGTGCTAGATTGCTATTAGCCTCTTCCATGTTTGTGTGTATGTGCAGATTTTTTGGGGAGCCGATAAGAGGTCCGTTGGGAGCTGATTTTTGGCTGCGGCCACGGGTCATGCCATGTCTCAGTTGTATTGCAACTGATTCTTGTGGATCACTCGTCCCGTTGTCCAGGTTCCCACCTTTATGGTTACACGGGCTCTCACAAAACTCTCTACCACGGCATTGCGGCGGAGGCTTTTTTATTCGATGTCTATCGAAGTAACGAATGACGAACAACACACTCTCGAGATGATCGAGAGTGTTGTTTCGTTCATCTCTGAGTTTGATTCGTGTGTTGTCGCAATGTCCGCAGGTGTTGACAGCGCCGTGGTTGCCAAAGCCGCTTCGCTGGCTTTAGGATCGAATGCTATGGCCGTGACTGCTCAAAGTCCAAGCCTTGCGTCCGGGGAGCTTGAACAAGCCCGGCAGATTGCAGAATTGATAGGTATTGAACATCGGGTGTTCAATACCAGTGAGTTTTCAAATCCTAATTATGTTCGCAACCAGGGAGATCGGTGTTATTTCTGTAAGTCCGAACTCTACGGGCAAATGCGTGTTTTAGCAGAGTCGCTGGACGGACAGATCTTGCTTAATGGAACCAACGCAGATGACCTGGGAGACTATCGCCCGGGCCTTCAGGCGGCTAGCGAATGGCACGTACGTTCACCGCTCGCTGAGTGTGGAATTCATAAGGCCACAGTGCGTGCAATGGCACGACATTGGCACCTCCCGACTTGGGACAAGCCCGCGAGCCCCTGTCTTTCAAGTCGAGTCGCTTATGGAGAAGAAGTGACTGCTGAACGTCTTCAGATGATTGACTTAGCGGAGCAGTATTTGCGTACACGGGGGATTGAGCCCGTGCGGGTACGTTACCATCGAGGAGATCTGGCAAGAATTGAAGTTCCCCAGCAGCACATTGAATTTTGCATCAATCCACAGATACGTGAAGAACTTGAACAATACCTGCGTGGAATAGGGTTTCAATTCGTGACGATCGATTTGGGCGGATTTAAATCCGGCAGTCTCAACCGGTTACTGCAGATTGACATGACCTAGGCAATTTGCAGGGGTGTATTAGGACTTATCGCTGGAGGGAGGCTTTACTTCTTCGGGCGTTGGATTCTGGCTTTGCTCTCGAATCAGTTTTTGCATTTCTTCGAAGCGTTCAAGAATTTCGTTCTGAATCCCAGCTCTTGTATCTTGAATGCTGGGTAATTCGGAAAACAATTTAGAGAAGTCTGAGAGTTGCCTGTAAAGAGCAGAGGTGAGTCCCGGTGGGTTTTCGTCTTCCGTTAGGTTAGCACCACTTCCATCAGTCGACTGGCGGGTTGAGTCGGCCTGAAACTGTTCGACGATTTCCCGCAATTCCGTATCAAGGCGTTCCATGATTTCGGCCTGGATATCCTCATTTAATAACGGGAGGACTTCTCCCAGTTCAATTAACCGATCAGCCATCTTGGCGATGTTGTTCGTACGGTTATAAACGTTGGCTAGTCCGGCAATCCCATAGGCACGGAAATGACGCGCTTCCGGGGCCAAGTAGTAAAGCTCCATGTAATAGGCTTCTGCTGACTCATAGTTTTCGGTGGCGAGATGTAAGTCGGCTATTTTTTGATGACTGAGTGTGGCGTAGTGATAATTACGTGAGTCATCTTCGACGGGGAAAAAATCTTCGACACTTAGGTAGGCTTCCTCGGTGTTCACAACCGAGGCGTAAAGGTACTGAGCTTCGACGTTGTCCCGTTTTTCGATGGTTTTGATTTCGACGACGTTTTCGGGCGTTTCGAGGATTTCTGATGAGTACGGTAGGCTGCCAAGCAGTATTCCGGACACGAACAGTACGATGGTTGCCGCCAGCCAGAGTCTACCGGAACGTTGATGAAGAATCTGTCGTCCCTGTGTTTTCATCAAAGTATCTAACTGCTGTGTAGCGTCGACGCGGGCATCTGCCAGTGATACTTCGTCACAGTCGATATGTTCTAAATCGTCTGGCCAGTCATTGTCGGTGATGGTTACTGGAATCGTGCGCAATTGTTTTTGTAGATCATTTGCCTTTTGGATACGCTCGGCTGGATCCTTGGCGAGCATCTGCATCACCAAGGATTCCAGTTCCTCCGGGATCCCAGTCCTGATTTCTGTAAGCGGTTTTGGTTCGCGCTTAAGATGTTGGACGGCAATGCTGAGAGCTGTTTCCCCGTCGAACGGTGGACGTCCGGTAAGCATGTGGTAACTAGTGACACCGAGCGAGTAAATGTCACTACGCGGATCGACTTTTCCACCTTCGGCTTGTTCGGGACTCATGTAGAGTGGCGTCCCCATGGTGATGCCGATTTGAGTCGTGTCGATATGATGTTCGCCGCTGGTCACACGTGCTAAACCGAAATCAGCGACTTTCACCTCGCCGTTGGTCGACAACATAATGTTCTCTGGTTTGATATCCCGATGTGTAATACCTTGCTCACTGGCACGGTTCAATGCTGCCGAAACTTGTTTCAGGATTACAATCGAAAGCGGGATAGAAACCGAGCTGTTGCGACGAATGTATTGAGCTAGGTTCTGACCGGGGACGTATTCCTGAGCAATATAATGGATGCCGGCAATTGCACCAACTTCGTAAATCTGAACAATATTGGAGTGCACGAGCGAGGCAGCGGCTTGTGCTTCTTTGTGGAAGCGACGAACATAGACCGAATCTTTTGCTAGTTCAGGCTTGAGTACCTTAAACGCGACTCGGCGTTTCAGTGATTTTTGCTCTGCCAGATAGACAATACTCATTCCGCCACGACCGAGACGTCGCAGTATTTGGTAATCTCCCAAACGCTGACCAACCAAGATGGGACTCGTTGATGTTGAACTTATTGAGGTCGTCAAATTCGTAGCCTGCCTAGATTTTTCAGAGAATGCGAAAATCTATATCACTGCCTTATTATATATAAATTGCTACGAAATTTGCTGGAAAATGGGTCGACTACAAAGTTTGCAAAAACTGAATTAAATCCCTCGCCTGCGCCGGTGTTAGTGGGGTCACGTTCCGATTTTCGGTCTGCGGATGTCTAAACTTAAGAAAGACTTCCTCCAGGCTTTTTGCCCGATTGTCGTGAAAGAATTGATTCCGCTGGCTGACACCCAATAAGGAAGGAGGATTAAATTCCTTCAGTCCGTATTCATCGTGGATACCCACATCAAATTTTCCAGACGTTGTGTAATTCGGAGGTGAGTGGCATTGTTGGCAGGCTTGTTGATCAAAAAGCGTTTCGCCACGCCGGACACTTTCGGTGGACTCAGACTTTCTTGCGATGGAAAGGGCTGGGGCCGGTTCTAAAGTTTGTAGATAGGCAGCTAGTGCTTCCTCGGTTTTAGCATTTGCGAGTTTGCTGCCGCCTCCCTGCATCGTGACGTGAATGGACTTGTTGATTTGGCTTTTTAAGTCCGTACGATTGCCGATCCAGGCCCATGGTCCGGATTGCCCAGTTCCGAGTAAGGTTAGAACACGTTTGGGTGAATCAATTTGAAAGTCACTCATGTTTTCATTTAAAAGTCCGTTAGTATGTCCGTCGGGATGGCAACTATGGCAACTGTACCAACCGTCTAGGGACAGACGGGAATCAAAGAAAAGAGCATGTCCTTCATCTGCTTGAGACCGGGGCTTCATTTTTCCTAACGAAAGTGTATCGATGATACGGTTCTTGCGGCGGTCAAAGATAGAGATGGAATCGTCGAAGTAGTTGGCAATGTAGATCGTTTGTTCGTCTTGCGAAGCAGCCAATGCTATCGGTCGGCGTCCTGTTGTGTGACGCTCTAATGGATTGAATAGATCTTCCTCGTGTCCGAGCTGGCTGGTGCCGGAGAAACAGACGAAGATCTCCTTGTCACCGGTGATCAGGATTTCTCCGGGGTCGCCAGCAGCATTCCCCGGCTCCCCTAGGGGGTACTGTAACCAATGAGAAATACGTACAACTTCATTTGGATTGTTGGCATCATCGATCGCCAGGAGGTCCGTGAGAGGGATAGCTCGGACTAGATTTTCGAGCACGGTTCCCCAAAAAACTCGTTGCCTTTCCGTGGCTGCCAGATTATTCAGCAATTGATGAGTCAGCATCAGATGTTTGCCGTCGGGACTCAGTGTCATCCCCCGGATATTATGGACGCCAAGCTGATAGGTTCTTACCAGTTGTCGACGTGTTAAATTAATTACCGCGAGATGTCCTCCGTGATGATCAGCCACGATAAGATGTTTGCCTTGGGGCGTAACCCATTGAAGTCCGGGGTTAAATGGTAGATCAATGGTGGCGGAAAGGTGCGGTTGCACGACGGAGTTTGTTACTTCTAATTCAAATAGTTGTACTTGCCGAGCCCAGAGACAACTGACACTTGCCAACTGATCATCCGGGCTAATAACGACATGAACGGGGGTGTGAGCCGTGTCGACAGACTTAAAGCTCATGACACGTCCTTGCACGATATTGCAAGGGATAAGCTTGTGGTTTTGTTCATCGACTAGCAGCAAAACATTTCGACTCTGCATGGTAGCGAGGCTACGCAGTTGCCCACCGATTCTGGTTTCCGATAGCAGCGTGTGTCGCGTGGCATCGATGACTGAAACAGAGCCCTCTAAATGATTGGCAGCAATGATCCAGTCGCCGCTGCAGACCAGATCGATAGGTCGACGTAGTGTGAGCCCCTCTTGTGAAACGGTAGTTTCAGCAGTCAGGACCTCAGATATCAAACTGAGTGTCAGAACAGAAACAGTCGTGATGAGTTTCAAAGCTTGCGACATTTAATCCTCGGCGTTCATTTCATCCAGCATGGTTTGAACCGCATCTTCCAACTCATGAGTAAGCTCTGTGGCAATGCCACGCTTGCGTTCGGACGGGATGACAATTGGTTCACCGAAACGGATTTGTACAGAGCGTTCACCTCGGGGAAGAGCACTTTCGATTCCCAGAAGATCTTCTTCCATTTTGTCCAGCGTTTCCGCAATCCGTTCCACCGAGGGGTTTTCAGCCACGTAGTTACCGGGGTAACTAAAGAGTTGCACAACTAGCATGTATTCGGCAAGATTTCGGCGAATCTCCTCGCCTAATTCAGGGTTCTCCGTTCCCGCTTCGTCCATCATGCCGATTGTACGGCGGCGAAGTTCTTTCACTCGTTCGGGGATCGTATTGCCCACCTTGGCAACTTCATATTTTTCTTCGTGCTTGCGAAGTATGGTATCAGCAAGAAATTGAGTACGTTCACTCAAAGTGCCTTGCTTAACCCGCCCGAGATACTCAAGTTCTTTTAGTGCCATGACGGCTCCACCCAATCGATAGATACGTTCGCTAAGTGACAGTTCGTTTTTTGAGTACCAGTGGATCGAGTGCTCGAGGCGAGTCATGAGCTCCAGCAATTCGGGAGTCGGATCTTTCGTGTAACGATACTTCATTGCACACGGAATAGCCACAATCGGACGTTCGCTTTTCCGAGCAGCAAAGACACTTAATGCGGCCGCACCTTCACGGAAGGGCGTGACGATATCGTTGCAGTGATACACTTCACCTTCAGGGAAGATAACGAGTGGGTGTTTTTTATTTTTAAGAATGTCTTGAGCGATCTCCATGGCCTTGCGATCTGTGCTTTCGCGGTCGACACTAAAGACGCCATGCTTTTGAAGTACCCATTGGCCGATTTTTCCCTGTACATGGAAAATGTTCCAGGTGGCCATGAAGTAAAAGGGTAATTGGGTTGTATACGACACTTCATTCATCGCGTAAGGATCGGCATGTGTTGAATGATTGGGGGTAATCAAAACCCCTTGATTCTTAGCAACGGCTTGTCGGATGACTTCCGCATTTTCAATTTTGACATCGACAAGCTGGCATGTTTTTCTTGCCTTCGAGCGGCTAAGGCCTTTGAGAAGCTTGACAACCGTGGGTGAAAGTTTGGGATCCCAGCGTCTGGGAGGGGCTGTCATTTGGTATGGATTCATTTGAGTACTCTTTCGCTAATCGATTCTTCCCCGGGCCGATTACCGCTTTATTATAGGCGAAAATGAACTCAGGTAATCAATAGCTCTTTGAACCAAGTCGTTCTTTGGTGTAACAGAAACGTAGCTTCCATTTTTAACCAACCAGACGTTTGTAGTAAAAATACTTCAGCGGGCAGATGATCAGGATACTGATGCAGTCTGTCAAAACCCAAAAAGTCGGCATTCCGCATTGATAGGCTAGAAAAGTCCCGATCGTCCCGATAGAAAATAAGCCGGCGATATGAAACAGGATTAGCTTTTGATATCTGATGACGTCCGTTGCCAAAATTAATGCAAAGGCTCCGTATAGTCCACAAAGAGCGGAGGTACTTCGAGCTAGATAAACCGCAATGGGTTTATCTGCAGGAAAACCTCCCAAATCCAATTGGCGATGGCACCAATCCATCCATTCAACCGGCATTACAAACGGGAAAAAGGCGACGATACAAAGGCAGCCGAATACCCTCATTAGCAGTTGCAGCTGTTTGACCGCTCGTCCCGGTTTGTTTTGTACTAAGTCGGCCATGTCTGGTGGAACAAAAATATAGATGGTTATGGGTGTACTTCTATTCTAATTACGCAGTAAACCATTATGAATGGCAGACGTTAAGCAGTAATGAATATGAAATAGAACCTTTGTGCCGATTCTATCGGCCGAGTGACAGAGAGCTTGAGTCTTTTCCTGGTATCTTCATCGATGAGGCAGCAGCTGCTAAAGATGTTTATCATTTCGCTTAATCTAACCGCCCAGGAGTGGCATCGGGATCAGCAGGGCATGCTGTTCAAAGAGACTCCAGTCTCCATACCAGGAAGTGTAACGCGACAGAAAAACAACACCGGCGTAAATAAATACGATGGGGATGATCGCTAATCGGGAGAGCCAAATAGAAATGGCATTTCGATAGGTCTTTCGTTGATGAGCCCGTCCGTATGCCCAGCCCATTAGCATTCGGGACGGCCATGCAAAGATGACGAAAATGACGGTCGGTAGTAGAAAGACTTCACGTGGTGTTAGTTGGATTTTCGCCAGATAGACCGGCAGGGCAAATGCCCAGACAGAAAGCATGGAAATCCACAGGGCAATAGGAGCCCGCTTAAAGGTTGCTCGTACAGATTGGATATCCCGGAAGATGCTGAAGTCGTTCTCGACCGCGAAACGAGTCTGTAAGATTGGCAGGTAGATCAAAACAATGGCCAGCATCGGCAGGCCCAGTAATGTCGAAATACCTCGAATGCCCACCGGGAATTGGGTTCCACCTATACAAAACAGGATAGGCAGGAGTAACCACAAAGCAGCACCGAGAAAGCCTCGGAAGCCGAGTGAGAATAGTGCTTTCAGTTGAAGAGATTCGACAAAGGACCAAAATCCATGTACTACCTTCAAGTACGTATCTTGCTTCAGGACGGATTGGAAGAATCGAATTGGCGCCGGCCAGAGAAAGTGTCTGAGTTTGCCACCTCGAATCCATGCCCAGAGCGTATAGATAATGGTGACTACAATCACGATCGCGAGGTTAATGCCAAAGGGTTGAATTTTCTCAGCACCGAGCAATACAATTTGTGCGTCGTGGAATATTCCCGAAATTTGGAAGGCTGGTATCCAGACCAAGATCGTCCCCAGCAGTAACCCACCAATCCGGGCTGCCTTGCGAATCCCGACAAAGCCGGCTCGAACTTTGCCTTGACGAACGATGTTGGCCGAGATCTCCAATAGATAGCCGAGTGTAATAAACTGGAGAATCGGAATCGCTGCACAAATAGTTAGTAGGCAGATCATTGAGGCAACCCCGAAAAACCATTCAATCATCAGTGCGATTTTTCGAAAGGGCCAGCTAATCACCCCCAGAATACCTGCGGGGCCATTTTTAAGAGTTGGAGAGTCTGGCGTTTTGCTAATCCCGGAAAGATCATGGATCTCCCCCTCGCTTTGTTTGTCGGCTTCTGTTTTTGCAGCGTTGGACCGAACAGGCTCTGCTTGCAGGGCAGGCTGACTGTGACTCGATACTTTGTTGATTTCATTCGGTCGAGGTTGAGCATCATTCATGCCGGTATAATTCCAAGACGAGACGGCTTATTTTTGTCGGGTTAATTGCTAATAATAGATACAAAGCTTCATCTCTATCCTTCTTACTATAACCCTAGGAAATGGATTCAGCTCGTTCCATGACAGAAGAACAGCCCCATAAATTGAAATCAACAACACAAGCAGTATTGTTTGTACTGTTATGTGTGGCCGGAATTGGTGGGTTGGTGGGCAGTGCTTTTAGTACGAAAGGTTTGGAACGTCGGGTTAATCAAATTGATAATCACCACCAACAGGCTGCGGGATTATTAGAAGTTGTTGCTGAAGTAGATCAGCAGTTTCAGCAGCAGTGGAAAGAAAGATCGCTGCCATTTGCTCCCGCAGCACACACGCTGACAGTGATGCGAAGAGCGTCGCTGGCATTGCACGGCACGATTCCTTCGCTGGAAGAAGTCAAAGCGTTTGCTCTCGAATCGGGTTATGAAATGACGGATGACAAGGTGATTGACCGTTACGTCAACTACCTCCTGATGGATCGGCGATATTCAGATTATCTCAGTGAACGATTTGCTAGGATTTTTGTTGGTGTCGATGCGGGCCCGTTTCTGATTTACAGACGTGGACGATTCCGACTGTGGCTGAGCGATCAGTTAATGGACAATAAACCTTATGATGAGTTAGTGCATTCGCTGATTGATAGCAAGGGCGTTTGGACGAGTGACCCGGAAGTAAACTTTGTCACAGCGGCGATTACGGAGGGCGAGGATGGTCGTCCCGATATGATGAAGCTGGCTGGTCGAACAAGTCGCGCATTTCTAGGAATGCGAATTGATTGCTTGCAGTGTCACGACGATCGACTGGGTACGATTACATTGAATCCAAGCGATCCCGCGGAAGGTGGTTTGCAATCTGATTTCCATCAGTTTGCCGCATTTTATTCTCAGGTAAAGACGGGCTTGTATGGGGTGGATGATGATGCGGAACATTATGCCTATAAATACCTTGGCAATGAAGAAGAAGTGATCGTACCGCCGGTGGTTCCGTTTTTTCAAGAGTTGTCAGATTCTAAGGGAACGCGACGTGGGCAACTTGCCGACTGGGTGACGCATCCGGACAATCGGGCATTTGCCAGAACTGCGGTAAATCGGATCTGGGCGATCGTATTTGGTCGTCCTTTGGTGGTTCCGGTCGACGATATACCATTAGCGGGTCCATTTCCTCTCGGCCTTGAGGCACTGACAGATGAGTTTGTTGAGAGTGGCTTTGACTTGAAGCATTTGATTCGGGTGATCACCCGTTTGCAGGTTTTCAGGTTGGATAGCAGGGCGGACTTTGAAGTGACAGAAGCTCACGAAGCGGTGTGGTCGGTATTTCCGTTGGTAAGACTGCGTCCTGAACAGGTTGCTGGAGCCTTGAATCAGACAGCCAGCCTCCAAACGATCAATGCGGATGTCAGCTATTTGATACGGCTGCAGCAGCAAAATGAAATAAACAATTTTGTGAAACGATACGGCGATACCGGAGAAGATGAATTTGAAGACCGGGGAGGGACCGTGACTCAACGCCTATTATTAATGAATGGGAATCTTTCACAAAGCCGGATTGCAAATGGTAACGGTGGTAATGCTTCCGCCAGAATAAGTCGGCTCACCGAAGATGACGAAGACGCGATTCGCGCGGCTTATTTAACCGTATTAACGAGGAGTCCCAGTCAGGCTGAATTGCTATACTTTCTTAAAAAGTTCAGAGAGAAGCCGGACGCCCAGCGGGGCAGGGTTATTGAAGACTTGTTTTGGACACTCACGAACAGCACTGAGTTTTCCTGGTCCCACTGATTGTTTCCTGAAGGAGATCGATACAATGGCATGTCAAAAATCGACGCACTGGAATCGCCGCACGTTACTGCAGACAGCAGGGATTTCCTGGTTGACTTCTCTGGCAAGCGGCTTGACACGTGCTCAGGAGTCGGCCAAAGATTCTCGGCGTCCGGCGAAGAATGTGATTGTTCTTTGGATGGCAGGTGGTCCGAGTCAAAGAGATACGTTTGATCCTGCGTCCGCGGTTAAGCCGGAATTCTCGGGGGGCGTCAAGTCAATCAAGACGTCAGCATCAGGCATTGAAATAGCCTCCTCCTTGCCTCTGGTTGCTGAGCAGATGGAACATTTGAGCGTCATTCGTAGTGTCGTCAGTAAAGAGGGCGATCACGCACGGGGTGTTTATAACATTAAGACCGGGTTTCGACCGGACCCCACGTTGGTTCATCCTTCGATCGGAGCGGTCGTTTGCCATCAACTGCCAAACGAAAGCGATATCCCTCGCCACGTATCCATTTTAGGAACAAACCTGCCGGGGCGTGGGGGGTACCTTGGCGATAGTTTTGATGCATTCCAGATTGGCGACCCGTTGCGTCCGGTGCCGGATATTCGGTCACGAGTGAATCAAACGCGACAGGATAGTCGCAGTGCTGATTTGTTTAATGTGGTTGAATCGGAGTTCTCTCGCGGTCGATTGCGTGATTTAGATGAATCGAAAACACTTCATCAGTTGTCGATTCGTCGTGCGATGAGGATGATGACCTCCGAACAATTAAAAGCGTTTTCGATCAAAGATGCGCCCGAATCAGTATTAACTCGTTACGGTGATGATTCCTTCGGTCGAGGCTGTTATGTCGCAACACAATTAATCAAGTCCGGTGTGCGATGTGTGGAGGTAACACTGGGAGGCTGGGATACCCATGTGAATAATACTGCAGCTCAACAAAATCGTATTCGCCTGCTAGATCCGGCCATGGCAGCGATGGTTGCTGATCTCAAAGCAGAGGACTTATTAAAGGATACGGTAGTTATCTGGGCAGGTGAGTTTGGGAGAACACCTCAACTCAATGCTGCTGGCGGGCGAGATCACTGGCCGCACGGTTTCTCTGTTGTCGTCGGGGGTGGCGGAATTCGGGGAGGCCAGATTGTTGGTGAAACGAACCTGATGCCGGAGAGCAGAACAGAAAACGATTCGTCTCATGTGATGAATCCGGTATCGATTGCTGATGTGCATGCAACGGTTCTGAAGGCCTTGTCGATTGATTACACTCAGGAGTTGGAAACGCCGATTGGGAGGCCTATGGCAATTTCTGAAGGTACTCCGATTGCTCAACTTATTGATTAGGTTTCCAGCAACCAGGTGCTTCCGGTGTCTGATATACTGGGTTTCCCATGAGAGAAAATTGATTGAGATCTGATAGAGGAGCTAAAGTATGTTCAAGAGAGCGATTGCGATCTGTTGTTTATTAAGCATTTGTTTGGTCAGCGTTCCCGTAGAAGCCGGGAAGATCAAATCGATTTTGAAAGGCCGTCATCGAACGGGGCAGCCAGGACAGGGTTATGACGACACGATGAATGTGCCTGGGCAGCCATGGGGTGTCCATGATAAAGAACGACCGGAACCATGGGTTATTACTCCGCCTACGGCAAGCACTCAGGAAAAATCCGGAACCGCTCCCTCTGACGCTGTGGTTTTGTTTGACGGCTCGGATCTTTCTCATTGGCAAGGTGGTGGTGAAGATGCCAAATGGATTGTTAAGGACGGCTATATGGAAGTCAATGGCACGGGTTCGATTCAGACACGTGAGTCATTCGGAAGTTGCCAATTACATGTTGAATTCGCAACACCAGTCGAAGTTAAAGGGAATAGCCAGGGCCGTGGTAACAGTGGGGTGATGATCATGGGACTCTACGAGATTCAGATCTTAGACTCATTTGAAAATCGCAGCTATTCGGATGGTCAGGCAGGAGCGATTTACGGACAGTATCCTCCGCTGGTAAATGCCTCTCGCGAGCCTGGGAAGTGGCAGGTATTTGATATTGTTTTTGAAGCTCCAGAATTTGATGAACAGGGCGAATTAGTGAAGCCTGCTCACATCACGGTGTTCCATAATGGAGTGGTTGTACACAATCGTGCCACAAGCCTTGGACAGGTTGCGCATCAGGATCCGCCTCAGTGGAAAGCTCACGCTGCTAAGCTGCCGCTCACGCTGCAGGACCATGGAAACCCAGTTCGTTTTAGAAATGTCTGGATCCGTCCCCTGACAGGATATGATTCGGAACGCTAGATTTCTTACTGTTCGGATAAATGAAATCTGCCGTGATATAAATCCAGTTGAAGATTGGCGCACAATCTTTATGTGATGTTGGAGCTGAATGTCGTACGATGATGATAGTGTGGAAATAACGTTTTAAGTGGACATGCTGTAGAGGTAATTTGGAAGATGATTACGTTTCGTTGTTTGATGTGTTCCTGTACGATTTCTGCTTCGGAAGGTGAGCAGGGGGGCTCTATCGACTGCCCGGAGTGTGGGGCTACACTCACCGTCCCCGAGCAATCTGTTGAAGCGCCGGCTCCGATCATTAACAGAGCAGACTCTAAGCTCGAATCACGTAATTTGAAAGAGAAGGGAGTTGACGACGCCGCAAAGTCTATTTTTCGAGCCAAACGTAAAGCCCAGCAGGAGGCAGAGTCTGAAGGAAAAGAATTTGACAGTTCGAAATTCGATAAGGACACAACTTCAAGAAATACGCTTTACGGCGTACTCGCCGTATTGATTGTTTCTATAGGAGGGTATGCTTACTACCTAGCTCGCCCCGTACAGCGTCTTGTTCTGACCGATGAATTGGCGACGGCGTTATTGCAGGGTATTAATACTCGTGATGACTCAAGTGTGACCTCGTTGATGGATAATTATATGAATGCTCAATGCACCTGCACGGAAACGATGGGCACGATTCTGGAATATGTCAACTCGCAAGAGAAACTGGAGGAAGTATTGGGCGATCTCAAACGCCTTTCACAAATTGCAATTACGCAAAACCCATTAGTAAATGCAGTTGATCGGAATCGCCCGAACATGCAACTGATGTCGGTCATGGAAGAGTATAAAGGGCGGCAGGCAGGAGCGCACGTTAAGCTGGAAGCGGAAGTCAAACGGATTCAGAAACTTGATCCGGACATGGTTACAACACTTAGAGACAATGTGGCAGCCATCGGACTGCTCGATATGTTTCAAAACTAGCTTCAGACTAAATCGCGCTGATTCATCGACGTTGCTTTGCCAGACAATGATGCTTGGCAGAACGAAGCCGAATGCTAGCTTAGTCGGTGTTATTTTTGAAATGTGAGCTATCACCGCCCGATATAGTCAAAATATCGAAAAAGCCAAAAGCGAGTTAGCCATTCCAACGGAAGTAGAAGGCGGTAACAAGGCCTGAAAACCTCGGCAGGAGTGGGAGCCTTTAGATTCGGGCGGGATTTCTCAATGATCGGACTTGTAGTACGATAAATGGCCTACAAATATCCACTTTTTATCTATAGATGAAGTACTTGAACATGGAAGCAGGAATAGTCGGTTTACCGAATGTAGGGAAAAGCACCTTGTTTAACGCCCTTACCAGTTCTCAAGGAGCTGAAAGTGCGAACTATCCCTTCTGCACAATCGAGCCGAACGAAGGGATTGTGCCGGTCCCTGATCCTCGTCTGGATGTGATCAGCAGCCACATTACAACGCAGAAAGTGATTCCCGCGATCCTTAAGCTTGTCGACATCGCAGGTATTGTCAAAGGGGCCAGCGAAGGCGAAGGTTTGGGTAATAAATTCCTCAGTCATATTCGTGAAGTGGATGCCATTATGCAGGTTGTACGTTGTTTCGAAGACGATGACGTGATCCATGTGTCAGGTAAGATCGATCCACTTGACGATATCGAAATTATCGAAGCTGAGCTGATGCTGGCGGATATCCAAACGCTGGAAAATTCGTTAAATAAAGCTGAGCGTACTGCTCGCAGTGGTGATCAGGATGCAAAGGCAACTGTCGAAATTGTCACAAAATGTCTGGAGCATTTGGGTAAGGATAAGCCCTTACGCAGTCTGGGGCTTAATGATGCTGAGCTGAAATATGTCCATAGCTATGGTTTGCTCACGCTCAAACCAGTGCTCTACGTCGCCAATGTATCGGAAGATGATCTCAATGGTGAAAATGAATTGGTCCAGCGTGTGCGTGATTATGCGTCCGAAGCGAATGCTGGTGTGGTTCATGTATGTGCCCGTTTGGAAGCAGAGATTGCTGAACTCGATGAAGAAGATCGGGAGGAGATGTTGGAATCTGTAGGTTTGACTGAACCTTCGCTGGCCGCACTTGCGCGCGAAGCTTATGTGACGCTGGGATTGCAAAGTTACTTTACGGCAGGTGAGAAAGAAGTTCGCGCCTGGACCGTGCCGATCGGTGCCACAGCCCCTCAGGCTGCCGGTGTAATCCATACTGACTTTGAACGTGGTTTTATCCGAGCCGAAGTGTTTTCACTCGCAGACCTTCAGGAACTAGGCAGCGAGAAAGAGATCCGCAATGCCGGACGATTACGGCTCGAAGGTAAAGGTTACGAAATGCGGGATGGCGACATCTGCCATTTTCTATTTAACGTTTAGTCCTGAGAACAGTTGCCGAAGCGAAGCAGCTTATTTCTTCCAGACGTATCCGAGTTTGAATTCTTTTTGTTTGTCCCCGGGTGGGGCTGCCGCTCCTTTTAATCTAACAATCGTGTTGCCTTTGTCATTAAACCATTCGTAAAGGGCGATGCGATTCGGGCCGGTTTCAGTGGCGATCCATATTTTTTTAATGTCCAGAGAGATCTCTCGCATCCCTTTCGCTTTCTGTTCCAAGGCGTAAAACTCGGGAGCACCTGTGTAACCGTCCCGCACTTTCCCAATCATCCATTGGAAAGTGCCCTGATTTATATTCTTCGCAAGCGTTACCGGCAAAGGAAGGTTAAGTTGCGGATCCTGAACATCGACTTTGTACATAATCTGGTTGTAATTGTATCCCGGGGTAGGATTCTTGTTACCCGAGAACATGTTGGTATATGTACCTTCAAAGTAAATCGTGCGCCCGCTATCGGTGTTGAATAGAGGATGTTGTTTCGGATTGTAAAAACTGTAGTTGTTGTGGGATACGATTTTCCGAGTGTATTTCCAGGGGCCAGTGGGTTCCGGTGCTTCGGCATACCAGACTTCTCCGAGCAGACTGGAACCTCCGATTTGGCTAATGATCATTACATAGCGACGTTTTAGTTCGTTGTAGTAGACACTGCCGTGTTGAGTGCGGATGACTTCCCCTGAGTCGATATCGAGGAGACTGTGGCTTGCTTCCTTTGCCGTAATTTCCTTATGAGCAATCAGTTTGGAGGCGATGTTGTCGTCCATGACAACGGCATTGGTTGTCCAGCGATATGCTAGCTCTCCATTTGTATCACGCTCAACCTGATAATGGTCACCGGTAGAATTTGTCAGAGGCGTGTAGGCCTGATACTCATGGGCAGCGATGATTGAATCCGCCTTGGCAGGAACTCGAACAAACGGCATCCCTCCGGCAAAATAGAAGTAGTCCTTTTTGTCTTCAGGATTTCGGTATCGCAATACATGTCCTTTGGGAATGACTTTTTGTGAAGCTGGAAACTTCATGCGTTCAACCCAAACTTGTTCTTTGAAGTTGAATTCGGCGATTCCACGCTGGTAGACATTCAGCGGTGCTTTGACCTTCATGTAAACCGCAAAAAGTCGGTTCTTACCGTCCTCTTCAGAGGTTTTCATGAGACAATCCAGCCAGGTAAGTCCCTCACCGGCTAAACGAGCGGTTTCTTTGGTAAAGCCGTCATCTCGCGTGAAATACTCGAATTCGATACCTTTGTCAGGATCGAGTCCTCCGGCATTCATTGGTAGTGAACGAGCACCGGTTACATGGAAATTTCCGAGAGGATATTTAACACGATTTGTATCTCCCCAAAACCAATAAATGTGGCCACCGAAAGATTCGCAAAGAACGCTGTCACTACCTAAGACATAACCAGGGACATCATCTTTTATGGGGAAGGGGATGCCAACACGTTTGCTATCGCGATAGATCCCCTGTCCTGTTACTCGGTACAGACGTTCAGCGATATTCATGCGATTGATTTTAAGTGTAACCGTTGAGCCGGGGCTGGTTTGGATTTTGACACCCCGATATCCAAACCCGTCTTTGGGATATTCATATCCGTGGCTCTCAACATGAAAGAAAACTTCTTTATTCATCAA
>MDSW01037278.1_pt1 | contig 17004 bp, 16 predicted proteins | sample 811171 | NCBI WGS metagenome assembly MDSW01 (sample SAMN05326641, study PRJNA326480) | marine metagenome | isolation source: seawater | place: Atlantic Ocean: North West | collected 2012
CGAAAACTATATAAGTGTAATCTTTATTAATTGCACCTCTTTTTTTTAATAATTTTTGAACAATTGCTTTTAATTTTCTTCTTATTTTGTTTCTTTTAACAGCATTTCCAATTTTTTTTTTCATTACAAAACTTATAATTAAACTAACTTTATGTTTGGGTTTAAGAAAATTCTTAGCTGCGAAAATAGAAAAATAGTCTGTATGAACTTTTTTTTCCTTAAGAGCTTTTCTGAATTGGTTGCTTTTTTTTAAACTTTCAAGCTTAACCATCTATTCATTTAAGTTGATAGGGTTTTTCTTCCTTTGGCTCTTCTACGAGCTATAAGCTGTCTACCTGTCTTAGTTGCCATTCTTGCTCTAAAGCCGTGTCTTCTTTTTCTTACTAAATTGCTTGGTTGATATGTTCTTTTCATAAATATTTTAAGGTATATATTTTAATTGCCGTCTATTGTACAGGTAAATAATGAGTAAAAATCTTAAAATATTTTTAGGCATTTCTTATTTGCTCATATTAATTGGATTCCTTTATTTTATTTTTACAAATATACAAATAAATAGATTGAATGATTTTTTATATTATAAAGAACTCCAGATTGACTTAAGTAATTATATAAGCGCAAACATATTAGTAAATTTAATCTATTTTTTTATTTTTTCTGTTGTCTGGGTTGCGCTTCTTGGTTTTGGATCTCCAATTTTGATAATCTCAGGAGTATTATTTGGTAAATGGATAGGCACTATCACATCAGTAATTTCAATTTCGTGCGGAGCTTTAATTTTATATTCGATAGGAATTTTCTTTTTTAGAGACTTGGTAAAAGCAATACTTGAAAAAAAATTCGAAAAATATATTCAACTGTTCCAAAAAAATGAATTTTTTTACTTCTTTATTTATAGGTTCGTTGGGGGGTTAGGAGTTCCATTTGGATTACAAAACTTAATACCAATTCTATTTGATATGAAAAAAAAAAATTACTTTCTAGCTAGTTTTTTTGGATTTATTCCAAGTATGTTTATTATGAATACAATAGGGGCAGGTTTGAACTCTTATGTAGAACAAGCACAATCTTTTAGTATGATTGATTTGATTTTAAATCCAGGGATTTATTTTCCAATAATATTATTTGCGGGATTAATGATTATATCTTTCTTTGTAAAAAAAAAATTTTTTGACAATGCAAATTAACAAAAATATCTTATCTAACGATTCGAGCCCGTACCTCAAGCAACATAAAAATAACCCAGTTCATTGGCAAACATGGTCACAAGAAACTTTGAATTTCGCTAAAAAAAATTCAAAACCTATTCTACTAAGCATTGGGTATGCCAGTTGTCATTGGTGTCATGTAATGGCGCATGAAAGTTTTGAGGATAATGATACTGCAAATATAATGAATCAATTATTTGTAAACATTAAAGTTGATAAAGAAGAGAGGCCTGATTTAGATTTTATCTTTCAAAGCTCTTTTCAACTATTTAATCAAACTGGTGGCGGATGGCCCTTAACAATGTTTTTAGATGAAAATGGAGTTCCATTTATGGGCGGAACTTATTTTCCAAAAGTCTCAAAAAATGGTTTACCATCTTTTAAAGAAATTCTTCAAAAAGTCTCAGATGCTTATAAAGGTCAAAGAGAAAATATAATAAAACAAAAGGATTTAATTATTAAAAATTTAGATCTCAAAAAAAACTCTGTTTTAAATCAAGATCTTGAACCAATTTTAGAATTGACTTTAAGTTATCTTGATAAAGTAAATGGCGGATTTAAAGGTGCACCAAAATTTCCTACATTTTATGTTTATGAGACTCTAATTTATTTTTACAATAAAACTAAAAACCAAAAATATTTAGAACCAATTGAAATTTTAATTAAGCAATTATGCTCAAAAGGAATCTACGATCATGTCGAAGGGGGTATTGCTCGCTATACTGTGGATGAAAACTGGATAGTACCACATTTTGAGAAAATGCTTTATGATAATACACAGTTTATTCTTTTATTATCGAAATACTGTAAAATCAATTCTGAACAGTATTATAAAGACAAACTTTTTCAAACTTTAGAATTTTTAAAAAAAAATTTTTACAATAAAGAGGGTTTTTTAGGTTCCGCTTATGATGCTGATAGTGACGGAGAAGAAGGTAAATATTATGTTTATAATTACGACGAAATAAAAGAAATACCAAATATCGAAAAGTATTTTGAGATAAAACCTGAGGGAAATTGGGAGCAAAAAATAATATTAGTCGAAAAAGAAAAACCAAAAGATGAGATTATTTCAAAGCTCTTGGATATAAGATCTAAAAGAAATAAACCATTTTTTGATGATAAAACTCAGTTAGATTTAAATTGTTTATGGATTAGCTCTTTAGTTACAGCAAGTGAAGTTTTACCTGAAAAAGGGTATCTTAATTTAGCTGAAGATTTTTTTTCTAAAGTTGAAAAAAAATATATTAAAGCCAATATTTATCATAGTTACTCAAAAAATATTGTTTTTGTTGAAGATTATGCTTTTTTGATTAATGCTTTGAATGACCTTTACGACAAGACAATGAATTTTAAATACAAGGATTTAGCAAGGAAATACTCAATCGAGGCAATAGATAAATTTTTTTTAAATGATAAAAATATTTTTCAAAAAAACCCAAAAAATAGCAATGATGTTTTCTTCAAACCTGTTGATATAGGCGATAATACCATACCCAATGGAAATGCTATTATGCTCATAAATTTTATAAGATTGGGAATGATGGATGAGGCCAAGAAACTATCCGATAGTTTGAATGGATACTTGAATATATATAAAAACCATATGATGACGTCTTTAAGAGCAATAGATTTTTTTAATAACATAAAAGAAGGAAATAATTGTAATGAACAAGGTTGTAAAATAGATGCTTAAGAAATTGAATTGGATTTTATGGTTGGCTTTAGTTATCTTATGGAATTACGGATTTCCAGAAGCTTCACCTTTTCAAGACGTGTTAGTTGCCGTAATTTTGTCGATTTTGTTTATAATTATCCAGCTGCTTCAATCAAGATACTTGAAAAAGAGTAGTGCAAGAAGTAAGTTCAATTAAAATGAAGGAGCACTTTTTATGGGAATTCATTATGATTATAAATCAACTCGAGGTGATAAAGCCATGAAAAAAGAGGCTAAAAGAAAAGCTAGAATTGAACAAAGAAGAGCTAAAAGATTAAGCACAAATCCTAAGTCGTCGAGTCAAGCAGATATGCATGACATTGATAAACCTATCACTCTTGACGATTTAACTAATCCAGATAAAAATTAAAAAAATTGTGAAATCTTTTGAGAAAAAAGATTTATTATTAAAAAAAAAAGAAGCTGCGTTGAAAAAAAATTTAAAAAAAAGAAAAAAACTTTCCCAAAAAAACATAAGAAAAAATGTCAGTTCTATCAGATAATTGGATAAAAAACGCTGCTTTAAAGAAAGGAATGATAAAACCTTTTGTAAGCAAACAAGTTAGAAAAGGTAAAATTTCATTTGGTCTTTCTTCTTACGGATATGACGCAAGAGTTTCAAACGAATTCAAAATTTTTACTAATGTAAATTCTGGAATTGTAGATCCCAAAGTTTTTAAAAAAGAGAGTTTTGTAACAAAAATTGGCAAGGAATGTATTATTCCTCCTAATTCTTTTGCTTTAGCAAGGACGATTGAATATTTTAAAATTCCTGAAAATGTATTAGTAATTTGTTTAGGTAAATCAACCTATGCAAGATGTGGAATTATTGTTAATGTTACACCATTAGAACCTGGTTGGGAGGGCCATGTAACACTAGAGTTTTCAAATACAACTCCACTTCCTGCAAAGATTTATGCCAACGAGGGAGTTGCTCAATTTGTATTTATAAAAGGAAATGAAAAACCAAATGTTTCATATGCTAAAAGAAAAGGTAAATATATGAAACAAAGAGGAGTTACTCTTCCAAAAGTGTAAATCTCTTTAATGCAAAAACTTTTAATCAAAGGAAAAAGAGAGTTATTAGGAAAAATTTCAATATCAGGATCCAAAAACGCAACTTTACCAATTTTAGCTGCATCTATTTTGGCAAAAAATACAACATTAACAAATATTCCCTTAGTAAAAGATATTTTTACAATGGTGGAATTATTAAAATTTATTGGAATAAAAATTAAGATTAATAATAGGGAAAGAACAATTAAACTTCAAAATGAGGAGCAAACTGTAAATACTTTAGCGCCATATAAATTAGTAAAGACAATGCGAGCAGGAGTTTTAGTTTTAAGCCCATTATTGACAAAATATAAAAAAGCAAAAGTATCATTACCAGGCGGATGCGCAATAGGAACTCGGCCAGTAGATTTGCACTTATTTGCTTTAAAGAAACTTGGTGCAAAAATTAAAATTAAGAATGGCTATATTATTGCTGAGGCTAAAAAAGGATTAACAGGAACTAAAGTAAAGTTTCCATCAATATCTGTCGGCGCAACTGAAAATGCTTTAATTGCAGCATGCGAAGCTAAAGGAAAAACGATATTATTGAATTGTGCAATTGAACCTGAAGTACAAGATTTGATAGTTTTTTTAAAAAAATTAGGGAACGATATTAAAATTTTTGGAAGAAAAATAATTATAAATGAAAAAAAAAAGAGCATAGGAAAAGTTAACCATAAAATTATTTTTGATAGGATAGAGGCAGGAACATATTTAATAGCTGGAGCTCTAATAGGTAAAAAAATTTTAATAAACAACATCGAAACTAAAATTTTTAAATCAGAAATTAGTGTTTTAAAAAAAATGGGCGTTAAAATAAAGATTAAGAAAAATTCTATTTCAATTTTCAAAACTAAAAAACTTAAAAACACAAATATTTCAACAAAGCCATATCCTGGTTTCCCCACAGATTTGCAGGCTCAATTAATGGTTTTAATGACTCAAGCACAAGGTTTATCAAAAATAAAAGAGAATATATTCGAAAATAGATTTATGCATGTACCAGAACTTAAGAGAATGGGCGCAAAAATTGAAATTAAAAATAGAACAGCTTTTATTCTTGGACCAACAAAACTAAATGGAGCGGAGGTAATGGCAACAGATTTAAGAGCATCAGTTTGTTTAGTATTAGCAGGTCTAATAGCTGAGAATAGAACCATACTAAATAGAATTTACCACTTAGACAGAGGTTATGAGCTTTTAGAGAAAAAACTTTTAAATTGTAAAGCTAAAATTCAAAGGATCTAGAATGAGAAAAAAAAATTTAAAATTAATAGCCAGAACCGAAGAAGATCTTAGAGTTTTATCTGCTCACCTACAAGATGCAATTATAAACGTTTCAGAAATTGCAAATTTAGAAAAAAATAAAATTTTTCTTTTACAACTAAATAGATTTATGTGGGAAGATGTTGAAAAAGGTGTATTCAGAAAAAATAAAAGAATAAGGTCAATTATCAAATTTGAAAATGTGATTAAAGTATATGCAAAAAACATCAATCTATCAAAAGAAGATAAATTTTTAGATTTTCTTACTATTGAAACTAGAAAAATGCTTGATAATAACTATGAAATGAGAATAGTTTGTTCAGGAGATTCTGTTATTAAAGTGGAAGCAGAGGTTATTGAGGTAACTCTAGACGATCAAGGAGAGTCTTGGGATACAAAAAATGTTCCTAAACACAAGGTGATATAATGTTAAAGTATTTTAATTTTAGTAAAAAAAGTTCTATAAAAAAATTAGAATATATTTTAAAATCAAGAAAACAATCCCAGGATATCCGGACGGAAAGTGTAAAAAAAATCTTACTAAATGTTAGAAAAAATGGAGATAAAGCAGTTATTAAATATGAAAAACAATTTTCAAGATTAAACACTAAATCAAAAAAAATTAAATTTTCAAAAAAAGAAATTAATAGGGTATCAACCAAAATTGATAAAAATTTAAAAAGATCAATAGATACTGCTTACGCTAGAATTAGAAAATTTCATTTAAAACAAAAGTTCAAACCATTTAGATACAAAGATAATTTCAAAAATGAGTTAGCGTACAAATACTCACCAATCAATAATGTAGGAGTTTACGTGCCAGGTGGAACCGCAAGTTACCCTAGCACAGTTTTGATGAACTGTATCCCCGCTTTAGTTGCAGGTGTAAAAAATATTTTTTTAACAACCCCATGTCTTGGTGATAAAGTAAATCCAGCAATTATTTATGCTGCAAAAAAATGTGGCGTAAAGGAAATATATAAAACTGGAGGAGCACATTCTATTGCGGCATTATCCTACGGTACAAAAACTTTTAAAAAAGTAGATAAAATAGTAGGGCCAGGTAATTCATTTGTAGCCTCAGCAAAAAAAGAAGTTTTTGGAGAAGTTGGTATTGATATGGTAGCTGGTCCATCAGAGGTGAGCATTATAGGAGATAAAAACTCAAACCCCGACTGGATTGCATCAGATTTAATCGCACAAGCTGAACATGATATATTTGCTCAATCTATTTTAATCTCTGATGATAAAAATCTGATAAACAAAGTTAACAAAAGTTTAAAAGTGCAATTAAAAAAACTTCCAAAAAAAAATATTGCCTTTAAAAGTTTAAAAAAATTTGGATTGGCTATATTTGCTAAAACAAAAAAACAAATTGTTGATGCAGTGAATACTATAGCACCAGAGCACCTTGAAATTTTTTTTCATAACCATAAAGAAATCATTAATAATATTGAGAATGCAGGATCAATATTTATTGGAAAATTTTCACCTGAAGCAATGGGTGATTATATAGCAGGGCCTAACCATGTTCTGCCCACCTCTGGTTCTGCAAAATTTTCTTCAGGTTTATCTGTAAATGATTTTTTAAAGAGACATTCTTTAATAAAAATAACAAAATCAGGTATTGAAAGATTAGGACCATTAGTTATAAATTTAGCTAAGCATGAAAATTTAGAAGGACATGCTAATTCGATTAAATTAAGAATAAAAAAGGATAATTAATTGACAAAACAAGAAACTTTGGAATTTAAAGGAAAAGTAACAGAGTTATTACCAAACGCTATGTTTAGAGTTAAATTAGAAAATAATCATGAAATCTTGGCACACACAGCTGGAAAATTAAGAAAGAATAGAATAAGAGTTCTTGCTGGAGACAATGTAATGGTTGAAATGACACCATATGATTTGACGAAAGGAAGAATAACTTTCAGATTTTAGGCCTTGTAGCTCAGTAGTAGAGCAGTACCCTGAAAAGGTATGTGTCGTAAGTGCGATTCTTACCAAGGCCACCACCGAGTGATTAATACACATCGATATTTTAAATACTATTTGATATCTTCATTTATGAGCAAAAATTTAGGCCTTGTTTGGTTAAAAGATGATTTTAGATTAAAGAAAAACTATGCATTAATAGAGGCTACTAAAAATCATGATCAAGTTGTTGTTTTTTATCTCTATAAAAAACAAATAATGGATAATCAAGAAGCACAAAAATGGTGGATAAGTAAATCGCTATCGCATTTTAAAAAAACTTTGACAAATTTTAATGTAAGTCTTGAAATCTTAAAAGTCGACTCTTATGAGTCATTCTTTAAAAATCTTTTCTTTAAAAAAAATTTTTCTATTTATTGGAACAAAACATATGAGCCAAATTATCTGAAATTTGATGAATATCTTAAAAAAAATTTCAAAATTAACAATATTAATTTCAATATATTTAAAGGAAATATTTTAAATGAGTTTGATGAGATAAAAAAAAATGACGGTACACCTTTTAGAGTTTTTACTCCTTTTTGGAGGGCCGCAGAAAAATTTTATTTTGAAAAAATTCCGAAGAAAGAAAAAAAAATTAGCAGGTGTATTAAAAAAAGATCTTTTTTTGAAAATACTATTAATGAAAGTGAAATTTATCCTAAAAAAAAATGGTATAAAAAATTCGAAAACTATTGGGAACCCAGTGAAGATAGTGCATTAAAAGAACTTAAAAATTTCATTAACACCAAAGTCTTAAATTACTCTGAAGCTAGAAATTTTCCTAATAAGATTGGGACTTCAAAACTTTCCCCTTTTATCAAGCACGGTCAGTTACATGTAGAAACTATATGGGAAGAGTGTATCAAATTTAAAAAAGGGGGAGTAAACAAATTTTTAGCTGAAATTGGCTGGAGAGAGTTTAATCATTCTCTCATAAATCATTTTCCTTATATGCTTAAAAATAATTACTCAAAAAAATTTGATAAATTTCCATGGCAAAAAAACTTAAAATTTTTACAGGCCTGGAAAAAAGGTATCACTGGCTATCCAATCGTTGATGCGGGAATGAGAGAACTTCACTCAACTGGATGGATGCACAACAGAGTGAGAATGATTGTTGGTTCATTTCTAGTAAAACATTTATTGATTAATTGGAAAGAAGGTGAAAAACATTTTAAAAATTGTTTGTTGGATTATAATGAGGCTAATAATGTTTCAGGCTGGCAATGGGTAGCTGGTTGCGGCGCAGATGCTGCACCTTATTTCAGAATTTTTAATCCTATTTTACAAGGAGAAAAATTTGATAAAGAAGGAGATTATGTAAAAAAATGGGTTCCAGAATTAAAAGATATACCAAAAAAATATTTGCATAAACCCTGGGAATTAAAAAGTGACAGTATTTTAAAACTAGGTGTGAAATACCCTGATCCAATAGTAATTCATGATGAAGCTAGAAGAAAGGCACTAGATGCGTTTAAAAAAATATAGATTTAAACATTACCGTGACAATGTTTAAATTTTTTTCCTGAACCACAAGGACATTTTTCATTTCTTCCTACTTTCTTAAATTCGTCTTTTAGCTCGTTGTCTTTTATTTTTTCACCATTTTCGTTGTTTGATACTACTATATTTAAATTTAACAATAATTTTATAACATCAGTTTTGATTTTAGCTAATAAACTTTCAAATAGCACAAAAGCTTCTTTCTTAAACTCTGATAAAGGATCTTTTTGACCATACTGCCTCAAACCAATCACTTGTCTAAGTTGTTCTAAGTACTGCAAATGTGATCTCCACGAAAAGTCAATAATTTGAATAAAAACTTTTTTTTCAAGAGAATAATTTTGCTTCTCACCTAATATATTTATCCTTGATTTCTGCTTGTTAAAGAATAATTCTTTCATTTCTTTATATAAACCATTTTTATCTTTTGAAGTTAACCCTAATATCTGTTCATCACTCATTGCATTTCCAATTAGATTTTTAATTTGTGACAAATACTTTTCATCATTAGATTTTTTATAATTATTTTTTGAAATTTCTATCTCACCAAGCATTTCATCAAAAAAATCATTTAATATACTGCTTATATTATCTTCTTTAAGTATTCTTAGCCTTTGTGAAAATATTACTTGTCTTTGATCGTTCATAACATCGTCGAATTTAATCAAAGTTTTTCTTATATCAAAATTTCTACTTTCAACTTTTTTTTGAGCTCTCTCCATTGCCTTATTTATCCAAGGGTGATCAATAGACTCATTCTCTTTTAATCCAATCTTTTTAAGCATACCATCAATTGAGTCTCCACCAAAAATTCTCATCAGTTCGTCTTGTAAGCTTATAAAAAAAATTGTACTTCCTGGATCCCCCTGTCTTCCCGATCTACCTCTTAACTGATTATCTATCCTCCTACTCTCGTGTCTTTCAGTACCAATAATAAAAAGTCCACCTAAATCTTTTACTTTGGATTCATTTTTTTTGTACTCTTCAATATCATTCGATTTACCTTCTTCAATAAAATCTTTGTTTCCACCTAATTTTATATCAGTTCCTCTTCCGGCCATATTTGTTGCAATTGTAACCGCACCAATCTTTCCAGCTTCTGCAATAATTTTAGCCTCTTTATCATGTTGTTTAGCATTCAAAACGTTATGGTTAACTTTTTTTTCTTTAAGAAAATTTGATATCATTTCAGATTTTTCTATACTTGTTGTTCCAACTAAAACTGGCTGACCTTTATAACTACATTCTGAAATTTTTTTAACTATTGCATTATATTTTTCTTTTTCTGTTCTAAAAATTTTGTCATTGTAATCTTGTCGTAACATTTTTTTATTTGTTGGTATTGAAACAACATTTAATTTATAAATATCGTAAAACTCTTCAGACTCAGTCATGGCAGTTCCAGTCATTCCAGCTAATTTCCTATAAAGCCTGAAGTAATTTTGATAAGTAATCGATGCGAGAGTTTGATTTTCTCCTTCTATTTTAACATTTTCTTTTGCTTCTATCGCTTGGTGTAAACCGTCTGAAAATCTTCTGCCACCTAGAACTCTTCCAGTAAATTCATCAATTATCTGAACTTTGCCTTCTTTAACGATATAATCAGTATCTTTTTTAAAAATTAGATTTGCCTTTAATGCTTGATTTATGTGGTGAACAAGTTCCAAATTTGCAGGGTCATAGAAATTTGCATTTTTAAGAATACTTTTTTGAATTGAAAGTTTTTCTATTTTATCAACTCCTGTGTCAGTTAAGATTACATTTTTATTTTTTTCATCTAATTCGTAATCATTTTTTATTAATTTTTTCATAAATTCATTTGAGATACTATAAAGCGTAGTTTTATCCTCCAGTTTTCCAGAAATAATTAATGGTGTTCTTGACTCATCGATGAGAATACTATCAACTTCATCAACTATACAGAAGTCGTGACCTCTTTGAACCATATCATCTAATTCATATTTCATATTATCTCTGAGATAATCAAAACCTAATTCATTATTTGTTGCATAAGTAATGTCACAAGAATAATTATTTTTTCTCTCATTATCTTCTAGACTATTAGTTATACAACCTGTTGAAATCCCAAGATAACTAAAGACTTTTCCCATCCATTCAGAGTCTCTTTGAGCAAGGTAATCATTGACAGTAACTATATGAACACCTTTTCCCAATAATGAATTTAAATATGCAGGTAAAGTTGAAACTAAAGTTTTCCCTTCTCCAGTTTTCATTTCAGCAATTTTTCCTTTATAAAGCATTAAACCGCCTGCTAACTGAACATCATAATGTCTCTCACCAAGAGTTCTTTTTGCAGCCTCTCTAACTAAAGCAAAACTATCCGGGATTATTTCATCTAATTTAACCGAACCATTTTGAACATTTTTTTTGAAATTAACGGTTCTTTCCTTAATTTGACTTTCAGATAAATGACTAATCTGCTCTTCTTTGTCATTTATTGCTAGGATGAGATTTTTTACTCGATCTAATTCTTGTTGATTAGAGCTTTTAAATATTTTACTAAAAGTTCTTGTAAACAAATTCATATTAGATCTATATATGTATTTATAAAATAAATTAAATAGTAATTATGACAATAAATATTAAAAATTTCCTAAAAGATAAATCCAAATTATCAAAAATGGGAGAGTTTCAAAATTTGAAGAAAATTGACGGGCTTGAGATGGCATCAATTTCTGCAGATTTATATGGAGATGGTAGAGATGATTTAACTTTATTTTATTTTAGTAAGGGAGCAAATTATGCCACTTTAACCACTAGTAGCTCTATAACTTCAGAGTATATTCCTTGGAATAATAATTCACATAAAAAAATTATAAAAGGACTTTTAGTAAACACAAAAAACGCGAATACTTTTACAGGCAAACAAGGCAAAGATAGTATAGACGTGTTAGCGAAAAATTTATCTAGACTATTAACTATCAAAGAGTCTAAATCTCAAAAAGGGACTAGTGAAACAGTAAAAATTAAGGATCTAATATTTGCCTCAACCGGTGTCATAGGCGAGGAGTTTCCAGTTGAGTCAATTAAAGAAAGGTTACCCGATTTAGTTGATAGACTTAGGTCTGAACAAAATAAAATGTTTTGGCTTAAAATTGCCTCAGCAATAATGACAACAGATACTAAACCCAAAGTAGCCTACGAAGAAATTATAATTGGTGACGAGCTAATCAGGATCTGTGGAATTGCAAAGGGATCAGGCATGATTGCTCCTAACCTTGCCACGATGCTGTCTTTTGTTTTTACTAATGCTGATATAAATTCCAATCTTCTTAAAACTCTTTTAAAAAGGGCTACCGCAAATTCTTTTAATGCAATTAGCGTTGATGGTGATCAATCAACTAATGATATGATTTCAATTTTTTCAACAAGATCACTCAAGGTTGGGCAAAATTTATCTTTAAATGATAAAGTAATCCAGAAATTTGAACTAGCATTAAAAAAATTGTGTTTAAACTTAGCAAAACAAATAGTAGTAGACGGAGAAGGCGCAAAAAAATTTCTTACAATTAATGTTATTAATGCAAAATCTTTAGGTAGTGCAAAAAATATTGCTTTTTCAATAGCTAATTCCCCTTTAGTAAAGACTGCGGTTGCGGGCGAAGATCCTAACTGGGGTAGAATAGTAATGGGAATTGGAAAATCAGGTGAGGCAGTAGATATAAAAAAATTAAAAATAAAAATTGGTAATTTCGTTGTTGCAGAGAACGGAAAAATATCAGAGAGTTATGATGAAAAAAAATTGAAAGAATATATGAAATGGGACTCAATCGAAATTGAAGTGAATTTAAAACTTGGTAATGATGCTTTTAAATGCTTTACTTGTGATTTTACGCATGATTACATCGATATTAATGCTGATTATAGAAACTGAATGATTAAATACAATTTAAAATGTGAAAACAATCATGAATTTGAAAGTTGGTTTTCGGATTCCAGTGAATTTGAGAGATTAAGAAAAAAAAAATTATTAGAGTGCATTTTGTGTCCTTCTAAGAATATTAAAAAATCAATAATGGCTCCAATGATTTCTGTACCGAATGTGTTAGATAAAAATGATGATTTTTCTGAAAAAGATTTTTTAAAAGAAAAAAATAGACTAAAAGAGATCAGAAGTTTCATTGAAAAAAACTTTGAATATGTTGGAAAAAATTTTAGTAAGAGGGTGAGGGAAATTTATTACGATAAAAAGTCACAAAAAGCTATTTATGGTAATACTACCCCGGAGGAGCGAGAGGAATTAGCAGAGGAAGGTATAGATTTGCTATCGGTGCCTTGGGTGAGTAAAGATAACTAAAGTTTTGTACTACAAATGATATAGTTGACTGCTAAATTGTCAGTCTTTTTCCATTTTTTGTTAATTGGATTAAATTCTAAACCTTTTAAATCAATTGTTGAAAAGTTTTCATCCGCAAGTTTTTTTTCTAGTTCTTCTGGTTTTATAAACTTATTCCAATCATGAGTTCCAATAGGCAACCATCTCAAAATGTACTCAGCTCCAATTATTGCTTTTATATATGATGTAATTGTACGATTTAATGTAGCTGTAAACATTAATCCATTTTTTTTTAAAAGTTTGTTACAAGATTTGATGTAAAGCTTTAAATCATCAACATGTTCTACAATTTCAAGATTGAGTATTACATCATATTTTTCAGTCTCATCTAACTGCTCGGGAGATTTATTTAAATACTTAATATTAAGATTACTTTTATTTGCGTGTAATTTAGCAACATTTATATTTTTTTGAGAAGCGTCTATGCCAGTCACATTTGCACCTAACCTTGCCATAGGTTCACTTATTAAACCTCCTCCGCACCCAATATCTAAAAGATTTATATCTTTTAGAAATCTATTTTCTTTATTTAAAATATTGAAATGAGATTTAATATTTTCAATTATATATTCAATCCTAATAGGATTAAACATATGTAGTGGTTTAAATTTACCTGAAACATCCCACCATTCATCAGCCATATCTGAAAACTTTTGAATTTCCTCTTTATTTATTGTAGTCATTCTATTAATTATACCTATTTAAATTAAAATATATTATAATCTTTTTTTATTATATTAAACTCTACAAATGGTTAAAAAAGTATTAAAGTTTGGTGGTACATCTGTTGGTTCAGTGAAAAGAATTCAACATGTTGCAAATATCATAAAAAAAGAACATTCAGATGGCAACCAAATCATCGCAGTTGTTTCTGCTATGTCTGGCAAAACCAATGAATTAATAAAATTTTCTCATGAAATTTCTGATAATTTTAATAAAAGAGAGTTAGATGTTTTATTGTCGTCTGGTGAGCAAATTACTAGCGCATTATTAGCCGGGGCTTTGAACGAATTTAAAATAAAAGCAAAATCTATGTTGAACTGGCAAATTCCTATATTAACAGAGGGTGAACACGCTAATTCAAGAATAATCAACATACACATAGATCAAATCAACGACTATTTGAAAAATGGAGGTGTAGTAATAATTCCTGGCTTTCAAGGAATTTCAAATAAAGGCGATATAACGACAATAGGACGTGGTGGCTCAGATGCTACCGCAGTAGCCTTTGCAAAAATATTTAAAGCTGACACTTGTGAAATATATACAGATGTAGATGGTGTTTATTCTACAGATCCTAATAAGATTCCAGTAGCAAAAAAAATTGATAAAATTTCTTATGATGAAATGCTTGAGTTATCTTCATTAGGTGCAAAAGTCATGCAATCTTCTGCTGTCCAAACCGCAATGATGTATAACATTCCTTTAGAAGTTAAGTCCACTTTTACTAATAGAGCTGGTACTCAAATTTTTAATCAAGAAAATATTGATTACTCTAAAAGTGTAACAGGCGTAGCATATTCCAAAGATGACGCAAAGATTACTCTTGTGGGCGTTGAAGATAGACCTGGAGTTGCAGCTAATATATTTGAGCCTCTTAACAAAGCCCAAATAAATGTTGATATGGTTATTCAAAATATTTCTTCTGATCAAAAAACTACAGATATTACATTTACAATCAAAAGAGTTGATCTTAAAAAAACTGAAAAAATTTTAAAAGAAAATAAAAAAATTAATTATAAAAAGTTGAATCATAACGATAAAGTAGCAAAAGTATCAATTGTTGGAGCGGGCATGGTATCAACTCCAGGTGTTACATATAAAATGTTTTCGGCTCTTGCAGAGGAAAAAATTAATATTTTGGCTATCTCTACATCTGAGATTAAGTTATCAGTGATAATAAGTGAAGAAAATATACTTAAAGCAGTAAAGAAATTGCATGGCATATTTGACTTAGATTAAAATGGAAATAAGACCTTACAGAACTATAAAAAGAAAAAAAACAAAAGAAATAAAAGTAGGTAATATTTCTGTTGGAGGAGACTCACCTATTAGTGTGCAATCAATGACCAATACACTAACTACTGATGTGTTAAAAACTGTTGAACAAATTAAGTCTTTAGAGCATGCTGGCGCAGATATAGTTAGAGTTTCTTGTCCAGATGAAGAGTCCACTAAAGCTTTAGGTCAAATTATAAAAAAAACTAATGTTCCAATTGTTGCAGACATTCATTTTCATTACAAACGTGCTATTGAAGCTGCAAAAATGGGAGCGAGCTGTTTAAGGATAAATCCCGGTAATATTGGATCTAAGAATAGAATTATAGAGGTAGTAAAAGCTGCAAAAGATAACAATTGTTCAATAAGAATAGGTGTCAATGCAGGATCATTAGATAAAAACTTATTAGATAAGTTTAAAGAACCATGTCCCGAGGCATTAGTCGAGAGTGCTTTGCATAACATAAAACTTTTAGAAGATAATGATTTTTTCAATTTTAAAATAAGCGTAAAATCTTCTGATATATTTTTAACGGTTAAAGCTTACAAAAAACTTTCTGAAATTTGTAACTATCCTTTACATTTAGGAGTAACTGAAGCGGGTGGATTGTTTACTGGGAGCATAAAATCTTCTATTGGAATCGGTCAATTACTCATGGATGGTATTGGTGATACTATTAGAGTTTCACTTTCATCAGATCCTGTAGACGAAGTTAAAGCTGGTTATGAAATTTTAAAGTCCCTAGGAATAAGATCAAGAGGTGTAAATATTATCTCTTGCCCTTCTTGTGCGCGCCAGGCTTTTCCAGTAATTGAAACTGTCAAACAATTAGAAAAAAAACTATCACACATTACAAAGCCTATAAATTTATCTATAATTGGATGTGTTGTTAATGGTCCTGGCGAAGCAGCACAAACAGAAATTGGTCTTACCGGAGGCGGCCAAGATAGCAACTTGTTATATTTATCTGGAATTCCACACACCAAAGTGGCAAGTTCTGAAATTATAAATAAAGTTGTGCAACTTGTGGAAAAAAAAGTAAAAGAAAAATAATTTTCATGGTTCCCTTACAAAAAGTAAAAGAAATAGTTTTGAAGCATGATAGTTTAGAAAAAGAACTTTCCTCGGGTAATATAGACACCTCGCTATTTGCGAAAAAATCTAAAGAATATTCAAATCTAAGAAAAATTATTTTTATTGCTAGAGAATATCTAAATTTTGAAAATGAAAAAAAAGATTTAGATGCAATCTTAGAAGATAAATCTAATGGAAAAGAAATCATAGAAATGGCAGAAAAAGATCTTATCGATATAAATAATAAAAAGAAGAAACATGAAAGTGAATTGAAAATTTTTTTACTACCTAAAGATGCAGATGACGAAAAAAATGCAATAGTTGAAATTAGAGCAGGAACTGGAGGTCTGGAAGCATCATTATTTTGTGCAGATCTTTTCAGAATGTATGAAAAGGTTTGTTCGAAGAAAAAATGGCAAATTGAAATCATAAATATTTCAAAAAGTGAGGCAGGAGGATTTAAAGAAGTAATATTTTCTGTTAATGGCGAGGATATTTACTCCTATCTTAAGTATGAATCTGGAGTTCATAGAGTTCAAAGAATACCTAAAACAGAAACACAAGGTAGAGTTCATACATCGGCAGCTACTGTAGCAGTACTACCAGAAGCCGAAGAAGTCGATATTCATATAAAAGAATCAGATTTAAGAATAGATGTTTTTAGAGCTGGAGGGCCAGGCGGTCAGTCTGTTAATACAACAGATAGTGCTGTCAGAATAACTCATTTACCTAGTGGTGTAGTTGTAAGTCAGCAAGATGAGAAATCTCAGCATAAAAATAAAGCGAAAGCATTAAAGATTTTAAGATCAAGAGTTTATGAGGCTGAAAAAAGAAAAAAAGATCAAGA
>MDSW01173364.1_pt1 | contig 17000 bp, 20 predicted proteins | sample 811171 | NCBI WGS metagenome assembly MDSW01 (sample SAMN05326641, study PRJNA326480) | marine metagenome | isolation source: seawater | place: Atlantic Ocean: North West | collected 2012
ATTTACCTTTTATAATATTTTGAGCTTGTTCCATTTGAATTTCAGTTTCTGCTGCTATTAAATCTCCTATAGCCTCAGCTTGAAGTAGATTTATCTTCCCGTTTAGAAATGCTAGTTTGGTAAATTCTCCAGGTTCCGCTAATCTGCATTTTTTTGTGCTTAAAAGTGTTTCTTGAAGCTCTTTAACTACAGCTTTGCTTCCATGGACGTGTAATTCAGCCATATCTTCACCTGTATAACTTTTAGGTCCCGGAAACCATAAAACTATTCCCTGGTCTATTGGTCTAGAATTGTTGATATTGTTTAATTCTAGAAGGGTAGCCTCTCTGGGCTTTGGCATTGCCTTATTTGTAATAGCTTTAATGAGGAAACTGGTCTCTGGACCAGAAATTCGGATTATTGCAACTCCTGAAGCTCCTATACCGGTTGATAAAGCACAAATTGTCATGAATATATTATATATTGTATCTTAGATAAGGATATCATTAAATATATTATGATTATTTGGCTAGCTTCATATCCAAAAAGTGGAAATACATGGATGCGTCTTTTTTTAAAAACTTACCTATCTCCAGGTATGCAAAAAATTAATTTAAGAGAGCCAATAAACATCGGCAAATCATTTGTAAAAGATAAAAGTTTCCCTTCAGATGAAATCATCGAAAAATGTAATATAAATTTTACTAACTTTAATGAGATTGCCAAAAATTGGGAAACTATGCAAGATTATATAAACCTAAATAATAGGACGAACTATATAAAAACACATAATGCCTTATGCACAATTAATGGTAATAAGTTTACAACTGAAAAAAATACTAGTGGAGCAATTTATATAGTAAGAGATCCTAGAGATGTTGTAATTTCATACTCAAATTACCTTAGTGAAAGTATCGAAAATACTACAAATTTAATGATGGAGAGTGATAGGGGCGAAGAAGGTGAATATAAAAATCAAAGATATGTTAGAAGTCTTCTCGGTACTTGGTCTGATAATTATAACTCATGGAAAAGTTTTAGATCATTAAATTTTTTAATAATAAAATATGAAGATATGTTGAACAATCCTCAAAGTACATTTATGAAGGTACTGAAATACCTTGAACAACTTGGGGAGCTGAGTGTAGATAAAGAAAAACTAAATTTTGCAATTTCAGAAACTACTTTCCAAAATCTTCAAAAACAAGAAAAGATATCCGGTTTTAAAGAAAATCAAAGTAGTAAACCTTTTTTCAGACAAGGGTTAGCAGGGACATGGCAAAAAGAACTAAAGCCTGAAATTCAAAAAAAAATTGAAAATAAGTTTTATAAAGAAATGGAGGAATTAAGATATTTATAATTTTGAAGATTTTTCTTTAAATACCTCTAGTAATTTATTTGAGAAATGCAAAGAAAAGTTTTTTGTGTCAAATAATGGCGTATTTAAAACATTTTCAAATAAATTTTTCCTTAGCTTTTCAAGCTCATCTAAATTATTTGAAAAATAAACCGCTTTTTTGAAATAATCCTCATCACTGCTTGCTATAAGGTTCTCTAAATTTGCGTTGATTAAAATACTTTCGCCACATCTAGAGTTAAAGTTATATCCTTTTTTTGTAATCACTGGTACATTCATCCATAATGCTTCAAATGTGGTTGTTACGCCATTATAAGGATATGTATCTAGACATATATCAATATCTTTGTACATATTAAGATGTTCCTCAAATTCTAGTCTTTTAGTTTTCTTTAATATTTTTATAGAATCTTTAAGTCCTTCTTTTTCAAACTTTTTAATTAAAGAGTCCTCACAAATATATAGTGAAGATTTTAATATTAATTTTGAGTTTTTAACATCCAATAATATCTTTATCCAATTTTTTATTGTTTCATCTGTTAGTTTCATAAAGTTATTAAAAGATCCAAAAGTAATAAAACCTTTTTTTTTTGCTGGTAACGGTCTTAATGATCTTTCAAAATTGAAACCCGAATGAGCATTCCAAATAGTTGGTAATTTAATAACCTTTTCAGTATAAAATTTTTCCTCTTCTTTTACAGTATTCTTATCAGCGATGATATAATCGATTTCTTTAAGGCCTGTTGTATTATTAAAACCAAGCCAATTAATTTGGAGTGGACAAATTCTTGTGTTAAATATTTCTATTCTATTATGAGAAAATATACCAGCAAGGTCTATTAGAATATGAATATCCAGTTCTTGAATTTTATTTATAATTTCTTGAGACGATAATTCTCCTAAATCTTCCCATTTATCAAACAAACTTTGAAAAATATTTGTAGTATCATCGTGTTTTTTTTTCTCTAACAACGATAAACCGTATGAAGTAAATTGATCGCTTAATTTAGGAATCAAGTCTTTTAAAAAATAAGTAATTGAATGTTGTTTATTATAATCTGGAGATAAAAAACCAATCTTTATTTTTTTATTACCTAAAAAATTAATTTTGTCTAACTTTTTTGAATCGTGTTTTTCAAATAATTTTGAAAAATCTTTTGAAAATTTGAAAAAATCCTTTTGAGACCAGTTATTTAAGTACATCTGAGTAAGTATGTAGGAAATTGCAATGGATTTTGTTAGAGTTTTTTTCTCAATCATTTTCTCAAGGATGGCAACTTTTTTGTTCAGGTTTACCAAATATTTGTACATGTCTATGCCGTGTAATAAAAACTTTTCATTATCAGAAAATTTATCCTTTACAGCATTGTACATTTTTTCTGATTTCAAAAAGTTTCTGATTAACGGTGACTCTTTTTTTCCAACCTCAATACAGACCTTGATATGATTGCAAAGAGCGTCTAAAGAAATATCACCAAAATTATCTTTGTAAAAAGAATTTTCGAAATCGTTAAGAGAATATTGAACATCTCTATCTGTTCTTCCTTTAATGCTGGCTCTAGATACTCCCAGTAAATTTGAGACTAAAGCTGATCTGTTTTCATCTGAAGTTGTTGACTCAATTTCTAAAATTAGGTCACTAAATCTTTTCTCCTCATAAAGTTTTTTTAATTTAAGGGATAAACTATTAGTAGACATAACTAAATTTTACCAAATAACAGGTTTATTTGAAGTATTTTATTGAAAAAGATATGTGATTTTATTTAAGAGGGTTTGTTCATAGAATTAAAAAACTCCGTATTACTTTTTGTATTTTTAAGTTTTGAGTTTATAAACTCTATAGCGTCCATAGATCCCATTGGAGCAATTATTCTTCTTAAAACGTTCATCTTCTGAAGATCGTTTTTATCAAACAAAAGTTCCTCTCTTCTTGTTCCAGATTTTGTTATGTCGATAGCAGGGAATATTCTTTTTTCTGAAATTTTTCTATCTAAAATGGTTTCGCTGTTTCCTGTTCCTTTAAATTCTTCAAAAATTACTTCATCCATCCTACTACCTGTATCTATTAAAGCTGTCGCAATAATTGTTAAGGATCCGCCCTCTTCTATATTCCTTGCTGCACCAAAAAATCTTTTTGGTCTTTGCAAGGCGTTTGCATCAACTCCACCTGTCAAAACCTTTCCAGAGCTTGGCACTACAGCGTTATAAGCTCTACCGAGCCTAGTTATTGAGTCGAGTAAAATAACAACGTCTTTTTTATGCTCTGTCATTCTTTTAGCTTTTTCGATAACCATCTCAGCTACAGCGACGTGTCTTTGCGCTGGTTCGTCAAAAGTTGAACTAATTACCTCGCCTTTTACTGTTCTTTGCATATCAGTAACCTCTTCCGGTCTTTCATCTATTAAGAGAACCATGAGATAACATTCTGGATGATTGGCAGTAATTGAATTTGCTATACTTTGTAAAATCATCGTTTTGCCAGCTTTTGGTGGAGATATGATTAAAGATCTTTGACCCTTGCCTATCGGGCTTACTAGATCAATTAATCTCGGAGTTAAATTTGGTTTTTTCTCAACTGTGTTTGTTTCAACTTCCATTACTATTTGTTTATTGGGATATAGTGGAGTTAAGTTATCAAAAGCAATCTTGTGTCTAGATTTTTCAGGATCTTCTAGATTTATTTTACTCACTTGAAGCAAAGCAAAATATCTCTCTCCTTCTTTCGGTGCTCTAACCGGCCCTTCAACAGTATCACCTGTCCTTAAACCAAATTTTCTTATTTGACTTGGGCTTACGTAAATATCATCTGCTCCAGGAAGATAATTAGACTCAAGAGCCCTTAAAAAACCAAACCCGTCTTGAAGAAGTTGTAGAACACCCATTCCTGTGATTTCTTCCCCTTTTTCAGCAAGTTTTTTCAGTATAGCAAATAGAATTTCCTGTTTTCTAAGAGTGCTTGCATTTTCGATGCCTAGTTTTTCTGCCTGTTCAATTAATTGTGCTGGGCTATTTTTTTTAAGTTCTTGGATTTTCATTTGGGGAGTTTAATAAATAGATTTGATTAATATAATAGATATTTAATATATTTCAACCTCCTAATGGCTTTAAAATTGCAAAAAATACAATTAAAATTAACAATATAGTTGGTATTTCGTTAATAATTCTAAAATATTTAGAGCTCGATCTGTTCCTATCCTCTGAAAATGCTCTTAAACAAGATCCAAGATAAAAATGATAAGTGGTTAGAATAATTACAAGAAAGAATTTAACTTGCATCCAAAGTGCACTGAGTAGTTCAGCACCGACTGAATGTATCAGCGCCAAACCAAATATCCATGAGAATAACATTGCAGGATACATTATATAAAAATACAATTTTCTCTCCATTACTTTAAAAACTTTGCAAACCTCTATATTTGATGAGTTTTCTGTGTGATAAACAAATATTCTTGGCAAATACAGTAGTCCAGCCATCCAAGAAATTACTGAAATTAAATGAAGGGATTTAAATATTAAATAAAAATTCATTTCCTTAAGTTCTTGTTGATTAAGTGTACTAGTAACTTTATGTGGTCCTCATTATCGTTTAAGCATGGAATTGTATCAAATTTTTCTCCACCTGCCTCTATGAAGCTCTCTCTGCCTTGAATAGAAATTTCCTCAAGAGTTTCAACACAATCGGATGCAAAACCAGGAGAAATCACTAAAATATTTTTTTTTCCCTCTTTCGGTAAATTTTCTAAAGTTTTATCTGTATAAGGCTGAAGCCATTCTTGAGGACCAAATCTTGACTGAAAAGTTGTCAAGATAGGAATGTCTTTATTGAAAGTTTCTTTTATCAATCTGGAGGTTTTATGACAATAACAATGATAGGGATCTCCTTTGTCAAAATATTTTTTTGGTATACCGTGGTATGAGGCCAATATCAAATCAGGTTTCCAGCTAATACTATTTAGTTTATGATTTATAGAATTTACTACTGCTTGAATATAAAGAGGCTCTGATTCGTAATGCGGTACAATTTGAAGACTTGGTTGCCATCTCATTTTCATTAGGGTTCTGTAGACTTCATCACAAACTGTGGCTGTTGTTGCTGCAGCATACTGTGGGTATAGCGGGAGAATTATTATGTTTTCACACCCACTTTCTTGTAAATCTAACATCTTACTTTTGATACTTGGATCTCCATATCTCATTGCATAATCGATAATCAAGTTTTGGTTAGATAAAATACTTTTTACTTTTTCAGCTTGTTTAATAGTATAATAGCGCAAAGGTGAAATGTTTTCATCTTTCATCCATATTTCTTTATAAGCTTTTGCTGTTTTGGATGGCCTAAAAGTAAGAATAAATAAATTTAAAATGATTTTCCACAAAAAAGGATTTACTTCGATAACCCGTCTATCTGATAAAAACTCATTTAAGTATTTTCTTATATCCCACCATCCTGTAGTATTCGGTGTCCCTAGATTAATTATTAAAACACCAGTTTTTCCAAAATTTACTTGGGGATGATTACTGTCCATTAAAACTCCTAACTACATCTACTAAATATTTGATCATGTCTGGGTTTGTATTAGGCAAAACTCCGTGACCCAAATTAAATATATATCTTTTTTTATTGAAAGTTTTTAAATATTTTGTCGCTTCTTTTTTTACAATATCTTTATTTTGAAGTAAAATTCTTGGATCAAGGCCGCCTTGAATAGGAATATTAATAGTTTCTTTTATAAGCGAAGGATCAACATTATAATCAATATTAATAATGTCTGGGTTAACATATTCCACGAATTTTTTATAATTATTAATATTTCTAGGAAAACAAACTGATATTGTTTTTTTTTGCCTTATAAAATCTACCAAATTTTTAATAGGCTTATAAACAAAATACTCCAGATCTTTATCTGGAAGTAGACCAGCCCAACTGTCAAAAATTTGAATTATAGATGCCCCATTTGAAATTTGAGCCTCTATGTGTATTTTTAAGAATTCATCCAATTTAACCAAAATATCATTTATATATTTATCTTTTGGAAATATATTTAAGTTTCCTTCCTTGGGAGACTTTCGATTGAGCATATATAGTAACAAAGTCCATGGAGCTCCAACAAAGCCTATTGTGTCTTTATTGTTAACAATTAATTTGCTTTTTGTTTCTTTTATTATTTCATAAACAGGATTTAATTTCTTAAGAAAATCTTTTTTTTTTATACTGTTAAGTTTGTTTAAATCAATTTTTTCTAAGTCAGGACCAAAATCTTTTCTAAAATTTACTTGTTGACCAAGTGCATAAGGAACTAAAAGAATATCAGAAAAAACTATTGCTGCATCAAAGTCAAATCTCGTAATCGGTTGAGCGGTTATCTCTGTAGCTAATTTAGTATTTAAACATAATTCAATAAAATTTTGATTTTCTTTCCTAATTTTTCTAAACTCAGGTAAGTATCTGCCTGCCTGTCTCATTAACCAAATTGGTACTTTTGAATTATTATTGTAAACAGTTTTTTCAATTGGAGTCATATTTATATAATAGATTATTATTTATAGTATTAGTTTTAAGTAATGTGAATATTGGTAATTAAACTTTCTTCACAGTTTTATAACGTTTTTTAAACAATTAATAAGTCTATTTTATCCTAATATTATTATGTTTTAATTGATAACCTTTTTTTATCACTTACAAGTATAGTATTTATTAACATGTTTAAATATGTAGATAATAGTCTATTTATACACCTAAACTTAAAAAAATAATTATTTTTACAAAATGAAAAAAATTATACAATTTTGTATACTTGTCATACATGAATAATACATACGAAATATACTTAGTATCTGACTCAACCGGGGAAACACTAGAGAGAATTTTTTTAGCAATAAAAGCACAATTTAAAAATTTTGAATATAAAACTCATTATTACTCATTTACTAGAACTGAAAATCAAATCAAAAAAATTATCGAGGCATCCTCAAAAAAAAAGAACAGAATATTTCTTTATACAATTGTAGACAATAAACTTGCCAGATTTCTTGCAGATGCATGCAATAAGGATAACATTCCTTGTTTCGGTATTCTAGGAGATTTAATTATAAGTTTTTCTAAATTATTAAAACAAGACGCACTTCACGTTCCAAGCAGGCAACATATAATGGATGATGATTATTATAAGAAAATTGAAGCTATACAATTTACAATGAATCATGATGACGGCAATTCAATAGAAGATATAGATAAATCTGACATTATTCTTTTAGGGGTAAGTAGAACTAGTAAAACACCCACTTCGATTTATCTAGCAAATAAGGGCATGAAAATAACAAACATTCCTCTAGTAAATGAAAACTCGGTTCCAGAGATATTAAAAACTAACCCGAACATAAAGTGTGTAATAGGACTGACAGCAGAACCGGAAAGGCTTGTTGACCTAAGGAAAAATAGATTACAATCAATAAAGGAGGGTGAAAACACAGATTACACTAAACTTGAAACTGTAAAAAAAGAAATGGAAAATGCTCGTCAATTATTTCAAAAATATAAATGGCCAAGCATTGATGTTACTCGAAAGTCAGTCGAAGAAACAGCAGCATCTGTACTGAAAATTCACGATATATTTAACCAAAAATGATAAAGATAGTATTAGCTTCTAAAAGCGAGGTGAGAAAAAAAATTTTGAATGAAAATCATATCAGCTGTGATGTTGAACCATCTTTTATTGATGAAGAGGAAATCAAAAAATCTTTGATAATGCAAAATGCTTCTCCTGAAATCATTTCAAAAAATTTAGCAGAACTCAAAGCAAATAAAATTAGCCAAAAAAGACCAAATGAAATTGTTTTAGGAGCTGACAGTGTAATTGATCTTGAAAATCAAATAATTTCTAAACCCAAGAATAGATCTGAAGCCTTAAATATTTTAAAATCTCTTAACGGTAAAAAGCACTATCTTATTAGTTCTGTATGTATATCAACTAACGGTAAAATGACTTGGAATTACACAGAAAGAGCAGAGATGACAATGAAGAACTTCACAGAAGATGAGCTTAAATCTTACCTTAATAAAATAAGTGATAAAAATCTTTATGCTTATAACGTCTACCAAATAGAAGGAGAGGGCAAAAATCTTTTTAAGGAAGTTAAAGGGGATAAAAATACAGTTATGGGACTTCCAATTAATAATATAAAAAAGTATTTAGAGGAACTCAAATGAAAAAATTTTTTGTCATAGGGAATCCAATAACGCATTCTTTGTCTCCTAGACTCCATAATCACTGGTTTAAAATAAATGATATAAACGCGGTTTACGAAAAAAAATTATTGGAAAGCAAAGATCTGCCAAATCTATTTAAAAAGATCAAGAGCAATGAGATAGACGGTATTAATATTACTACCCCATTTAAAAACGAGGTTCTTCCTTTCTTAGATGAAATGAGCATAGAGGCAACTAAAACAAAATCTGTAAATACAGTTTATCTTGATGACAATAAAATAATTGGACATAACACAGATATTGCTGGTTTTGAGCTTGCTTTAAGATTTATTAAGTATGATGTGTCAAAAAAAAAAGTAGTTATACTTGGGGCTGGAGGCGTTTCGCCTTCAATTATATTTGCATTGGAAAATATGGGCTGCACCGACATATCTTTAATAAACAGGACTAAGGAAAAAGCAGAAGAGATAAAAAAAATTTTTACCAAAATTAAAATATATGATTGGGGTCAGCCCCTCCCAAGTTTTGATGTATTAATAAATGCTACAAGTATTGGGCTTATGGGGGAAAAAATTAACTTAAATTTAAATTTTAAAGGACCAGATAAACTATTTTATGATGTTATATATAATCCTTCTGAAACACCATTTATTAAAACTGGTATTGAAAATGGCAATAGAGTTGAGAATGGAAAAATGATGTTTATTTATCAAGCTCATCAGTCTTTTGTAATATGGAATAAATTAATGCCAAAAATTGATAATGAAACAATTAAACTAATCAAATGAAAAAAATTGCATTAGTTGGTGATATAGGATCAGGTAAAACTTTTTTTTCTAAGCTATTTAAGGTTCCAGTTTTCAATGCAGATTACGAAGTTTCAAATTTATATAAGAAAGACAAAAATTTATTTAAAAAAATCAAAAAAAAATTTCCAAACTCCATTTCAAAACCACCTTTAAAAAAAGATGAATTATCAAAAATAATTTTAGAAAATCCAAAAAATCTTAAATTTTTAGGAAAACTCATTCATAAAAAAATCCGATCAAAAATGAAAAAATTCTTCCTAAAGAATAAAGGAAAAAAACTTATTGTATTAGACATTCCTCTTTTCCTAGAAAATAAAATAAATAAAGAAAAGGACTTAATCGTTTTTATTGATGCAAATAAAAAAAAGATAATGAAAAATTTAAAAAAGAGAAAAAATATAAACTTGAGGTTGATTAATATTTTAAGAAGAAATCAGATGTCATTAAAAAAAAAGAAAAGTCTTTCATCTATAATAGTAAAAAATAATTTTAGAAGTGAAACTGCAAAAAAAAGTGTTAAATTAATTATGAGCAAAATTAAAACATGAAAGAAATAGTTCTAGACACTGAGACGACGGGCTTATCTGTAAAAGAAGGCCATAGAATAGTAGAAATAGGTTGTATCGAACTCGAGAATCATATTTTAACATCTAATAAATTTCATTTTTATCTCAACCCAGAAAGAAAAGTATCTGAACAAGCTTTAAAAGTTCATGGTTACAATGATGAATTTCTATCTGATAAAAAAAAATTCTCAGAGATAGCTGATAAATTTTTAGAATTTATAGAAAATAAAAAACTTATTATTCACAATGCTGAGTTTGATTTATCACACATAAATAATGAACTTAGAATTGCTGGAAAAAAACCACTATCAAAAGAAAACGTAATTGATACTTTAGAGTTAGCAAGAGACAAATTTCCAGGATCTCAGATAAGCCTAGATGCTTTGTGCAAAAGATTTAGAGTAGATAATTCTAGACGCAAGATGCATACTGCGCTTATTGATTGTGAGTTACTCTCAAAAGTTTATATAAATCTTATTGATCAAAAAGAACCAATGCTAAATTTTAGTGAAACAAATGATATAAATTTACCAAAAAGCGTTTTAGACGATGGTTATTGTAAAAAGATAGTTAAACAATCTGATAGAGAATTAGAAGGTCACAAAAGATTTTTAAATCAATCTCTTAAAAAAAATTATTTCTGATTTTTATTCTGCTCAAATAATTCAGTAAAATTTATTTCTTTCTCTAATTTTAGTTCTGGGTAACCACATAATTTTATTATATCCATAAAAATCTTTTCTATCTCTGGATAAACTTCGTTAGGCACATCCCTTAAAAAAATTCTTTGTAATTCTTCCTTATTAACCGCTTCTTGTTCAACTTTTGTAATTATTGCATAAGTAAGCTCAAATAAATTTTTGTTATCTTTCTTATTTTTATCTTCAAATGTAAGCTTTATATTGACTTCTGCCATATTATTTTTTAAAGGCTTGGAATTTATATCTATTCCTAAGGAATGGTTGGGAATGTTATCTTTTAAGTATAAAAAACTTTCCACATTAGGTATTTCAGAGGAAAGATCCTTAACAAAAGATGTAAGTATTTTATATTTTTTACTCATTTATTTTCGTCTTTATCTTCATATTCACCCTCAATCAAATCATCTTTTTTAAAATTTCCATTTTTTTCATTAGAGAAAGATTTAAAAATCAATTTTCTGGTAAAAGGAAAAATTAAAAAAAACCCAAGTATGTCTGTTGCAAATCCAGGTAAAATGAGAAGCAGTGCTGCGATCGCCAAAGCTGCTCCCGACATTATTTCAAAGAATGGCACTTTGTTTTCTAATAATTGTGTCATTCCAGACTTAAGTGTGTTTAAACCCTCATATCTAGCGTAATAAACACCAATTATCGCAGTTAAAAATATCAGTGAAATAGTTACAAAAGCTCCTATTTCACTTCCAATTTTAATAAATAAATAAATCTCTACTATTGGGATCAAAATTATCAATAAAAGTACTGTGTTCATTTGTCTTTAATTTAATTTGCTTGTTGAAATTAAGCAATAGAGTAAATAGTATTTAATAATGAGTTATAGTTTTGAATATTTAGATATAATCTTACTGGCAATGATTGCCGGTTTTATATTCCTAAGATTGAGAGGAATTTTAGGAAAAAGATCAGGATATGAAGATGATATTTCAAGCAGCTTCCCTCACGAAATGCCTGAAATGAAAACTAATAGAAAACCTAATTATAGAAATTTTGACGAAAGTGCGAAAAAAGACTTTATCGATGGAGCAAAAGTTGCTTATGAGACAATTATTACAAATTTCGCAAAAGGCTCAATTAAGGAAATTAAAAATTTACTGGATAGAAAAGTTTTGAATCAGTTTCAAGAGGCAATATCTAATAGAAATAAAAATGGAATAAAATCGGAAACGACTTTTATTGGAATAAACTCAGCAGAAATTAAAAATCACGAGCAAAAAGGAAACGTGCTTGAGGTTACAGTCGATTTTATTAGTGAGATTATTTCCTGTAATAGAGATAAAGATTCAAAGATTTTATCAGGTGATCCAGAGAAAGTAAAAAAGGTTTATGATACCTGGAGATTTTCGAAAGATTTAAATTCTAATGATCCAAATTGGTTGCTAGTTGAAACTAATGTTTAGCATTTGATCAAAAAATTATCAGACAAAGATATTAAAGACTGGAATAATTTTATTAAAAGCAAAGATAAAATCGTTTCAAAAGAAAAAGTTAATGAAATCTCTGTCAACAACAATAAATCAACTTTTGTTATAGATTTGCATGGCCAGGGTCTTGATCAAGCTAATAAATTTGTTGAAAAAAAAATTAATGAATGTTTTGAAAAACAAATCTTAAAGATTAATATAATTACTGGAAAAGGTATGAGATCAAATTCTGCTTCCGATCCTTATAAATCATCCGAATTAAGTTTATTAAAATATTCAATACCTGAATTTATTAATTCAAGTCCGAGTCTTATGAAATTGATAAAAAAAATTGATAATACAAGTGATAGCAACTCAGGTTCTTTTTATGTTTATCTGAAATCAAAGAATAAATTTTGATAAATCGTTATCTTTAACAAGTTGACCTAAATTTTCTTTAACATAATTTGAGTCAATTGTTATTTTTTCTCCAGATCTATCTGTTGCAGTAAAACTAATTTCGTCTAAGACCCTCTCAATGATTGTGTGAAGTCTTCTGGCACCAATATTTTCCACTGAAGAATTTACCTCTGATGCAAGATTTGCAATTGTATCAATACCATCATCAGAAAATTCTAAATCAACATTTTCTGTTTTCAAGAGAGCTTTGTACTGTTTGATCAAACTATTATCAGGCTCTTTTAGAATTCTTTTGAAATCCTCACTGTTTAGAGCATCGAGCTCTACTCTTATAGGTAACCTTCCTTGAAGTTCTGGCAAAAGATCTGATGGTTTAGCTAACTGAAAAGCTCCAGAGGCAATAAATAATATATGATCAGTTTTAACAGGTCCATATTTTGTACTTACTGTTGTGCCCTCAATTAAAGGAAGCAAGTCTCTTTGCACTCCTTCTCTGGAAACGTCACCTCCAACTCTATCTGTCCTAGCTGAAATTTTATCTATTTCATCCAAAAAAACAATTCCATTATTTTCAGTTACTGTTTTAGCAGATTTAATAATTTTATCTTCTTCAATTAATTTGTCAGCTTCTTCATTTAAAAGTATTTCGTGAGACTCTTTCACAGTCATTTTTTTCTTTTTTGATTTTTTGCCCATAGATTTACCGAGCATCTCACCAATATTTATCATACCCACATTGGCTCCAGGCATTCCTGGTATCTCAAAGCTTGGCATATTGTTACCTTCGTTTACCGGCACTTCAATTTCATTCTCATCTAAATCTCCATTTCGTAATCTTTTTCTAAAACTCTCTCTAGTAGCAACACTAGCCTTGTCACCAACTAAGGCATCTAAAACTCTTTCCTCAGCAAGCTTCTGTGCTTTTGTATGAACTTCTTTTCTTTTCTTAACCTTTTCCATTGCGATTGCTATTTCTAATAAATCTCTTATTATCTGCTCAACATCTCTTCCAACATATCCAACTTCAGTGAATCTTGTAGCTTCAACTTTTACAAATGGAGCTTCTGCAAGTTTTGATAGTCTTCTTGAAATTTCAGTTTTACCTACACCAGTAGGACCAATCATTAAAATATTTTTTGGCAAAACCTCATCTCTCATATCTCCTTTTAAAGCTTGTCTTCTCCATCTATTTCTCAATGCAATAGCAACAGCTCGCTTAGCTTTGTTTTGACCAACTACATATCTATCCAGTTCTGAAACAATTTCTCTAGGAGAAAGTGAGTCTATATGAATTTTTTTTTCATCACTGTTCTTTTTTGGGAATGATTTAATGTTTGAATTTTCCATTATATTTTTTCAATTCTTATATTGCTGTTTGTAAAGACACAAATGTCCGCAGCTACTTTAATTGCTTTTTTTGCCACTTCCTCTGCATTAAGTTCAGTATCCATCAAAACTTTAGCTGCGGCTAAAGCATAGTTTCCACCCGAACCAATTCCAATAACATCACCCTCAGGTTCTAATACGTCTCCAGTACCTGAAATAATAAAACTCTTTTCTTTATCTCCAATTGCCATTAATGCTTCTAAACGTCTCAAATATTTATCTGTTCTCCAATCTTTTGCTAATTCAACAGCGGCTCTTGTTAAATTTCCAGCATGTTTTTCTAGTTTCGCCTCCAATCTTTCGAAAAGAGTAAGTGCATCTGCTGTAGAACCTGCAAAACCTGCAATCACATTTCGTTTCTCAATTTTACGAACTTTATTGGCGTTGCTTTTAATAACCGTATTTCCCATACTGACCTGGCCGTCACTTGCCACAACTACGTCATTTTTTTTTCTTACTAATACAATTGTTGTCATAGAGTATAGATGGATATTAATTTTCTATCTTCAAGTGGTAAATTAGTTTTGTTGATATGACTAAATAATATAGATATATGTAGGGATATATGAAGCGAAAAGCATCAATAACAAGAAAAACAAAAGAGACAAAAATTGACGTCGAATTAAATATTGATGGCAAAGGTCAATATAAAATAGATACTGGCATAGGTTTTCTTGACCATATGCTTGAACAGCTCTCTAAACATTCATCAATTGATTTAAGGCTAAAAGCAAAAGGTGATACACACATAGATCTTCACCACACAACTGAAGACACTGGTATTGCTATAGGTGAATGTCTTAAAAAAGCGTCAAAAAAATTTATTGGGATAAGAAGATATGCTCATGCAATGATACCAATGGATGAAACTTTAACTAGAGTTGCGCTTGACGTTTCAAATAGACCGTATTTGATATGGAAGGTAGATTTAAAAGTTGAAAAATTGGGAGAAATGGACACGGAACTTTTTAAAGAGTGGTTTCAAGCTTTTTCCCAATCTGCAGGAATTACACTTCATATTGAAAATTTATACGGAGACAACAGTCACCACAAAGTAGAGTCATGTTTTAAAGGTTTAGCAAGATCTCTTAGAGCTGCGCTAGAAATAGATCCGAAAAATAAAAAAGTTGTACCATCCACTAAGGGTTCTTTATAAAAATTGATGAACGTAACAATTGTTGATTACAAATCAGGGAACATAAGTTCTGTCATAAACTCATTCAAAGAAGTGGCTCAAAATAAAATTAAAATTGAAATAACTTCTGATGTAACAAAAATTAGATCTGCTGACAAAATTGTTTTACCAGGCCAGGGATCATTCAAAAGCTGCGTAGATGCATTACAATCTATTAATGGACTTGTGGACTGCCTAAATGACTTTGTAATAAACAAGAAAAAACCTCTTCTTGGAATATGTGTTGGATTACAAATGTTTGCTGATGTCGGTTATGAGGAGTCAGAAACAAAAGGATTAGGCTGGATCTCAGGAAAAGTAACAAAAATAGATTATCAAAATGGTAAATATAAACTTCCCCACATTGGATGGAACCAAATAGATATAGTTAAAGACAGTAAGATTTTTAAAGACATAAAAGATAAATCTCACATGTACTTTGTTCACAGTTATGAGTTTGTCCCAACCGACAAAAATTCTATCTCAGCAACAACTGACTATTCATCAAAACATGTTTGTGCTGTTGAGAAAGACAATATTTATGGAACCCAATTTCATCCAGAAAAAAGTGACAAATTAGGATTACAATTAATCAAAAATTTTATAAATTTATAAATGAAGATATTTCCAGCAATTGATATTAAAGATAAGAAGTGTGTAAGATTAATTAAAGGTGATTTTAGTCAAAAGACAGAATATCAACTGTCACCAGTTGAACAGGCAACTCAATTTATTGATAAAGGTTTTAAAAATTTGCACGTTATTGATCTTGATGGTGCTTTAACGGGAGAAACAGTAAATCTTGATATTGTTAAAGAGATCGTGAGTAAATTTGATTTTAAAGTAGAGGTAGGTGGAGGTGTAAGAGATTTTGATAGTATTCAAGAATATGCAGACATAGGAGTAGATAAAGTTATTTTAGGTAGCGCTGCTATAAAAGATAAAAATTTTTTGAAAAAAGCCTGTAAAAAGTTCCCTAAAAAAATTGCATTGGGTTTGGACGCTAAAGATGGAAAACTTTCTGTGTCAGGATGGAAAGAAAATTCAGGCATATCAACTTTAGATTTTTTAAATGAAGTAAATGACTATGGTATTAGTAGATTAATTTTCACTGATATTAATAAGGATGGAACAAAAGAAAGACCCAATTTTGAAGAAACATTGAAAGTTGCTGAAATTTCAAATTGTCCTGTAATTATTTCTGGAGGAGTATCATCAATAGATGATATTAAAAAAGCTAAAACATTAAAAAATGTTGAAGGTGTTATAGTTGGTAAGGCAATATACGATGGCGATGTTAAATTAGAGGAGCTGGCTAAAGAAGATGCTTAAAAATAGAATTATACCCTGCTTAGACGTTAAAAATGGTCGAGTAGTTAAAGGTATAAACTTTGTTGATCTAAAAGATGCTGGTGATCCAGTTGAGCAAGCAAAAATTTATAGTGATGGTGGAGCAGATGAAATTTGTTTCTTGGATATAACAGCTTCAAATGAGAATAGAGATACTATTTATGAGGTTGTTGAGAAGACCTCAAAGAAATGTTTTGTGCCTTTAACAGTGGGCGGTGGGGTAAGAGGCGTTGATGATATTAATAAATTATTGAACTGCGGTGCTGATAAAGTTTCAATTAATACTGCTGCGGTAGAAAACTCAAAAGTTGTGGTTGATAGTTCTAAAAAATTTGGGTCGCAATGCATTGTCATTGCAATAGATGCAAAAAAAAATGGGGATAAGTGGGAAGTTTTTACCCATGGAGGAAGAAAAAACAGTGGAATTGATGCATTGGAATATGCAAAAAAAATGGAAGATAGTGGAGCTGGTGAGTTGTTGGTCACTTCAATGGATAGAGACGGAACTCAGGTTGGCTACGACATTGAATTAATGTCCAAGATATCTTCAACAGTAAATATTCCCTTAATAGCATCTGGTGGTGTTGGAAATCTTGATCACTTAGTAGAGGGTATTAAATCAGGTAAAGCTAG
>MDSW01175705.1_pt1 | contig 16998 bp, 14 predicted proteins | sample 811171 | NCBI WGS metagenome assembly MDSW01 (sample SAMN05326641, study PRJNA326480) | marine metagenome | isolation source: seawater | place: Atlantic Ocean: North West | collected 2012
TTTATAAAACTCCAAACTATCAAACTTAGTAAAATTGCAATTTGCATTAAAACTATCCATCCTCTTCTGTGGCCTAGTTTTCTTGTTAAAAATGGTATTTGAATTCTATCAATTATTGGTGCCCATAAATAATTGAAAGCATAAACTCCAAAGATTAATCCTGCCCAACCTATTGTTGATCTACTTAATCCTTCTTCTTTTAACCAAAGACTTAAACTACTTGCTATCAATACCCATGGGAATCCACTTATAGCTCCAAGAAGTAAAATTCTGAGCATTCTAATGTCTTTGTAAACTAAAAGCGATTCAAACCAACTTTGTTTTTTTTCTATCATTAGTATTTTCTCCAGAAAGAAGGCAAGAACAATATTAATATAGCAAACAACTCTAGTCTACCTAAAATCATTCCAATACACAAAATCCATTTAGAAAATATTGATATTTCAGAAAAATTACCATTTGGACCTATAATTTCACCCAAACCTGGCCCAACGTTTGAAATTGAAGTTGCGGCCGCAGAAATTGAAGTTAAAAAATCAAGACCGGTAAAAGATAGAAGTAAAGTCATTATAAAAAATATAGAAATATATAAAAAAATAAATGAAATTACGGATGCTATAAATTTGTCGTCAATATTTTTTCCATCATACTTAATAATAAAAATTCCCCTTGGATAAATAATTTTTTTAAGTTGATTTGATAAAAAATGAATTAAAAGCTGGAATCTAAAAATTTTAATTCCACAAGTTGTTGAACCTGCACACCCTCCAACGAACATTAATAATAAAAAAAATATAAGAGGAAAATTTCCCCAATCATCAAAATTTGTAGTTACATACCCAGTTCCTGTTAAGATAGATATAATATTAAAGGCAATATCAATAGCATCTAAAGAAAATGATTTATTTTGGAATAAAATTAAATAGATCAGCATTATTAATATTGATATCCAGATAATATTTATAAAAGATTTTATTTGTGAGTCTTTAAAAAATATTTTTTTATCTCCACTTAAAAATTTGATATAAGCTATGAAAGGTATGCTTCCTGCTAAAATAAATACTATTGATGTAATTTTAATATAGCTGTTATTAAAAAAACCTATAGACTCATTATAATTCGAGAATCCACCTGTGGCTAAAGTTGTCATAGAATGAGTTAAGCTGTCAAAATAACTCATTCCAAAAATTTTATAAAAAAATGCACAAAGCAATGTTAATAATAAATAAATTAAAATTAGTCTTAAGCTTATTTGTTTAGATTTTGGTAATATTTTTTCCGAGGTATCTACAGAAGAAATTTTGAACAATTGCATACCACCAACATTCATAATAGGCATTAAAGTTATAGCCATGATTATTATTCCAATTCCCCCAAGCCACTGAAGTAGGGCTCTCCAGAGTAAAATTCCTTTAGGTAATTCATTTAAATTAGTTATAATTGTAGATCCTGTTGTTGTTATTCCAGACATGCTTTCAAAAAATGAGTCTGTAAAACTTAAATTTAAACTAGAAAAATAAAATGGCAGAGATCCAAAGATTGCAATACTTATCCAGGAAAGAGCAGTCAATATAAAGGCTCCTTGAAGTGATATTTTTTTTTCATGGTTTAGATTAGAAATTACGAACAATGAGCCAAATATAATTGTTATTATTGAAGATATTAAAAACGTAGAGGAAAATTGTACAAAAATTAATTGACTAATTATAGGTATGAACATGAAAATACCCAAAATGATTTGAAGTATTCCAAGAGTGTAGAAAACAGTTTTATAATTGGACATTTTGATTGAACATTATTTTATGGTAAATAAATTTCAACTCTATAAGAATTAGTAAAAACACTATTTTATAAGAGATTTGGTATTTAAAAAAGTGATAGATAAAGCAAACATAGAAAAAACTAGTGCTTGGCCGTTTGTTGAAGCAAAAAAAATTTTACGCGAGAGAAAACAAATTATAGAAAAAAAGGGTAAAATTACTTTGCAGACTGGTTACGGACCTAGTGGTTTACCGCACATAGGAACATTTGCAGAAGTAGCGAGAACATCCATGGTTGTGAATGCGTTAAATCATTTAACAAATTTACCTAAAGAAATCATTACCTTTTCTGATGATATGGATGGACTTAGAAAAATTCCAGACAATGTTCCAAATCAGGATAAATTGAGAGAAAATTTACATAAACCATTAACTAAAGTTCCCGATCCTTTCGAAAAATATAAAAGTTTTGGTGAACATAATAATCAGATGTTAAAAAAATTTTTAAATCAATTTAAATTTAATTATATTTTTAAAAGTTCAACTGAACTTTACAATTCTGGTTATTTTAACGAAACTTTAAAAATAATATTAAAACAATATAAAGATATAATGAATATAATTATTCCAACTATAGGTAAAGAGAGACAAAAAACTTATTCACCTTTTTTACCTATATGTCCAACAACAGGAGTAGTTTTAGAGATTCCAGTGATTGAAATAGATGAAAAAAATTATAAAATTATTTTTGATAACAAAGGGACAAAATTAGAAAAAAGTATATTAGATGGAAATTGTAAACTTCAATGGAAAGTTGACTGGGCAATGAGATGGTATGCACTCGATGTTGATTTCGAGATGTATGGCAAAGACTTAATTGAAAGTGCAATTTTATCTACGAAGATTATAAAATTATTGGGTAAAAATAATCCATCAGGATTTGCCTATGAATTGTTTCTTGATGAAAAAGGTGAGAAAATTTCTAAGTCGAAAGGTAATGGGATAACTATAGATGAATGGTTGGAATATGCTTCACCGGAAAGCTTATCTTTATTTATGTATCAAAATCCAAAAAGAGCTAAAAAACTTTATCGGGAAATTGTTCCAAAATCTGTAGACGAATATTTGGATTATATAGATAAAGGAAAATCTCAGAACGAATTAGAATTACTATTAAATCCCATCTGGCACGTTCATAATGGTAAAATACCTAATGAAAGTATTATTATGAGTTTTTCAATGTTATTAAATTTAGTTGAAGCAAGTAATGCAAATTCAAAAGACTTATTATGGAAATTTGTAAAAAAATATAAACCGGACATTTTGGAAAAAGAGCATCCAATTTTTAATAATTTAATTAATTATTCAATTAAATATTTTAACAATGTAATAAAACCAAATAAAAAATATAAAAAACCTGATGAAAAAGAAAAAAAGGCTTTAGAGGCTTTAGTGGGAGTATTAGATAAATGCAACGACGCCATGAAGCCCGAAGATATTCAAACAAAAATTTATTCCGCAGGAAAAGAAAACGGATATGCAGATAATTTAAGAGATTGGTTTAAACTTATATACGAAGTTATATTTGGAGATCAAAATGGTCCAAGAATGGGTTTCTTTATTAGTTTTTTTGGAGTTAAAGAAACAAAACAATTAATAAAAGACAAAATTAAATAATGTTTTCAAAAATAAGATCTTTAATTTTTAAATTGGATCCAGAATTAGCCCATGCATTAGCAATCAAAGCTCTTAAGTTTAATTCTTTTCCTACAAATTCTTTAAAAAACAATAGCTCAACTGCTACTTCTATATTTGGTAAAAAAATTCCAAATCCAATTGGTGTAGCCGCAGGCTTTGATAAAGATGCTGAAGTTTATAACCCATTATACAGGCTAGGCTTTGGATTTGTTGAGGTTGGTACAGTTACACCATTAAAACAATATGGAAATCCAAAACCAAGAATATTTCGTTTAGAAGAAGATCAGGCACTTATTAATAGATTAGGATTTAATAATTCAGGTTTAAGCAGAGTTTTTTCTAGAATTTCATCTAATTTACCTATCGGTTTGCTTGGCATAAATATTGGTCCAAATAGTAATACAAAAAATAGAATTGAAGATTTTCTAATTTGTTTCAGGAAATTTTGTAAAATTGCAGATTATATTACAATAAACATATCATCACCAAACACTGAAAATTTAAGAAGTTTTCATAATGAAGAAGAACTTGATGAATTATTAAGTTTAATTCAAGATGAAAAAAACAGTTTAAAAAATAATACTCCAATAGCAGTCAAGGTTTCTCCAGATATAGAAGAAAAAAATATTGATATAATTTCAGATTTGTTAATTAAACATAGTATAGAAGCAGTTATAATTTCAAATACTACAGATAAAAATAGAGAAAATTTAATTAATATAAATAAATTAGAAAAAGGAGGTTTATCAGGCAAACCATTAGAACAAAAATCAAATTTAATAATTAATAAATTTTATAAAAATCTAAAAAATAAAATTATTATTATTGGAGTAGGGGGTGTAGACTCAGGGAAAAGTGCTTATGAAAAAATCATTAATGGAGCTACTTTAGTCCAGTTATATACTGGCATGGTTTATCAAGGCCCAAATATTGCAAATAAAATTAATAATGAATTAATTGACATTTTAAAACAAGAGGGAATTAAAAATATATCAGATGCTACCGGAATAAAAAATTGATCTTGACTGATAAGATCTGAACGCCTATACAGACATAAATTTTATGGCAAAAAAATGCGAGCTTACTGGAAAAATACCACTTAAAGGTCATAACGTTAGTCACGCTAATAATAAGACCAAGAGAAGATTTCTACCAAATTTAAAAAAAGTTAAATTTAAAAGTCAAATTTTAAATAAAAGCCTTAGACTTACAGTGTCAAATGCTGGACTAAGATCAGTAGATAAAAAAGGTAGTTTTGATCAATTTTTAAAGTCAGCTAGAGCAAAAGATTTATCTAATAGATTAAAAAAACTTAAAAGAACATTATTAAGTCTAGCATAATGTATAAACTATTTTTTACCCTCTCATTTTTAATGGGAGCAATAGTTTTAGTCTCAAATTATTTAGTCCAATTTCCTATTAATTATTATAATCTTGAAAACATACTAACTTACGGAGCTTTTAGTTATCCAATAGCATTTTTAATAACCGATTTAGCAAATAAATTTTATGGCAAGCTAGTAGCGAGAAAAATTGTATATATTGGATTTGCTATAGGCGTTTCTTCTACACTTTTTTTTTCAACAAATTTTTCTGACTTAATTTCAGTTAGAATTGCAATAGGATCTGGAACTGCTTTTATAATTGCACAATTAATTGATGTACAAATTTTTGATAATTTAAGGAAAAAAGCATGGTTTGTTGCACCTATAACATCCTCTTTAATTGGTTCTACTGTTGATACTTTTTTATTTTTTTCAATTTCATTTTATGGAACAGGAATATCTTGGGTTACCTTATCTTTGGGTGATTTATGTGTAAAAATTTTTGTAGCTTTAATGATGTTAATACCTTTTAGAGTGCTAATAGGCACCTTTAAAACTACTTAATTTTTACTTGTAAAAAAATTTGTAAGATAAAATTTTGTAGGCTAATTTGGCCACCAAAAAATTATAAGAGTTAAAACCTTTTATTGGTGCAAGTTCGTTGATATCAGCCCCAACAATATTAGAATATTTTGCTGCAATTTTTATAATTTTTAAAGTTTCATCCCAAAATAGTCCACCTGGCTCTGGAGTTCCAGTTGCCGGCATAATACTAGAGTCTAATCCATCTACATCAAATGTTAAATAAACTGTCTGGTTTTTTATAATTTGTTTAAATTTTTTCAAATTCCACTTTAGTTTATCTTTTGCCCAAAAAATTTTAATTCTAGATGAATTTTTTTTTAAAAATGGGATTTCACTTTGCGAAATATTCCTTATCCCAAAAGATACTAAAGATACATTTTTATAATCAAGACATCTTTTTATTGCAGATGCGTGGGAAAATTTTTCACCATTATAGCTTTCTCTTAAATCAGCATGTGCATCAAAATGTAACAAAAATAATTTTTTGTATTTTTTAACAAATGGAACAATACATCCTGGTGTAATTGAGTGCTCTCCACCAAAAGTCATAGGAAAAAGTTTATTATTGATAATTTTACTATTTATATGAGATATTTGTTTTAAAGCTTTTTTAATATTAGTGTCGATTTTAAATGGTTTAAGAGTTTTAATCCCAATTTTTTTATATGGTTCACAATTTAATTCTTCGTCATATAATTCTACTTGATGTGATGCTTTAATAATTTCTTTAGGACCATTTTTCGTACCACCTCCGTAACTTACGGTTTTTTCTAATCCAAAAGGAATAACAACAACTTTTTCTCTAAAGTTGAATTTATTATCAACTCCCAAAAATCCTTTTTTGTTTGATAAGTAGTTCAATTTTTACCCAAAAATTTTTGAAAAATTTTTTCTAATTCTTTTTTTCCATTCACCATTGTGATAAGCATCGCTAGCAATTAATGGCAGGACACTAGTTGCTTCAGCATAAACCATTTGTTCTTTAGTAATATCAACTTTGCCCCATGAACTTGCTTCTTTTAAAGTTGAGCTACTGCATGCACCATCTCTAGAATCGGCAACAGTAATTTGTACTGCATATTTGTGCATATCAACATTTTTTCCTAAAAGTTCAGCACAAATAACAGTATCTTGTATAAAATTTTTTGGCACACCTCCACCAATCATAAATAATCCCGAGTTTTTTGATCTAATTTTTATTTCTGTTAGTTCACGAAATTCTCTAACCGAGTCTATTGTTAAATGTTTTTTTGGATTTTTTTCTTGGTGCATTACCAAGCCAAATCCTGCGCTTGAGTCTGTAAATGCTGGGCAAAAGATAGGAATATCATTATCAAAAGCCGTTTCAATTAAAGAATCTTTTTTTTTTGCATTTGTTTTTAAATATTTTCCTATTTCATTGATAAACTCTCTTGAAGTATAACTTCTGGGTTCTAATTTGTCAGCAATTTCACAGATTATTTTGTCACACATTTGTAACTCATCTTCGTCTATGTAAGTATCGTATATTCTATCTATATAATTTTTTCTCAACTCTGTATCATTTTCAAATTGTGAGCCTTGATAATGTTTAAATCCAAGCGCTTCAAAAAAATCCATGTCAATAATTGATGCTCCTGTAGCTACAATTGCATCAACCATATTGTATTTCACCATATCTCTGTAGATATTCATACAGCCCGCAGCTGAAGTTGATCCAGCTAAAGTTAAAAAAATTGTACATTCCTTATCTTTAATCATTTGATTAAAAATACTAGAGGCATTAGCAACTTCTCTAGATACAAATGACATTTTTTGCATAGAGGATATAATCTTTCTTGAGTCAAAAGTTGTAATATCTATGTGTTGTACTGGTTTATTTAAAAAATCTTTTTTGCTGTTGTGACCAAGATTTTTTTTTTCTGACATTTAGGCAACAAGAAAATCTTTTCTAGTTTCCTTGTCATACATAGTCATTATTGGTTCATCTTCTACTTCAAAGATATTGTTAGAATAGAAACCATTAAAATCAGTTCTAAAAGTCAAACCATATGCTCCTAGCTGACCTAATTCAATGTAATCATTTTCTTTAATATTATTGGGTAAAATAAATGGTCCTTTCATATAATCCATGCCGTCACATGTTGGTCCGTAGAAATCAAATGATGTCATTTTCTTTGATTTCACTCTACCATTTGTAATTAGTCTTGAAGGGTAAACAATATTTGGAACACCTCCATCAAACAATGTTCCGTAAGTTCCATCATTTATATATAATTTTTGTTTTTTTCTTAAAATTACTTTTACAATTGTTGAACCACTTTCAGCTACAATAGATCTACCAGGTTCACAAATTATTTCTGGAAGTTTGCTTAATTTTAAATTTTTTAATCCTTTTTTTATTTCACTAATATAGTTATCTAAACTTTGAGGAATTAAGTCCGGATAAATTGTTGGAAAACCTCCTCCAACGTTTATAAAATCTGGAACAATTTTTGTTTTCTCTATAATATAAGCAATCTCTGTAATACCTTTTGTATACGAAATCGGGTGCATACATTGAGAACCTACATGAAAACTTAATCCTATTTTTTTTGCATATTGTTTTGTTAATCTTAATAAACCAATAGCTTCTGAAGTAATTGCACCAAATTTTTTTGACAAATCAATTTCAGCATGTTCATTTGACACTGATAGTCTAACAAATAACCCCAGATCTTTGGCTTGCTCAGTACTCTCGATAATTTTAATTAATTCATCTTTAGAATCTAATGAAAAAGATTTTACACCATATTTAAAATAGGCTTGTTTTATACTTTCTCTATTTTTAACAGTATGCATGTAATAACACTTAGCACTAGGTTTAATTTTTTTTATTTGTTGAATTTCTTTTATTGAAGCAACATCAAATTCGTTAATTCCACTACTTATAATCGTATCCAACACCATTGAATTAGGATTTGTCTTAACAGCATAAAGAACTTTACCAGGAAATCTTTTTTGATAAAATTTTGAGGCTATATGAATCGAGTTTCTCCTGATACAATAAACAGGATCATTGGGTTTAAGTTGACTAATCAAAGCATCAACAGATTTAAATTTTTCCATTTTTTACAAGCTCCGTAAAAAAAATTTAACAAAAAAAACTTGCATATAAGTTATGCAAGTTTTGTATATTTTTCGGGTTTATGCGATAAGTAGAGCAATGTAAAGCAAAATATGGTTCTTGATATTAACAAGTTCATTACCATATCAGTTTCAATGAATGAAAGCTCTAACATAAATAAAATAAGTAATTTAGAAGATAAATCACTACTTATAGTTGATGATGATAATCCTTTTAGAGAAAGATTGGCTAGAGCTATGGAAAAAAAAGGCTTTATAGTCTCTCAAGCAGAGGGAGTAAAAAAAGGTATTGAAATAGCTATACTGAAAAAGCCATCATTTGCTGTAATAGACCTAAGATTAAATGATGGAAATGGGCTAGAAGTAGTAAAACAAATACAAAATTCTAATTCTGGTAGCAAAATTATAATGTTAACAGGTTATGGAAATATACCTACAGCCGTTGCTGCTATTAAAGAGGGAGCGATTGATTATTTGTCCAAACCTGCTGATGCTGATGATGTAGAAAAAGCCCTACTTGCTGATCCAAATAGCAAAGCACAACCTCCTGAAAATCCTATGTCCGCTGATAGGGTAAAATGGGAACACATTCATCGTGTTTTTGAACTTTGTAATAGAAATGTATCAGAAACTGCGAGACGTTTAAAGATGCACAGAAGAACTTTGCAAAGAATTCTTTCTAAAAGATCACCTAGATAATTTTTCTTAATTTATAAATCTGTTTTGACAAAACACATAAAATTAAAATTTTGTAAGTTTCAATAATCAAAAATGGCTTCGCACCTTTTTCAAAAATTTGATAAAAATTTAAGTTGTTATCAGAATAAAAATTAAGGCTTACCCACAACCAAACTAAACCACAAATGTAAATGAAAGTAACTGAAAACAATAATTTAATAAAATTTAAAATTGGATCTGAACTATATTTAAAATATCCAGATACTAAGGCTCCTAAAATAAACCCAAATAAATATCCGCTTGTAGGTCCTTGAAAATAAATTAATCCACCTCCGCCAGCAAACACTGGCAAACCTAAGGCACCCTCCACCAAATATATAATTACGGACAACACTGCAATTTTATAACTAAAAGCAATGCCTAAAAACAAAACTGCAAAAGTCTGCATAGTTGCTGGAACTGGAACGAAAGGCGTTTGTATTCTTGCTGATATAATTAGAAGCAAAGAACCAAGAAGAATTACTAACGCATATTTAGCAATTGAAATAAAACTTTTTTCTTTAGTTAGATCCATAAATTAATAATATAATTTAAATTTATAATTTACTAGCGTTTTGTTAGTTTAATAAATATATCTTCTAAACTTCCGTCTTCAGTAGATATATCAATAATATTAATATTTTGACCTGATAAGTATTGAATTATTTCATTCATTTCAACGTCATTTTTGTCATAAGATAATGAAATATTATTTTCTGTATTTGACAATACTTTTATTTTTTTAAGAAAGTTGTTGCTAATTTCAACTTTTTTATTAACTTTTATTTTAATTGTTTTAGAATGTATTTTTTCTAAAAGGTTGCCAGTACTATCAAGTTCTATTAACAGTCCTTTATTAATAATTCCTATTCTATTACACATCTCTTCTGCTTCTTCAATGTAGTGTGTAGTTAGAATTACAGTTACTCCCTGTTTATTCAAAGACTTTATGTTATCCCATAAATTTTTTCTTAATTCAACATCAACCCCAGCGGTTGGTTCATCAAGAATAATAATAGGCGGTTGGTGCACTAATGCTTTTCCAATTAATAATCTCCTTTTCATACCTCCGGATAAACTTCTTGCATAACTATTCGCTTGTTTTTCTAAAGATACCATTTTTAAAATTGACTCAGTTATACGATCTTTTTTTTTAATACCATATAAGCCCGCTTGTAATTCAAGCGTGTTTCTTGGAGAAAAAAACGGATCCAGGTTTACCTCTTGTGGAACTATTCCTAAAGAGGCTCTTAATTGTCTGGGATTTTTATCCAAATTAAAACCCCATACATTTACTTCTCCGGAAGTTTTAATTACAGTTCCTGCTAAAATGTTGATAAATGTTGTTTTACCTGCTCCGTTTGGTCCTAATAATCCAAAAATTTCACCTTCTTTCACGTCTAAGTTTAAATTATCAAGTGCTTTTATATTTTTAGAACTTTTTTTTTTATAAATTTTATTTAAATTTTTTACAGAAAGTACGTTTCTTTTATTCATTTGAAGTTATACATTTATAACATTGCTTGGTTTAAGGTAAAATATTTTATGAATAAAATAAAAAAAACTGATCATTTTTATCTAATTGATGGTTCTGGATACATTTTTCGAGCATATTATGCCTTACCTCCATTAAGCCGCAAGTCAGATGGGATGCCTACAGGAGCAGTAAGTGGTTTTTGCAACATGCTTTATAAACTACTTGAAGACTCAAAGTCTAATGAAAACACTAGTAAGCCTACACACTTTGCAGTTATATTTGACTCTGCAAGAAAAAATTTTAGAAATGAGATTTACTCAGATTATAAAGCTAACAGATCTGAAGCTCCCGAAGATTTAATACCTCAATTTGAATATATTAGAAAATCTGTTCAAGCTTTTAATTTACCTTCAGTAGAATTAATTAATTATGAAGCAGATGATTTAATAGCTACATATGTGGAAGAAATTTTAAAAAAAGGTGCGAACGTAACCATAGTTTCATCTGATAAAGATTTAATGCAATTATATAAACCGAGAGTAAGAATTTATGATCCAATGAAAAATAAATTTATAGATAAAAATGATATACAAAATAAATTTGGGGTTGGTCCAGAAAAAGTTATAGATGTTCAATCTTTAGCCGGAGATACTAGCGATAATGTTCCAGGAGTGCCAGGTATAGGGATAAAAACCGCAGCTGAACTCATTAATCAATATGGAGATCTAGAAAATTTACTAAAAAATGCTTCTCAAATTAAGCAAAATAAAAGAAGAGAAACGTTATTAGAAAATAAAAATAAAGCCTTGCTAAGTAAAAAGCTGGTTACACTAAAAAAAGATGTGCCTGTGAAAGAAAATTTAGAGAATTTTGATTTAAAAGAAATTAACAAAGAAAAACTATATAATTTTTTAAGAGAAATGGAATTTAATAGGTTATTAAGTTCGGTTATTTCTGCTTATGGAGAACCTAATTTAGGCAGTAAACCAAAAATAGAAAATCAAGAAAAAATATTAAAAAAAATTTCAAAACAAGATTACAAACTAATAGATAATGAAGAAGATATTGATCAATGGTTAAATGAAGCTGATGAAAATGGTGAGATAGCCATTGATACTGAGACAAATTCACTGGATCCTCATCAAGCTGATTTAGTAGGAATTTCTTTATCAACTAAAGTGGGAAAAGCTTGCTATATACCAATAGGACATAAAATTGGGAATATTTTAAATAAAAAACTAGTTTTAAAAAAAATTAAAAAAACTCTAGAAGACAAAAGCATAAAAAAAATAGGGCAGAATATTAAATTTGATTTTATTGTTTTGTACAAACATGGAATTGAAATGAATTCACTGGAAGATACTATGCTAATGTCTTACGTTTTAGATGCTGGAAAAAATAGACATAATATGGATATACTCTCAGAAATTCACCTAGGACATAAAACAATTAAATTTAAGGAAATAACTGGAACTGGAAAAAATCAAATTAATTTTAGTGAAGTAGATATTAATATAGCAAAAGATTATGCTGCAGAAGATGCCGATATAACTTTTAGATTATATAAAAAATTTAAATCAAAACTTCGTGAAGAAAATTTAGTTAATATTTATGAAATTTTTGAAAAACCATTAATTAAAATTCTTGCAAAAATGGAAATTTATGGAATTAAAATTAATAGTAAATTTTTATCTATCTTATCAAAAAAATTTAACAATAAAATAAAATTACTAGAAAAAGAGATTTTTCAAATTTCAAAAAAAGAATTCAATATTGGATCAACCAAACAACTCGGTGAGATAATGTACAAAGAACTTAAAATTGCTAACTTAAAAAAAACAAAAAAAGGCAGTTATGCGACTAGTGCTGCTGTACTCGAAGATCTTGCATTTAAAGGTAATGAATTTCCAAAACTAGTTTTGGAGTGGAGACAAATTTCTAAACTGAAAAACACTTATTCTGATGCTCTGCCTGAATTTATAAATCCAAAAACTAAAAGAGTACATACCTCATTCTTACTTGCTGCCACAACAACAGGAAGACTAGCATCAAGCGATCCAAATTTACAAAATATACCTATAAAATCTAATGATGGTAAAGAAATAAGAAAATCATTCATAGCTGAAAAAGATAATGTTCTAATTTCAGCAGATTACAACCAGATAGAGATGAGAATATTAGCAGATCTTGCAGATGTTAAGCAGCTAAAAAAAGCTTTTAAAAATAATGACGATATTCACTCACTCACGGCTAGTCAAATTTTCAATGTTGATTTAAAAAAAGTAAATACTGAAATGAGAAGAAAAGCTAAAGCTATTAATTTTGGAATAATTTATGGCATTTCTCAATACGGACTAGCAAAGCAAATTATGGTCTCGAATTCTGAAGCAGAAGAATTTTTAAATTCATATTTTTTAAAGTTTCCAGAGATAAAAGATTATATGCAAAGAACTATAAAATTTTGCCGTAAATCAGGATATGTAAACAATATTTTTGGAAGACGCACACACATAACAGCAATAAATGATAAAAATTATAATATTAGAAATTTTCAAGAGAGAGCAGCAATAAATGCACCTATACAAGGTTCTGCATCTGAACTGATGAGATTATCAATGATAAGACTACAAGATAAGTTAGAAGATATGACTTATAAAAATATAAAAATGCTTCTACAGATACACGATGAATTAGTTTTTGAAGTAAAAAAAAGTGATTTAAATAAAGCTATAAAATTGATTAAAAATGAAATGAATAGTGTTAAAGAAAGTGAATTCCATAATTTTTCAATTCCACTTACTATAGACATTAAAACTGGTGAAAATTGGGGAGATCTCAAATAGCAATTTTACTATTACTATTGCCGAAGTTGCTTCTATTTAGTATTTTATATTTGTCGAATGAGTCAAACAATAGCCCTAGTAGATGACGATAGAAATATTCTAACGAGTATAAGTATTGCCCTAGAAAAAGAAGGGTTTAAAGTTCAAACATACTTAGATGGAGAAAGCGCATTGATAGGTTTGTCTCGGATGCCACCAGATTTAGCAGTTATAGATATTAAAATGCCCAAAATGGATGGTGAGGAATTATTAAAAAAATTAAGAAAAAAAACATCTTTACCAGTAATTTTTTTAACTTCAAAAGATGAGGAGGTTGACGAACTTCTTGGACTTAAATTAGGTGCTGATGATTTTGTAAAAAAATCAGGAGGGTTTTCAATCAAAGTTTTAATTGAAAGAATAAGAGTTCAATTAAGAAAAAAAAATATAAATAAACCAGAAGATGCAAAAAATATTATTTCTCATGGAAAATTAAAATTAGATCCTTCACAATTAGAGTGCGAGTGGGATGGCAAACAACTTCCTGATAAATTAACTACTACTGAATTTTTAATTGTACAAGAGCTAGCTAGACGTCCTGGAATTATTAAAGAAAGATCACAGTTAATGGATATAGCCTATAGGGAAGATACTGATATTGAGGATAGAACTATAGATAGCCACGTAAAAAGGATACGAAAAAAATTTAAAAAAATTGACAATAATTTTTCTGCAATTGAAACTAGATATGGAAGTGGATACAGATGGAACGTTAATTAATGTTCAATAATTTTCTAAAAAACCTATCAATACTTAAGAAGTTTTTATTTATAAATTTATTAATATTTATTGTAATTTTTATCTTAACCATAGTTTACTTAAAAGCTATTCAGCCTAATTTGATAAATAAAAAAGCTTCTAATCATATTCAAATAATTAATAATACAATAAATCACATTAAAAGACTTAAAATTGAATTTAATGAAAATGATGTTAGAAAATTTTTATTTTCAACAAGATTTCTTTTTCAAAATTTAGACAGAGTTATGCTATTTGATAATAAATTTAATTTAATTGGTGACACTAATACATTAGATTTAGATCCAAGATCATTTTCACAAAAATTAGAAACGATTGAAATGGATAATTTAACTGATAATCAAAGTATAGATAAAATTAAGAAAAAAAAAGTAGATAAAGAAAAACAAATTTCATTAAATCAGATCTTGATAAATTATTCAAATTCAAAAGAATTTGGAAAACCATTTACATATACTCGCGAAACTTTTGATAAATTTTTGTTAACTACAATAAAAAATGTAAATGATGGCAAAAATAATATTGGATATCTTATTGTAACTGAAAATGCAAATGATGTTAAAGCAGTAATAAACGAAAGGAAAATATTTATAATAAGAACAGCTTTAGTTTTGGCTATAGTAATTTTTATATTTTCTTTTGTTTTAAATAGATATTTTTTAAAACCTATTAAAAATCTTGTGAATTATACTCAATCAATAAAAAATAAAGAAAAAAATAAGACAAATATTACTAATATAAAAAATAGAAATGATGAATTAGGTAAACTAACAAATTCAATAGAAGATATGACTAATGAGCTGAGAAAAAGAGTTGATACAGCAGAAAATTTTTCAACAGACCTTGTTCATGAAATAAGGAATCCATTAGCATCATTAAAAAGTGCTTCAGAGATTATTTCTGATACTGAGGATAAAAGTCAAAGGGATAAACTTATAAATATTGTATCTCATGATGTTCAAAGAATAGAAAGGCTTATTACTGATTATTCTCAAATGCTTAAGGATGAAGTCGCAATTACCAAAGAACAAATGAAAGAAATTGACCTTAATGAAATTCTCAATTCTGTAGTTGATGATTATAATAATATTTACAAACAAAAAAGAGGAATCCATATAAATTTTAACAGCAATGGTTCAAGCAAATACAAAATTTTAGGAATAGAAAATAGAATTGAACAAATAATTGCTAATTTATTAGATAATTCAATTTCATTTAGTGATGATAAACAAAAAATAGATGTAGATTTATTTCAAGATGAAGATGGCAAAATTATAGTAAAAGTAGTTGATGAAGGTCAAGGTTTTAAAGAAAAAGATACAAATAAAATTTTTAAAAGATTTTATAGCAATAGGCCTGAAAAATTTGGCGAACACTCAGGATTAGGCTTAAATATTGTTAAAAATTTAATTGAGCTTCATGGTGGGACAATAAATGCTTCTAATAATGTAAACAAACCGGGGGCAAAAATCGAAATAAAGTTTCCAAAAGCATAATGTTGAGTTGATTAATATAAAATTAATTGTTAGAAACCCCAAATGGAAGATTACAAAGTTAAAGACATTTCCCAAGCAGATTTTGGAAGAAAAGAAATTTCGTTAGCAGAAACAGAGATGCCTGGACTAATGGCATTAAGAAAAGAATATAAAGGAAAGAGTCCTCTTAAAGGAGCAAGAATCTTAGGATGCCTTCATATGACAATTCAAACTGCGGTTTTAATAGAGACTTTAATTGAATTAGGAGCAGAAGTGAGATGGTCCTCATGTAATATTTTTTCGACTCAGGACCATGCAGCTGCTGCTATAGCAAAAGCTGGGATACCAGTTTTTGCATGGAAAGGTGAAACAGAGGAAGAATATTGGTGGTGTGTAAAGCAAACTATAGAAGGTAAAAAAGATTGGAAAGCAAACATGATCTTAGATGATGGTGGTGATTTAACAGCACTAATGCACAAAGATTACAAAGATATGTTAAAGTCAATTAAGGGAGTGTCAGAAGAAACAACTACTGGAGTTTTGGCTCTTAAAAAAATGGAAGCCCAAGGAACTCTATTGGTGCCAGCTATTAATGTTAATGATTCTGTTACAAAATCAAAATTTGATAATTTATATGGATGTAGAGAAAGTTTAGTAGATGGAATTAAAAGAGCGACAGATGTAATGATGTCTGGAAAAGTTGCAATTGTTGCAGGTTTTGGAGATGTAGGAAAGGGAAGCGCTGCTTCATTAAGGCAAAGCGGAGCAAGAGTAATGATTACCGAAACAGATCCAATATGCGCCCTACAAGCTGCAATGGAAGGATATGAAGTTGTACTCATGGACGAGATGATTAAAGAGGCAGATATAGTTGTTACAGCAACAGGAAACAAAGACATTGTAACCGCTGATCACATGAGAGAAATGAAAGATAGAGCAATATTATGTAATATTGGACACTTTGATAATGAAATTCAAGTTGAAGCACTAAAAAATTATAAATGGGATGAAATTAAGCCACAAGTTCACGAAATAACTTTGCCAAGTAAAAAAAGAATAATACTGCTTGCCGAGGGGAGACTAGTTAACCTAGGTTGTGCAACTGGACATCCAAGTTTTGTAATGAGTGCTTCGTTTACTAATCAAGTGACTGCTCAGATAGAGCTATGGAATAATTCAGATAAGTATGAAAAAAAAGTTTACGTTTTACCAAAA
>MDSW01043398.1_pt1 | contig 16994 bp, 17 predicted proteins | sample 811171 | NCBI WGS metagenome assembly MDSW01 (sample SAMN05326641, study PRJNA326480) | marine metagenome | isolation source: seawater | place: Atlantic Ocean: North West | collected 2012
TAGTTTTTACTTGATTTATATACAATTTTATATAAATAATTATAGATATTTTTTAAATACTTATAAAACCTACTGTTTATGTACCAAAAAAAAGAGATTATAAACAAATTAAGATCCTCAAAACTCAGACCAACTGAACAAAGAATTTTAATAGCAAAAAAATTGTTTGATAGAAAAAAAACTTTTCACTTTACAGTCGAAACTTTAAATAAAGCAGTTAATAAAAAAGTTTATAAAAAAATTTCCTTAGCTACGGTTTATAATACTGTTGAAGCTTTTAAGAGAGCTGGTCACATAAGAGAAATTTTGACTAATAGCAGCAAAAGTTATTATGATACGAACATTAAGTCGCACCATCATTTTTATGACACCAATACAAAAAAACTAACTGATATTGATTATCAAGAAGTTGTTTTAGATAAAATTCCTAATCCTCCAAAAGGAAAAAAGATTAAAGATCTAGAGGTTGTAATCAGTTTACAAAAAAAATAATTTCATATTGACTTACTAGTTTAGAATAATTATAAACTAGAAAAACTATTTTCTTACTAAAAAATTATGAGTGTTGAATATAAAAAAAATGGATCTGGGAAATGTCCCGTAATGCATGGAAGCATGACTGCTCAAACAACCCCAACGCACTGGTGGCCAAAAAATCTTAATTTAGATATTTTACATCAACATGATACTAAAACAAATCCAATGGACGAAAAGTTTAAGTATAAAAAAGAAGTAAAAAAATTAAACTTTAAGGGACTTAAAAAAGATTTATTAAAATTAATGACCGACAGCCAAGAGTGGTGGCCTGCAGATCTAGGTCATTATGGAGGTCTATTTATTAGAATGGCCTGGCACTCTGCCGGTACTTATAGAATTGCTGATGGTCGAGGTGGAAGTGGAACTGGTAATCATAGGTTTGCTCCATTAAATTCTTGGCCAGATAATACTAACCTTGATAAGGCAAGAAGATTGCTATGGCCAATTAAGAAAAAATACGGAAACAAAATAAGTTGGGCTGACCTTATGATATTAGCTGGAAACATGGCATATGAGTCGATGGGATTAAAAATGTACGGATTTTCTTTCGGAAGAGAAGACATTTGGCATCCAGAAAAAGATGTTTATTGGGGATCAGAAAAGGAGTGGCTCCAAGACAAAAGATATTCAAGTAATAGTGATCGTAAATCACTAGCTAATCCTTTAGCTGCAGTTGTTATGGGTCTAATTTACGTAAATCCAGAAGGAGTTGATGGAAAACCAGATCCTTTAAGAACTGCTCACGATGTAAGAGAAACTTTCGGTCGTATGGCAATGAATGATGAAGAAACATGTGCATTAACTGTTGGCGGTCACTCTGTTGGAAGGGCTCATGGTAACGGTGACGCAACTTTACTAGGACCAGAGCCAGAGGCAGGAGAGATTCATGAACAAGGTTTTGGATGGAATCGAAAAGGTGGAGGAGGATTAGGTGTTAACCAAGTAACAAGTGGTATCCAAGGTGCCTGGACTACACATCCTAATAAGTGGGATGATACATATTTAAAACTTTTATTAGATTACGAATGGGAGCTTAAAAAAAGCCCAGCAGGTGCAAATCAGTGGGAGCCAATAAATATGAAAGAAGAAGACAAACCTGTTGATTTAGGAGACCCAACAATAAAAAGAAACCCGATTATGACGGACGCCGATATGGCAATGAAAATGGATCCAATCTATAGAAAGATTTCAGAAAAATTTAGAAAAGATCATGAATATATGAAAGATTCCTTCACTAGAGCATGGTTTAAGTTAACTCATAGAGATATGGGCGCGAGAAAGAATTACATTGGTCCTGATATACCTAAAGAAGATTTAATTTGGCAAGATCCAGTACCTCAAGGAAAAAAAAGCTTTAGTATCGTAAAGGCTAAAAAATTAATTGAGGCAACAGGATTGAACAATTCAGATCTAATTAGCACAGCTTGGGATAGTGCAAGAACTTATAGAAGAACAGATAAAAGAGGTGGAGCAAATGGAGCTAGAATTCGTTTATTGCCTCAAAACAAATGGGAAGGAAATGAACCAGCTAGATTAAACAAGGTTCTTGGAAAATTAGAAAAGGTAGCTAAAAAAGTTAAAGCAAGTATTGCAGACATTATTGTTTTAGCAGGAAATCTTGGGTTAGAAAAATCTATCAAAAAAGCAGGTTTAAAGATTAACGTTCCATTTTCACCGGGTAGAGGCGACTCTACACAAGATCAAACAGATATAGACTCATTTAAGGTTTTAGAACCCTTGCATGATGCGTTCAGAAACTGGGTAAAAGAAGAATATGCAGTTAGTTCAGAAGAGATGATGTTGGATAGAGCATCATTAATGAATTTATCAGCAAAGGAAATGACAGTATTAATTGGAGGTATGAGAGTTTTAGATACAAATTACGGAGGCACAAAACATGGTGTATTTACAAATAAACCAGGAGTTTTAACAAATGATTTTTTCGTAAATCTAACTGACATGAAATTTATCTGGAAGCCTTTAAGTAAAGATATTTATGAAATTATTGATAGAAAATCTAAAAAAACTAAGTTTACAGCAACCAGAGTTGATTTAGTTTTTGGATCAAATTCAATACTTAGGTCCTATGCAGAAGTATATGCTCAAGACGATAACAAAGAAAAATTTGTTAGAGATTTTGTAAAAATTTGGACTAAGGTAATGAATGCAGACAGATAAAATTTACATATAACAGAAATTAATAGATGTTTAAACTAATATTAATATACGAGGTATCTTTTGTATTATTTTGGAACATATTATATCATTCTAATTCTGGTGTAGAAAACTGGTTCGAAGAAAAAATTTTATCAGCAATATATACAATTTTGTCTACAATGGCCTTGGGTTTTGCTCTTGTTTATGTAATATATATTACTGCAAAACTATCGGGCATATTAGATAAAGTAAAAAGAATAAAAGATCCGAGGAGGGATGTTTAATTATATGACTGAATTTACTCATGGAATTTTTTCAGCCTCAAAGACTATATACGAGAATAATAAAGGCTCTATACTAAGAACAATAATTTATACTATTGGACACTTTGCTATTGCTATAACTGTTTTAATGTTAGTAGCTGATGTTTCTTTTATGATTGCCCTCACAGATGCGATCGTTGAACCTTTAGCAAATGCAGTCTGGTATTTTGTTTTAGATAAAATTTGGACTTCTAAATATAAGAAATAAGATTATAACAAACCCCACAAACTTTCTTTTTTTAACCACCCCTTATATTTGTCTGTTTGAGCCTTGCACCATTCTTTTTTACATTTAATAATTTTTACAAGACGTCCTTTTGCGAGTATTACTAGTGGTTTTGAAAAAACTGTCGGCTTTTTGAACATTATCAATTTTTCATCTACGTTAATAGCAGCTTTTTTCTTTGAAAGTTGAGAAATATGTATCCAACCGGTGTTATTTTCATGATCTCTTATTTTTCTAAAATTATCTAATTTATCTTGAATTAAAACTGGTAAAAATTTTTTTTTATATAAAATCTTAATTGGATATTCTCGAGATGGTCCTTGTCGAAGATGAACTTTATCATAGCGTAAAGTTAGAAAGTATTCTTCTTGTGAAAGGCATAAATTATTAAAAAATAAAATACTTGAAAAAATTATTAATATTCTTAACATTTATTAATACACTCTGGGTTAATAGAAATCTTTGATGTTCTGAATTCAGTTTTTAAACCATCAAATCTAAGGACTCTATTTGTCAAATCATTTTTAGTATTTAAAATACATTTTAAAACTTCATTTGCTTGCAATGAACCCATGATTCCTGCAACTGGAGAAAAAATTCCCTCTGTTTGGCAATTATTTTCATTATCAGGTGGTGTTGGCATAAAACATCTGTAACAAGGTCCTTTGTTTTTAAAATTAAACTTCATAAGTTGACCATCAAACTTGCTTATAGCAGATGAAATAAGTATTTTTTTATTTTTAACACAATAGTCATTAATCAAATATCTGGTATAAAAATTATCAGTTCCATCACAAATTATATCAAAATTACCCAAAATTTGTTTAATACTTTTTGATGTTATTTTTTTTCTAAATGAAATTATTTTAATACCTTTATTAATTTTACTTACTGCTTTTTTAGCTTGATTTACTTTAAATTTTCCTAAATCATTTGAATTAAATAATGTTTGCCTATTTAAATTTGAAATTTCAACTTTATCAAAATCTACTATACCAATCTTTCCAACTCCAGATGCAGCCAAATAAGTGAAGAGAGGACATCCTAAGCCACCTAATCCTATAATTAAAACATTAGCAGAAAATATTTTCTTTTGACCAGCTAAACCAATTTTTTTTAAAACAATTTGTTTTTCGAATCTTCTAAATTGACTCAAATTTATCTTCATTTTTAAAATTATTTATTTCCTGTGGAGCCAAAACCACCTTTTCCTCGTTTTGTTTCATTTAATTCTTCAACTTCTTCAAGCTGTGCTTGTACTATTGGACACAAAACCATTTGAGCTATACGTTGTCCTTTTTCAACTTTAAAAAGTTCATGACCTAAGTTAATTAGTATAACTTTAATTTCACCTCTATAATCTGCATCAATTGTACCTGGTGTATTTAAAACGCTTATTTTGTGTTTTGCTGCCAGGCCTGATCTAGGTCTAATTTGTACTTCAAATCCTTCAGGAATAGACAAGGCCAGACCCGTAGGAATAATAGTTGTTTTTCCGGGATGAATAGAAGTCTCAATATTAGAAGCTAAATCCATACCAGAGGACCCACGTGTTTCATATTTTGGTAAAGGAACTTTTTTAGACAATCTCTTAATTAAAATTTTTGTCATCTATTAAAAGTTTATCTAATATAAATTTAGCAATAGTATTAGCAATATAACTTTTTTTATTTTTTGGAATAGACTTAATCTTACCTTTTTTATCAATAATTGAAACTTTATTATAATCAGAATTAAATCCAGTATTCTTTTTTGATACATCATTTGCAATAATTAAATCACAGTATTTTTCTTTTAATTTAAGTTTTGAATTTTGAATGATGTTGTCTGTTTCGGCTGAAAAACCAACTACTAATTTAGGTCTAGCTTTATTGTTTTTGCTTAAATAATCTAAAATATCAGGATTTTTCTCTAAACTAATTTTATTTGATAAAGAAGAATTTTTCTTGATCTTTTTTTTGTTTCTTATAACTGGCTTAAAATCAGAAACGGCTGCAGCACAAACTGCTATGTCAACTGGCAAAGATTTCTTAACTTCATTCATCATTTCTTTAGCAGATACAATCTTTTTAATTTTTAAACTTTTAGAATAATTAAGATTAGAAGGCCCAGATATAAGCTTAGTTTTGACACCCAATCTATTTAATGCCAAAGCAACTTCATATCCTTGTTTACCGCTTGACTCATTTGAAATATACCTTATTGGATCTAAATATTCTCTTGTTGGACCAGTTGTTACTAAAGCTTTGATTTTTTTATCTTTATAAAAATTTTTTTGATCGAAATAATTTTTAAGGTAAGCATATATTTGCCTGGGACTAGACATCTTCCCTTCCCCGTATTCACCACAGGCCATTTCACCTTTTTCTGGACCAATAAAATGATACCCATAATCTTGCAATATATTTAAATTTCGTTGGGTTGCTTTATGAAGCCACATTCGAACATTCATTGCTGGAACTAAAAGAATATCTTTATTAGAAGCTAGCAATACAGTCGTTGCTAAATCCTCAGCTTTGCCGACACTAAGTTTTGTCATAAAATTTGCTGTAGTAGGCAGGACAATTATTATATCAGCCCATCTAGATAAAGATATATGATCAATTTCAGCTTCACTATTTTTATCAAATACATCCTCAAATGTTTTATTTTTTGTTAATGTTGTAACTGAAAGTGGAGTAACAAATTCTTTTCCACTTTTTGTTAATATAGTTTTTATTTCTACATTATTTTTCTTCAGAAGCCTGATAAGATCAAGTGCTTTATAGGCTGATATCCCACCTCCAATTACTATTAAAATTTTTCTATTTTTTAACGACATTATTTAATTAAAATACTAATAGAATAACAATTACAATACCAAAAAAACTAATAATCAAATTGTTTCTGAAGTTTTTTAACTTCATTTGCTCAATCTCTAAGTTTTTGTTGGCTCCAGGCCCTAAATTAAGTTTTCCTTCTGCCATTAGCTGAAGAGCGTAATTAGCTTTATCCATTAAATCTGGAAAATTAGGTATTCTTTTAATTATCTCAGCCGAAGTGCTGATTGCAGTATCGAAAGTCGATTTTGGGCTTTTATAATCTTTTAACCAATCCTCCAATACAGGTCTAGAAACTTCCCAAATATTTGTTTCAGGATATAACTTTCTTGATACACCTTCGACAACAACCATAGTTTTCTGTAAAATAAGCAAGGGAGTTTGTGTTGGCATATTAAATTTCTCAGTTATTTCAAATAATTGTGCCAATAAATTTCCTCCCGATATATCTTTAATTGTTTGACCAAATATTGGTTCTCCAACGGATCTTAATGCTTGAGCAAATTCATCTTTAGAGGCATTTTGAGGAACAAGACCAGCTTGGAAATGAACTTCCGCTACTTTTAAATAATCTCTTTGAATAAAACCATATAAAATTTCAGCTAAAAACTTTCTATTGTTTTTATCTAATCTACCCATAATACCAAAATCTACAGGAATAATATTTCCTTTCGGATCAACAAATAAATTTCCTTGATGCATATCCCCATGAAAAAAACCATCCCTTATAGCTTGTTTTAAAAAATGTTGGATTAAGTTTTCAGCTAACATTTTTAAATTTATACCTGACTCTCTTAGTTTTTCATGTTCGCGAATAGAAACTCCATCTACTTTGTCTAAAGTTAAAACTTTTTTAGTAGTATAATTCCAATAAATTTTTGGAACATTAAAACCAATGTCATTTTTTGTATTTTCGTATAATTCATTTGCAGCTGCAGCTTCAAATCTTAGATCCATTTCAATATTTGTGATTTCACGTAGTAGATGAACAACTTCAACTAGTTTAAGTCTCTTAGCTTTTGAAAATAAATTTTCAATCAAATAAGCAAATAACATTAAAGCATCTAATTCTTCATTAAATAATTTTTCTATGTTTGGCCTTAAGATCTTAATTGCAACCTCTTTATTTTGATTTTCATTTTTAATTTTAGCTAGATGAACTTGAGCAATAGAGGCAGCTGCAATTGGTTCACTCAATTCCAATATATTTTTAAATTGATTCTCCCCAACTTCTTGTCTAATTATTTTTTTTGCCTGAATAGTGTCAAAAGCTGGAAGTTTATCTTGCAATTTTTCTAAATTATTTGCTAATTCCTCTCCAATTATATCTGGCCTAGTCGCTAAAAACTGACCGAGTTTAATGAAAGTAGTTCCCATTCCTTCTAAAGCTAAACAAAGTTTTTCACCTGGTTTTTTTTGATTATTTATCAATTTTTTTTGTGATCCAATTGAAATACAATCAAAGAAGATATTTATCGCTAAAGGTAAATTATATATTTGATTTATAGTATCTATTGCTCCTGAAGTAGATAATTTTCTGGCAATTTTTACTAACTGAATAATTCTATTTAACATTTAAATTTTCCACCCAGAATGTATGGCAGAAATACCATTTGAAAGGTTTCTATATTCTACGTTAGAAAATCCATTTTTTTTAATTAAATCGGCAAGTTCATTCTGAGAATAAAATTTATTTATACTTTTAATTAGATAATCATAAGGTTCCGACGAACCGACCACATATTTTCCGATATAAGGAATAACTTTTGAATATTTTTGATAAAAAAGATTTATAAACTCATTATCTATTTTAGAAAATTCTAAACACATGAATCTTCCCCCAGGTCTAAGAACTCTAAATGCTTCCTTTAAACTTAAATTTATATCGGAAACATTTCTTATGCCAAAACTGATTGAATAGAAATTATATGAGTCATCTTTCAAAGGAAGTTTTTCCGCTTTAGCTTTATACCATTCAATATTCTTAAAATTTTTTAAATTAGCTTTACCAGCTAAGAACATTTTTTCATTAGGTTCCACACAGGTTACTTGAGAACAATTATTGTTTCTTTTTGAAAAAATTTTTGCAATATCGCCGGTTCCAGAAGCAACATCTATAAGACCTTCATTTGGTTGTGGATTCATCCAGTCTATTAACTTTTCCTTCCAAATTCGATGAATTCCAAGTGACATAAGATCATTCATCAAGTCGTATTTATTATAGACTTTTGAAAAAACAGAATTGACTAATTTTGTTTTATTTTGAATAGTGTTTTTCATAAAAGAATTATATGCCAGAATTACCTGAAGTTGAAGTTGTTAAAAGGTCCTTAGAGGGAAAAATTCAAAATTTAGTAATTAAAAAAGTAAAGATCATTGATGGTAATTTAAGATATAAGGTTAAAAAAGGAGAAATATCAAAATTAATTGGTAAGAAATTTAAAGAAATACATAGAAGATCAAAATTCCTAATTTTTAAAACGAATAAAAATTTTTATATGTTAGTTAATCTTGGAATGACTGGTAAATTTTTTTTTGTTGATAAAAAAAATGTAAAGTTTAAAACTAGTTTTTATTACGAAATTAACACTAAAAAAGATCATAAACATGATAGAATAATTATCTTTTTTAATAAAAATCAAAAATTAATTTATAACGATATTAGAAAATTTGGATTTATAAAATTCTACCTTAAAGATCACTTTAAAGATAATTCACATATTAAAAACTTAGGACCCGAACCTTTAAAAAAAGATTGGAATTTTAATTATTTTAAAAAATACATTTCTTGCAGAAACAGAAATATAAAAAATATTCTAATGGATCAAAAATGTGTTTCTGGATTGGGAAACATCTATGCTAACGAAATACTTTTTTTAAGTGGAATTAACCCTAATCGAAGAGCAGCAAAGCTAATAGACAAAGAAATTACAAAAATAATTTTAAATAGTAAAAAAATTTTAATAAATTCAATTAAACTTGGAGGTTCTTCTATTAAAGATTTTTCTAGCAGCGATGGAAAAAAAGGCATTTTTCAGCAACATTTTAATGTCTACGGTCGAAAAGGTGAAAAATGTTCTAATATAGATTGCACTATGACTATCATTAAGACTGTTATATCAAATCGAGCAACTTTTTTTTGTAAGAGATGTCAAAAATAACAAAAAAGTTGACCGTTATATATCGTACATATATACCATCTTAAAATGCCAAACACAAAATCAGCAATTAGAAGGGTAAGAAGAGTTAAAAAACAGACTCAGGTAAATAGAATAAGAAAAAGTAAATATAAAAATGCTATTAAAGAAATGGAAAAATTAATAAAAACAAAAAATAAAGAGAAAGCAAAAAAGAATTTTTCTAAATTTCAATCAATTCTAATGCAGGTTGCTAAATCAGGTGTAATCAGCAAAAAAACTGCTGCAAGAAAAATTTCAAGAGTTTCCAAAAAAATTTAGTTTGAAAATTAACAATTTAAAGTTGATCGAGTTATAACTTTTCAACAAAAAAGATTATAAAACTAAATGTAGTTTCTTTTTTTAGTTGAAATTTTTTAAAAAATTTAATTTCTATCTTTGCGTTAATCTTACAACCGAACAAAGTTTTTTTTCCATTACAACCTACAGATACTTGCAAAATTTTTAAAAACAGCGTTTAAAGTAATTTCTTCACAAAAACAATTTATGGATAATAATATCAAAAAACAAAACGTTTATATTTCTGAAGAAGAAAATACGTTAGATTGGGCTCAGATACAGTCAGCTTTTAAAAAAACATTTGGTAACGAAATATATACAAGTTGGTTACAAAAAATATCTCTTGTAAAAGAATATAACGATTATTTGATTTTAAGCGTACCTACTAGATTTTTTAGAGATTGGATAGTTTCAAGATATTTAGATAAAATCTTGGAACAAGTTAAAAATTTTAAACTAAGTTTAAATAGAATTGAGTTTAAAATTATAGAAGATACCAAAAATCATTCAGATTTATCAATTAAAGCAGATGAGATTAGTAAAGTTACAACAATTAAAGATTCTATATTAAACTATAATAGACTTAACCCTAATCTAAATTTTGAAAATTTCATTCAGGGCAAAAGCAACGACATAGCTTTATCATATTCAAAAAAGGTATGTGAACACATTTCACGATATAATCCGCTGTATATTTGCGGTGGAGTAGGCTTAGGAAAAACTCATTTACTTAATGCTATTGGACTAGAACTTCAGTCAGAAAACAATGTAATGTTTATTTCAGCCGAGCGCTTCATGTATCATTTTATAAAGTCTATAAAAAAAAATGATATGGTAAATTTTAAAGATTTTTTTAGAAAATCTTCTGTATTCATAATTGATGATATTCAATTTATAAGAGGAAAAGAAAGTTTACAGGAAGAATTCTTTCATACATTTAACAGCTTAATAGATAAAGGCTCACAAATAATTATATCAGCTGACCGACCACCTATGAAGCTAGACAGAGTACAAGAAAGAATAAAATCAAGATTAGCCGGCGGTTTAGTTGTTGATATTGATGCTCCAGATTTAGAATTGAAAATTAAAATTATAAAGAAAAAAATAGATGAAATGCAAAGTCAATTTAAAGAAAATATAAATTTGAGTGACGAAGTAATAGATTACATAGCCAATGAAAGTAAAACAAATATTAGGGAGTTAATTGGAATTCTAAACAGAGTAATTGCATTTAGCAGAGTTCATAATAAAGAGTTAACAGTTAATGATTGTAAGAATATATTAAAGGATGTATTTAATCAAATCAAAGTAATCACTGTAGATAAAATCCAAAACGTTGTCTCAAACTATTTCAATATTCCATTAAGTGATATGCTTTCGCAAAGACGCTCTAGACCTTTAGCAAGACCCAGGCAACTTGCAATGTATTTAGCAAAAAAATTAACAACAAGATCTCTGCCAGAAATTGGAAGAAGATTTGCAAACAGAGATCATACTACTGTGATACATGCTGTAAAAACAATTACAAGATTATCAGAGCAAGATGATGAGATGAAAAAAAATTTAAATCAAATTAAAAATCTTTTACAAGAATAGTTACAAAATGCAGTTTAATGTTAAAAGAGATGTGTTATTAAAATCATTAAATTTTGTTCAAGGTGTAGTTGAAAAAAAAAATACTCTTCCTATACTTTCAAATGTTTTACTGCAATTAAAGGACAAAAAATTATCTATAGTCGCAACTGACTTAGATATAGTTTTTTATGACGAAATTAATGATGTAAAAATTTTAAAAGAAGGAAGCACTACTACTTCGGCAGCAATTCTTTATGATATTTTAAGAAAAATTTCTTCTAATTCTGAGTTAAACTTCGATCTTAAAACAGAAAATAAACTTAGTCTGAAAAGTGATAATTCAGACTTTAATTTACTTTGTTTGCCTACAGATAACTTTCCAACTTTTTCTGATGAATTCGAAGGACGAGAAATTTTACTTGATAATAATAGGTTTTTAAAACTTTTGAATAAAACTAAAATTGCAATTTCAAATGACGATACAAGACATTATTTAAACGGAGTCTTCCTACACTTAACAGAAGCTCATGGAAGAAATTTCTTAACTGGAGTTGCAACAGATAGTCATCGATTGTCATCCAGTAGTTTAGAAATTGAAAATGCAGAGGATTTCTCACCTTTTATACTGCCTAGAAAAACAGTTTTTCAGCTTTGTTCGCTTTTGACAGAAACAAGTGAAAAACTTCATATGCAAACTAGTGAAAATAAAGTTAAATTTACGATAGGGAATATTAAGTTGATATCTAAAGTAATAGATGGAAAATTTCCAGATTATAAAAAAGTCGTGCCTGCAAATAATGAAAAATCATTAATTTTGCCTTCTAAAGATTTTATAAATTCAGTTGAAAGAGTTGCTAGTGTATCTTTGGATAGAAAAGAAGGAGTTAAATTGCTTATAAAGAAAGAAAATGTTCAACTTTCAGTTAACAGCGCTAGTTCCGGTGAAGGTAATGAACTCATCAAAGCTGACTTCAATTCTGATAATCTAAATATAAGTTTTAACTCAAAATACTTAATTGATATTGCCTCTGAAATTGAAGATAAAAATTTGAAAATGAATTTAAAAGATTCTGTATCACCGGTACTAATCGAAGATGCTTCAGATAAAAATAGTTATTATGTAATAATGCCTATGAAAATCTAATTTTCTTACAATGTACAATTTTTTTTTTTATTTACGCTAAAAGCATTGGTACGCAATAATTCTAAGCAATTATGCTTGTTGGCCGTTTTCTATTAACTTAAAAAAATGATATAAATATCTATCTAATTTATAACCATGTCAAAAAATTCTGCTTTAAATTCTAATCCCTCTTATGGTGCGGATTCTATAAAGGTTCTTAAAGGCTTAGACGCCGTAAGAAAGAGACCCGGGATGTATATCGGAGACACCGATGATGGATCAGGTCTACATCACATGGTTTTTGAAGTTATTGATAATGCGATTGATGAAGCCTTGGCTGGTCATTGTAAAAATATTACTGTTGTAATGAATAAAAATAATTCCATAACAGTAGAAGATGATGGCAGAGGTATACCTGTAGATATGCACAAAAGTGAAAAAATTTCTGCAGCTGAGGTGATAATGACCCAGCTTCACGCAGGAGGTAAATTTGATCATGATTCATATAAAGTTTCGGGTGGATTGCACGGAGTTGGTGTTTCGGTTGTTAATGCTCTATCTGAAAAACTAGAACTTAATATTTTCAGAGATGGAAAAGAATATTCTGTGACTTTTAATAACGGCAATACTCTTAAACCATTAAAACAAACTGGAAAAACAAAAAAAAGAGGAACAAAAATAAACTTTTTGCCATCTAAAGATGTTTTTTCTTCTACAAAATTTAGTTCTACTATTTTGGAAAGAAGAATAAGGGAATTGGCCTTTTTAAACAAAGGAATATGTATAAAATTACTTGATCAAACAACGAAAAAAGATAAGGAATTTGTACATAAATACGATGGTGGAATAGTTGAATTTGTTAAGCATATCAACAATAAAAAACCAATTTTAGTAAATAAAAATGAGAAAGAGGTTTTTAAAAAGCCTGTATATGTAACTGCAACAAAAAACAATGTTGTAGTGGAATGTTCTTTCGAGTGGAATGCTGGATATTCTGAAGAGGTGCTTCCTTTTACAAATAATATCCCTCAAAAAGACGGTGGAACACATCTTTTAGGATTTAGAAGCGCACTTACAAGGGTTATAAATAAATATTCTAACGATAGAAACAATAATAAAAAAAATAAAATTACGTTATCAGGAGAAGATATAAAAGAAGGATTGACAGCAGTATTGTCAATTAAGATGCCTGATCCAAAGTTTTCATCTCAAACCAAAGATAAATTAGTTTCCTCTGAAATTAGATTGATTGTCGAAAGCATCATAAACGATAAAGTTTCAACATGGTTTGATCAAAACCCGTCTATAGCAAAGACTGTGTTAGAAAAAATTACTCAAGCTGCAATGGCACGAGATGTTGCAAGAAAAGCTAGAGACAGCGTCAGAAGGAAAGGAACTTTTGAATTATCTGGACTACCTGGTAAACTTGCTGACTGTCAAATACAAAGAAAAGAAGGAACAGAATTATTTATAGTAGAAGGTGATTCAGCAGGAGGTTCAGCTAAACAAGGAAGAGTTCGTGAGTATCAAGCTGTATTACCTTTAAGAGGTAAAATCTTAAATACTTATGTTAACGGAAAATCAAATGGGAGCGATCATGCCACAAAAGCATTATCTAAAATGATGTCGTCAAATGAAATAGTAACCCTAATAAATGCGTTAGGAACAGGATCAAAGGATTTTAATATAGATAATTTAAGATACGAAAAAATTGTAATCATGACAGATGCTGATGTTGATGGATCACACATAAGAACTTTGTTGCTAACTTTTTTCAATAATGATCCTTTTAGTAAATTAATTGAAAATGGTCATATTTACTTAGCACAACCTCCATTATTCAAAGTTACAAAATCGAATAAAAGTGTTTATATAAAAAATGAGAAAGCTCTAGAAGAATACATACTGAAGGTCTCAGGTAAATCAGATAAGAAAATCAAAAAAGGAACTTCTGAATACAATAAATTTATGCAAGAACAGAGAGAAAAACTTTCAATCCAAAGATTCAAAGGACTTGGAGAAATGAATCCAGAAGAGCTATGGGAGACCACATTAAATCCAGAAAATCGAACAATGTTGAAGGTTCAATATACCAAAGGAACAAAAGAAAAATCTAAAGAAGACCAAAAAATGATAGAAGTTTTAATGGGAGATGAAGTAGCGCCACGTAAAGATTTTATTACAAGTAACGCCCTAGATGTTACAAACCTAGATATTTAAATCAAAAAATGAATCTTGCCACTCTCTTTAGATTGGGAGAAAATCTTAATTTAGATAGAAAAACCCTTGTATTTTTGAGGTGGATAGCTATTTTTGGTCAATTTATTGCAATAAATATTGTTTATTTTGGCCTTAAACTGCAATTTCCAGTTTTACTAGCCTATCTGGTAATTTTTATAGGTCTCATTACAAACCTGTACCTTCAATTCAAAATCAAAACTATTCAATTAAAAGACTTAAACGCAATTATTTTTTTAATATATGATTTAATTCAACTTAGTATTTTGCTTTATTTAACCGGCGGTATATCCAACCCATTTGCTATATTATTAATTATTCCAACAATAGTATCATCTACATTTTTAAGTGTAGGAACGACATTAATTCTTGGAATTTTAACATTATTATTTTTGTTTATTTTAACTTTATTTCATTATCCTTTACCTGGAATACATGAACATAATTTTACATTTCCAACATACTATTTAGTAGGATTTTTTACAGCCATTATAATTGGATTAATTTTTTTAAGTTATTTTGGCATTAGGTTTGCTGGAGAAACAAAAAAAAGGTCTGAAGCTTTGAACAAATTACAAGAAACTCTTTCTAAGGAATATGAATTAGAATCTTTAGGAGGTCAAGCTGCAGCAGCTGCTCATTCTTTGGGCACACCATTAGCAACAATTAGTGTTGTTGCTACCGAGCTTAAGAAAGAAATTGGAGATAATAAGTATTTACAAAAAGATGTAGATTTACTTATAAGTCAAACAAAAAGATGTAGTGAAATATTAAAACAAATATCAAAAAAACAAATAAGAGAAGATTTGTTTATAAGTTCAGTAAAATTTGAAAATCTACTTGATGAAATAATTGCTTCTTTTCAAGAAACTTCATCAAAAGATATCTCATTAATATCAGAGGAAGATAAGAATAAAATTAATATACATAGGTCTCCAGAAATTATTTATGGATTAAGAAATTTTATTGGTAATGCTGTAAAATTTTCAAAAAATAAAGTAAATATAATTTTAACTAGTGATGAAAAAAATATTAATATATTTATTAACGATGACGGTCCCGGATTTCCGGAAGATATAAAATCAATTCTTGGGGAGCCATATATTAAAAGTAAATCAAAAGAGGTAAGTTTAAATTCTGGTTTAGGACTAGGGACATTTTTAGGAAAGACACTTTTAGAAAGAAAATTAGCAAGCATATATTTTTCTGAAGATAAAAAGTTAAGGGGAGCTTCAGTAATTATTTCTTGGAAGGTAAATAATATTAAATCTAATGTTTAAACTCAAATATATATGCCAAGATTTTATAAGCAAGTTTTGCAACTAAAAAATTGTAAGAGTCAAAATTTTTAATAGGCGCAAGCTCATTTATATCTGCGCCAATTACATTTGACATTTGACATACCTTTTTAATTATTGGAAGAACATCCTCCCATAATAAACCACCGGGTTCAGGTGTACCTGTTGCAGGCATTATACTGGCATCAAAACCATCAACATCAAATGTTATATAAACATTTTTATTTTTAAAAGTTTTTTCTAAACGATCTAACTGCCATTCTTTTTTATCTTTTCCCCAATAAATTTCAATTCTATCTTTATTATTCTCATAAAAATTCATTTCTTGTTTAGAGAGGTTTCTAATTCCAAAAGAAACAACTTTTACATTTTGAAAATCTAAACATCTTTTAATTGCTGAGGCATGAGAAAATTTTTCTCCATTATAACTTTCCCTTAAATCTGCATGGGCATCAAAATGTAATAAGGTTATTTCGTTATACCTTTTTACAAATGGTCTTAAGGATCCTGAAGTAATAGAATGTTCGCCTCCTAAAACCAAAGGAAATTTTTTTTTTGATATTATTTTTTCATTAATCGCAGATAATTGATTTAAAGCGTCATTTATTTTTTTTTTAATGGGAAATGGCTTTAAAGTTTTTATACCAATTTCTTTATATGGTTCTTTTTTTAATTCCTCATCAAATAACTCAACTTGGTGGGAGGCTTTAATAATTTCCTTAGGACCATTCTTTGTACCACCACCATAACTAACAGTTTTTTCTAAACCAAATGGGACAATAACTACTTTATTTTCTATTTTTTGACTTGCGTCATAACCTAGAAAACCTTTTTTTTGACTCAAATAATTCATTCAAGATTTAAATATCTGAGAAAAATTTCTTTTTTTTCTATTTTTCCAGATTTGACGATGGTAAGCATCACTAGCAATCAAAGGTAAAACACTGGTAGCCTCTGCAAAAACCATTTGTTCTTTAGCTATGTCAACTTTTCCCCATGAGCTAGCCTCTTTCAATGTTGAACTACTACAAGCTCCATCTCGTGTATCTGCCACTGTAATTTGAATTGCATATTTATGCATATCAACTTTTTTACCTATGAGATCAGCACAAACAACTGTATCTTGTACAAAATTTTTTGGAACTCCTCCGCCAACCATTAGCAAACCAGATTGTTTTGATTTCACTTTAATTTCTGTCAATTCTCTTAACTCTCTTATAGA
>MDSW01069915.1_pt1 | contig 16994 bp, 10 predicted proteins | sample 811171 | NCBI WGS metagenome assembly MDSW01 (sample SAMN05326641, study PRJNA326480) | marine metagenome | isolation source: seawater | place: Atlantic Ocean: North West | collected 2012
TAGAAAATGGTAATATTATTATTACAAATGAACATTATTTTGGAAACATTACAGTGCCTATAGAAGTTAACGATCAAACAACTACTGTATCTAAAGAAATTCAGTTGCCAATTGTGCCGGTAAATGATGCTCCTCAATCGCTCTTTTTTGACAACAATATAGCGACATCATATGTTTTGAATGAAGATTTTGATGATTTGATTTTATTTAACTTTGCTTCAGATTTTGAAGATATTGACAATGACGTCAATGATTTAATTCCTAATAGCCAGGCTAACGATTTTCCAAATTTTAGTATTGAAATTTCAAATTCTAAAGATTTTAAAATTTCTTCAATCCAAGATAGGCCATTTATTAACGAAGGAGAGTCTGTCTTTGATCTTTCCCCAAGCCAGATTACTATCGATGTTACAGATACAGGAACTTTTGGAAGTGATGGCGGTGATGCTTTATCATTAAGCGTTCCAGAGTCTATTGAGGTAATTGTTTTGCCCATAAATGATGCTCCTGCAATCAACAAACAGTATAATCAAGATTCTACTCCAAAGGTTTTTGAGGTTGAGCCTGCGCTTTATAATGATGTGAATAATGAGATAATCAGTCAGCAAGTAGAGATAGATTTGTCAGATGAATCGGGCTTTGTTTGGATATCTGATGTTGAGGGTGATGATTGGTACTTTGAGATTACTGAGTGCCCTGAATTTGGCGACCTTGTAGTAGGTGAAGTTTTTGATGATGTTGGAGAGGATGGCTGTTCTGACCCCTATGAAGATGGTAATGGTGGATGTAATAGTGCTCCAAATTTCGGATTAGATGGGTGTGATGATATTTATGAAGATGGTGAGGGGGGTTGTATTACAGATAATGATTTGAATGAAGATTTTATTTATATATCATCAGATCCTAATAATGATAATATTGATTATAATGGTGATAATTATGATTATAACAGCAATTCGTCTGGAACAGAAAAAAATTGCCATCGTGAAGATGGAGAAGATTTTCAAGATAATGGAAATGGTGTATGGGATGCCAATTCAAATAATTTTTATTATGTGCCTAAGCCAGGTTTTAGATGTACAGATGAATTGAGTTTAAAGGTAATTGACGATGGTATTAGTTATGATTCAGGTTTAAATCAGTATGATGATCCTAAAGAGTCTGTTGAAACAGATATTTCTATTAAAGTTGGTGTTTGTAATTATGCTCCTGAGATTATGAGCTCTGATATAGTAAGTTTCTCAAGTAGTCCTCTTTTAGAAGACCAGCCAATTAGTATTGATTTTGATTCATCATCTCTTAATGCTGCACTCTCAGATGACGATAGTTCGTGTGTTGAAGGTATCTGTGCCAACTTAAGTTCAGGAAATTATTCATGTCAGACTGATTCTGATTGTAACTACCTTAGGGGACTTTATGTGATTGATTGGAATGACTTTGGGATTGATAGGTGTGATGACCCTTACGAAGATGGTAGCGGGGGCTGTTTGGATACTGCAAATCCCGGTAATGATGGCTGTGTGGATGAGCTAGAAGATGGATATGGCGGATGCTTTTCAGAAGCTCCTTTAAATCATGCTTATATTCAAGGGACCGACCCTAATAATGATAATATTGATTACAATAATGATAATTATAGCTGTGGTGATGATGGGTTGTGTCCGTGTGATATTAATTATCCTGGACCTGATTCTAATGAGGGTGGTGAAGGCACTCAGTGCAATGGGCAATGGGAATTTGGTGAGAGCTGGATTGACTTTGATGGTGAGGGTGACATTGATGCAAATGAAATAACTTCAAATCACAGGTACTCTGTTGATTATAGTTGCACTATGGCTTCGTATAATGATAATCAAAAAGCATGTCTTGAAAATGACGGAGAGTGGCGAACTATTGTAAACCTTCAGCAAAACTTCACAGGTCCTTTAAAAATTGCAGTCCAGGCAGATGATGGCCAGTCAGAATATAATTTAAGTCTTCCTTATGTTGTTGATTTATTTATCGAGGATGTTAATGATACTCCCGTAATCACCAATGCTTATTTTGTTGGAGCAGAAGAAGGTCAAGAAGAAATTGTATATATATATGAAGATTTACTTAATGGCGTTTATGATTGCACCGGAATTTGTGATATAGATAATCCAGATTATAATGGTGAATTCTTTATTGATGGAGGGGTTCTTGCAAATGGAGCATGGGATGAAGGTGAGGAATTTGAAGATGGAGGGAGAATTGAATTTAAGGTTGAATTTGAAGATGTTGACTCTGAGTTAGAGTTGAATTCTGAACCATTTGACTTATTGGACTTAACGTGGCAATTTACATCATCGACAGGAAACATAACTGCAAGCGAAGATAATAATGTTTTCTATATAGAGTCACTAACCGAGAACTGGAATGGAACTGATGCATTCGAGATAAGTACATGTGATGGTCGAGGAAGAAATTGCTCAGATATTTATACATTTAATATTGAGGTTAGGCCTGTAAATGATTTGCCTGAAAACTTCCAAGCATCCCACTATATTGGAGATTCTGATAAAGGTGATAATAAGATGCTTGAAGATCAATTTTCAGATAACTCTGAAATTGATAATATAGTATATAAGATAGAGTATTATGATGTTGATTGCCATATAGGTCTTAATACGTATGTAGATTTAGATGATTCTAGTAATAATGCTATTATAGATGGGGAGCTTAACGAAAAATTTGTTGATATCATTGATTGGGATATCAATTATAATGAAGATAATTTACTTGATTTAAGCCTCTCTCCATTTTCTGTTTGTGATGGTAATTTTGATACGTCAGATCCTTATAATGGAGTCTGTCTTTCTGGCGACGGTTCTTGTTCGTGTGTTGTTGTTAATGATCTCCGTAATTGTAATTCAACTTTAACTTACTATCAAACTCTTTCAGTAGGTGATTTAAAAGAAAACTATAATGGGATAACAGATGTGCCTATTGATGTTTCTACTAGTGGTGTTGATATAAATTCTACAAATTTCAATGTTCATGTTCTACCTATGAATGATCCTCCTGAAGATTTTGCTATTGATGCTATTTTGTATAATTATGCAATTGAGGAAGAGACTTTTTATAAGCCATGTGACCCAAATAATCCTGATTGTGGTGAGGTTATTCATGGTGAGGTATTTGGTTATGAGGATAATTTTTTCAGGCTTTATAATGTTGAAGATAGCGGAGGAAATATAGATATTAGAGCATCAGCTAATCTTGATAATTTTGATTTAGGGAAAGTCCTGTTTAAATGGAATCGTACAGAGGATATAGATGTTCATGATCCCGTAAGTCAGTACCCCTTCGATATTGATCTTCGTTATCGTATTGAATTGTTTGAGTCAGATGATTTTAATGAAAATCCTAGTGATGCTCGTTTTATCTTGGCTGATATTAATGATGATATATTTGATCAGCCCTGTCAAGATAACATAAATGCTTTAAATGGAGATATTAACTTATGTAATGATATTGGTTTTTTAAATAGCGATCTGTATGGATGGGCTATTATAAATGTTAAAGATTTATTTCAAAAGTATCAAGATGGGTATTATGATAGTCCTAATACGACATTGGGTGATGAACAGGGTTTTTATTCAGAGCCTGAAGGAAATTTGAGTCTAGGTTATTTAGATTGGTTCGGTACTACAGAATATAAATGGAGAGTCGTTGCGTATAATAAATGGTGGGATTATAATGGTGTTGAGGAGCAGGTTTTTGCTGAGTCAGATGATATGAGGTTTTTTATAGACTTAGAAAGACCAAGCGCTAGTTTTACTATCTTTCAGAATCCGTTCTATCCGGAGATTTATGAGCTTTATATGACTCTTAATGAGGAAATTAAAATTAGTAAGTCATCGCTTCTAGTCAATAATCAGGATAAAAACTTGACAGCTGCTCCTAATCAAGATTTTGATGATTTGGGCTATACATGTGGTGGAGAAATATCAGATACTCCTTGCGACCCAGACTTAGAGGGTTCTTGCTTAGATAATATTGCGTGTACTCCAAGCAGTTCAACATTCTTCTACTACGTTGGAGATTTTGAGAATTCTGGGTTATATAAATTTGAGATTGAATCACTTGATTTACTTGAGAATGCTGGTTTATCAGAATATGAGGTTGCATATCAGTATGTTGAGCCTGGTAACTTTGCAAGCATGTCTTCGCCTAGTCATAAATTGAGTTTAGTTATCCCTCAGTATTCTTTATTAGAGTCAGCAGGTATAATTATATCAGAAAATAAAATTAATTATCAAGATTCTGATAAAATACTTATATCAGATGAGATTGTTATTGCAAGTAATAACCTCAGCCTTCAATCGCCTTTAAATATTAGTTTTTCAAACAGTGAGTTTGCTGATTTTGATATTCAAAACTTACGTATTGGTAGAAAAAATAGTGCCCAGCAATGGATTTTTGTTGATTCAGATATATCAGGTGAATTTATTAGTTCAGATATTATGGATTTGGGTTCTTATGGACTTTTTTATGTTGAGGATTATCAAGATGTTGTTCCAGACAGTTTTGATTTAATGTCATGCTATCCTAATCCGTTTAATCCAAATATTAATATTGATTTTAATGTTCCTTATCAGACAAATGTAAATTTGAGTATTTATGATGTTAATGGTAATAAAATAAAAACATTGATAGATGATGAGTTGGGTCAGGGTAAGTTTAGTTTTACTTGGGATGGCTTTAATAATTATGGATATTTAGTGAGTTCAGGTATATATCTTATTGTATTGAAGGTAGATAATAGTACCACTATAAATAAGGTTACGATGTTAAAATGAAGTATCTTCAATACCTAATCATATTGCTTTTTGTGATATCTTGTAAAGATGTTAATAAAATTATAGAGTCAACAGTGGAGGAAGTTACTGTTTTAGAAAATGATTATCTTATAAAAGAGGCTTGGATTGAAATTGAAGAAAAAACAGTAGAGAGCCTTGATAGAGCATTTGAGATTTTTAATGATATTATTTTTGATGATGCGCTAAATGCAGACTCTTATTCAAAGTTGCAGGCATATCATGGTTTAGGTTGGGCTCAAATGTTCTATTCTAATACATTATCAGGCTCCGATAATGAATCAGATAGGTTGCATTATAGAGAGCTTGCCTATGATTCATTTTTTGGGGCTGACAGTATATATAAGACAGTGCCTGCCTCTCTAGTTGACTTAGAAGAATATAAAGATAATTTAGATGCTGATGAGACTGCTTATAATTTTGAATATGAGTGTGATATTCTTGTGGGTAAAATTCTTTATTCTGATTATAAAGTATATCATTTTTTAAATGAATACTACGGATCTGATAGTTCAGATGAATATTCATATTATTTAGACTATGTCACTAAATATAGTGAAGGAGAATTTAGTTCGACAGATGATATCGCTGGAGGAACTTATGAGGTTTGGGATTTTGGGGAATCTTGTAACAACTCTGAATCTAATGATAATCCTCGTTGTGAAAGTGGCCTTGGTCCCCTATATAATAAATTAAGATCTCTATGTTATGATTACAATATGTCTCATGCTTCTATTGATATGAAGAATATTAATATTTTATTGATTAAGAATTGGATTCGAAAGGGTTTGTATTCAAATGCTGCTGATTTTATAAACCAAGAAAAATCTAATCCTAGCCATACATTAAAGTTTACATTAGAATTTGATTCAGGTACTGAGATTGAGTCAGATGTTAAGTTCTTGGGAGATTTTTTAAATAAGACAATTAATTCCGATGATTTATTTAGCCCTTCTTCAATAGATGGAGAAAATTATTCATTTGATATAGATATTTTGCCATATTTGCCATGTCAGACTGAGAATTATTCAATAGATACTTCAGATGGCGCAGAGGATTTGAGGAATGAACTGTTGGAATGTATTAATATTTATTTTGAAACAAGTCCTGAGGTAACTTTTAGATATAAGTATGTTAATGGAAGCTATTCTTCGAGTGTTGACAATCAAGAGTTTTATAATCAATCAACAAGTTTAGGCCAAGACTGTATAGATAGTGAAGGTTTTCGAACTATTAGCATCCCCTTAGACGATTCAGGAACTATTACAATTCCTTCGGAATGTTTTAATTCATGCTCTCCCTGTAATGTTGATTAACATCTTGTAACAAATAAAGTCCATTTTTTGTTTTAAATTATTTATAATTATGAATAAAATTTTATTATTAAGCTCAATATTTTCTGCTTTGTTTTCTTTTGATGAATTACCTATTGGCTTTACTGAAAGTGAGTGGAGTAGTCGTCATCTTATAGAAGAAATGGGGAGAGAAACAGATCCTCCTGTTGGACCTATCAGAAACATTGCAGAATACGAACCTATGCAGGGAGCTTTGATTCGCTATCCTTTTGGAATCTCTACATCAATTATTCAAGAAATAGCAGAGGATTTAAAAGTATATTGCTTGGTCTCATCAAGCTTACAAAATTCAGCTTTTAATTCTATGAATAATGCTGGAGTTAATATGGATAATGTAGAATTTATTTTAGGATCAACAGACTCTTATTGGACTCGAGATTATGGTCCATGGTGGGTTGTTGATGGAAATGGTAATATTGGAGTTGTTGATTTTACCTATAATCGGCCAAGACCAAATGATAATGATGCACCATTAAAAGTATCTGACCATTTAGGTGTGCCTTACTATTCATCGGATGTTGTCTCTACAGGTGGAAATTATATGACAGATGGATTTGGGGTTTCTGCTGCAACCCAAATTGCATATACTGAGAATCCAGAGTGCAATACGAATGATCAGTCAAGTGTTCCATTAGCACCATGTTCGTATGTTGATAATATAATGTATGATTATTATGGTATAGAAGAGTATCATGTTGTTGCAGATCCAAATGATGAATATATTGACCATATTGATTGTTGGGCTAAGTTTCTTTCTCCTCAAAAATTACTAGTTAGATCTGTTCAAGCAAGTCATTCACAATATGATGAGATAGAGGAAATTGTTGATTATTTTGAGTCAACTACAACATCCTCTGGTGAGCCATGGGAGATTTATAGGGTATATACACCTAATGATCAGCCGTATACTAACTCCTTAATTTTAAATAATAAAGTATTTGTTCCAATCATGAATAGTTCATGGGATGACGATGCTTTATCCGTTTATGAGGCGGCTATGCCAAATCATGAAATTTTACCATTCACTGGTTCGTGGATGTCTACTGATGCTTTGCATTGCCGTATTAAAGGGATACCGGATCTAAGTCTATATTCATACGCTCAAGGGGACGTTAATACTGATGGAATTATTAATATATTAGATATAGTATTATCTGTAAATTTTGTTTTAGGAGAAGAAGTTCCTTCATCAATACAAAATGGCCTTGCTGATATGAATTCTGATGGTGAGCTGAATGTTTTAGATGTAATATTGTTAGTTAATCAGGTAATAGGAGAATAATGATAAGATATATAATATTTTTTAGTTGCAGCCTTATGTTTTCAGTCTCAATATATAAAGAGATAAAAGTACATAATCCCAATTCAAAAATCATTAGCGCTTTACATGATAATGGAATTCATATTGATCATGCTCATTACTCGCCAAATGAATATTTAATATTTGTTGTTTCAGAAGAAGAATTAAGTACGATTAGTTCAATGAGTATTAATTATGAGGTATTAGTAGAAGATTTAGAATCATTTTATAGATCTCGCTTAACTCATAATTATACTAGAGAATTTGGTTTGGGTTCAATGGGAGGTTATTATACATTCGATGAGATAGTTGAAAATTTAGATTTATTTCATAATGAATGCTCTAATATTTCAACAGAAAAAGTTTCCATAGGGCAAACTTTTGAAGGTCGTGAAATTTGGGCAATCAAACTTAGCGATAATCCAGATTTAGATGAGGCAGAGGCAGAGGTTCTATATACAGGATTACATCATTCTAGGGAGCCTATGAGCTATATGAATTTATTTTATTACATGTATTGGTTATGCGATAATTATGGTGTGGACGATGAAGCAACTGAAATTATTAATAATCGAGAACTATGGTTTATTCCTGCAATTAACCCAGATGGGTTAGTTTACAATCAGAGTATTGCTCCTAATGGTGGGGGCATGCAAAGGAAAAATATGAGGCCTACATGCTCGTCTACTCCAGATGGTACAGATTTAAATAGAAATTATAGTTTTCAGTGGGGGCTTGATGATCAAGGATCTAGTGGAAATGGATGTGATGAAACTTATAGAGGAAACTCCCCATTTTCAGAGCCAGAAACGCAAGCAATTAGAGATTTTATTGAAGAACATGATTTTCCAATTGCATTAAATTATCATAGCTACAGTAATATGTTAATATATCCGTTTGGATATGATTATGAAAATGATGTGCCCCAAGAAGATTTAGATACCTTTATAGAGTATGGTCAAGATATGGTCCAATATAATGACTACGCCTTAGGAACAGGTACAGAACTATTATATCCCGTAAACGGAGAGGCTTGTGATTGGATGTATGGGGTTCATGATATATTTGCATATACTCCTGAAGTAGGCTCTCAATCAGATGGGTTCTGGCCTCCAACTAATCGAATTGTCCCACTTGCAGAAGAAAATTTACATCCAAACAAATTTATTGCCATACATGCAGGAGCTGTTTTAGAAGGCTTTATTAGCACATCAGAGGGTCCTTTTATTCAAGGAGAGTCTTATCCTTTATATTTTGAAATTGAGAATAAAGGTCTTTCAGAATCTGAAAGCATTATAGATGTTTCATTTTTATCAGCTGAATTTGATATTAATTTAGACGATATTAATATAGGATCTATTGATGGTCGCTCTTCTATTGATTTTGGAGAAATAGGATATTTTACAATTCCTCAAAATTATCCAAGCGGAGAATTTATTACAATTCAATCAAGTATATCTAATAATCAAGAATTTTGCTCTGATAATTCCATATCTATACAAATTGGTGTGCCAGATTTAATTTTTGATGAAAATTTTGAAAATGTTAGCAACAATTTAGATTGGTATTTTTCAGGAAATTCAGATTGGTATATCACGAATCAAAATTCAAGCTCAGGAAATAATTCCTTCAGATCAGGAGTAATTGATAATAATCAGGAATCTTCTTTATTGATAGATATAGAAGTGCCTTCTGTTGGAACAGCTGAATTCAAATATAGAGTTTCATCTGAATACAGTCCTTCTGGAAATAATTTCTATGATGGGCTGATTTTTTATATGGATGGTTTAGAGATAGAGCAATTTCAAACTAATCAAAATGGTGAATCTCCATGGATTACTTACTCTTTTAATATTAATGAAGGCAATCATACCTTAAAGTGGACATATAGTAAAGATGGGGGCGGAGGATCTACAGATTGCAGTAATACAGGTTGTGACGATGCAGCATTTATTGATGATTTTAAAATATTGGCATATTCAGGCAATCAATTTGAATCTGGAGATATAAATCTTGATGATGAGGTTAATATATTAGACGCTGTTATTTTGGTTAATTTTATACTAGGTGTTGAAGAGCCTTCAGGGGATCAATTTGTATTGGCTGATTTGAATAATGACAATATGTTGAATGTGGTTGATATTGTTAACTTAATAAATTCAATTTTATCTTAATTACTATCTAATTGAAATAAGTAATCTTTAAGATGAAGCACTTTCATACTTCTTAACACTTTTTGTCCATACGTATCTTGCAATAAAAAAAAAGCATATGCTTACAACAATTTGATTTATAAATAAATTAACATCAAATCCATATATTAGAAATCTAACAGGGACAGATGCAATTAGGGCCATTGGCAAGAAGCTAAATAAGATTTTTCTTAACGCTCCAAAATAAATTGTGTCAGGTTTCATTGAAAATTGCTTGATGTTATTGCTGAACCAGCCTGCAACAGAAAAATTCTTAAACCAAAAAGATAGACAGTGTATCATAAAATCAAAGCAGTACCATATAATGTTTCCCATAATAAACGATATTGCAAATAATAGGTAGTTAATATAATTAACTGATTGGCTATCATAGTTTTCAACAAGTACTATGAGAATTGCACTTAAAAAAAATAAATTTACTAAGCCATTAAAACCAACATACCTTAATGATAATAAGAATTGCGAATTGATAGGCTTCGTAAGTATAAAGTCTAAGTTTCCCTTTATAATCATCTGATTAAAAGAATAAATATTTGCTCCAAATAAGAATTCAAAGAATGAATCAATCATATATGTGACAATCAAAAAAATAATAACCACATCTTTCTCAAATGTACCTATGCTATCAGTAAATTGAAATATAACATGGTAAAATAAATAAAGACTTATATAATAAATTAGGTCAACTCCAATATTAGATATGAAATTAGCTTTAAATTCCATATCGCGAGTCAAGCTATTACTGAAGAAGGTTTTCCATATATTGAGATACTTATGCACCAAAAGCCTCGTATTGTTTTACTCCAAGAGAGTAGATAAATTTTCCAATTCCATACATAATAATGCACCAACAAATTTGAGTAACTATTCCCTGGAATAAAAAATATGGATCAATAGATTTAGTAGTTGCAATACTAACTGGGAAATCAACCATGAATCGAAAGGGTGAATTCATCACAAACTGTCTGAGGCCATCTGGAAATAATTGAATTGGTATTAACTGACCAGATAAGAATATTGTAAGCATATTATAAGCAATAATTAATGCTCTAACTTCTCCAAACCAAAAGCCAAAACAAACCATGCAAAAGTATATAGAATAAGATAGAAATACAGATATTAATAAAGCTATCAAAAACCCTGTGATTTGAAAAATCCCTCCAAAGAGATATCCTGGACCCATTATGAATGGAGTTAAAATCATAATAGTAAAGTAAACTAAGTAGAACAATGAATTATGGCCAATAAAATTCATAAAGTTGTATGGAAAATATGAAATAGGCTTAACAAGGTACTTATTGAGTTCTCCTGATCGTATTTCTTCAATCATTGATAGTGAGTTGTGCCATGAAGATTTAAGCTGTCCAACCATCATGCACATCATTATATAAATTATTAAATGATTAAAAGATTCAAAGCTTTGTATGGGGCTACCTGCTTGAATCTCATTTTTAAAAACATTACTAAGTAAAAGATATTCAATTAAAAGCCCTGAAAAAATTGCAAATGCTCCAACTAATGCATTTGCTCTATATTCTAAGGTCTGTATCCAGCTCATTTTAAGAACTGCATAATATTTTTGAATACTATTAGTCATTTAAGAAGCTTTCAGGATCAAGAAAAAATGATTTCATAGCCTCTTCAACAGGTAGCTCATCAATTTTAAAATTCTTTGATGGATATATCTTAAGCAAATCTGTTAATAGAACTTTGATGCTCTTATCATCTAGCTCTCCTATCAATTGATTTTTTTCAATCCTAACATCATATTTATTATTTAAAACTTCTAAATCTTTATTTGATGGATTATTCTTGAATTCAAATATTAGTTTGCTTTTGGGATTTATTTTCTTAATTAAGTCGTTGAAATTTCCATCATACAGACTTGATCCTTTATGAATAACATGAACTCTCTTACAAAGCTCTTGAATGTCTTTTATGTAGTGGCTAGTGATGACAAAAGTAGTGCTGTTTTGTTCATTGTAATATTTTATAAAATCGCGAATTCTTGATTGAGAAATAACATCAAGGCCTAGTGTTGGTTCATCAAGAAAAACAATTCTAGGATTATGTAGTAGTGATGCAATTATTTCCATCTTCATTCTCTCGCCTAGCGATAGTCGTCTGACTTGCACATTCAGCTTGTGCTTGACATCTAACAAATCAACAAGTTCATCTAATCGCTTTTTAAATTTTTGTTTATCTATTTCATATATACTTTGATTAAGTAGAAAGGATTCTGATGCAGGTATATCCCACCATAACTGATTTTTTTGACCCATTACAATTGAGATTTGTTTTAAAAATTGATTTTTTCTTTGCCAGGGGACATATCCGTTAATCTTAACGGATCCAGATGATGGGTGGAGAAGTCCTACCATCATTTTCATTAGAGTAGTTTTTCCAGCACCATTCTCACCAAGGATTCCAATGATTTCACCTTTTTTAATATTAAGCGAGCAGTTTTTTACTGCATAGCAATCTTCATACTTTCTATTTATAAATGATTTAATTGCACCACTCAGTCCAGGATCCCGTTTAAAGATTTTAAAATATTTAGTTAAGTTCTTTACTTCAATGAATGGCATGTTTTATTAGTTGATTTTGACCAAAACTTCATTTCTTCTCATAAATGGTAGCTTCCATGGAGAATCGTATCTGTTTATCATAAAGGGAGATATAGCTTTGTATCCATTGTCATCTAAAAACTTTTGAAGTTTATTTTTATACTTGATAATCTTACGATCATTTACAAACCAACTAAAACTTATAACTGCACATTTATCTAAATTAAATTTTTCAAAAGTTATGTTTTGGCCAGAAGGACTTGGCAAGTCTTTGATGTCATTTGAATTAAGCATATAAAACAACATATTATAATTATCATTATCTTTAAAGGTTGTTACGGGAGCAGTCATAGGTATGTTTTGACTATTCTGGTTTCTTCCAAATATATATGATGCAAGAGTTCTAAACATATTATTTTCTAATTCTTTGCCATTATTCAATGAAACTGTAGTTTTTGCAACAATATATTCGCTATATTGTCGAATCTCAATATTTTTTTTCTTGCTCAATAGATTGTAGCTTGGTTCTTTATAAATATTTTCAGATAGTAGCATAGTTGTAAGAATTGTAAGTGTTATTAATTTCATAAATTTCCAATATTATATGTCATATAAGTTAGTTATTTTTTTAAAAACCAAAAAATAAAGGGTAAACATACGAAGAACATTAATACTCCGTAAACTCCAGAGGGGAGGCTTAGGCTTGACATTCCCTCTTGAGTTGGAAGTATGGAGCTCCCAACTACAATCCCAAGACTTGCATTTTGAATTCCAGATTCTATAGATATTGCAATGGTCTGTTTTCTATTTATTCCTAAGAGCTTAGCACTATTATATCCAATTAAAAACATCATTGTAATTAATAAGATAATAGAAGGACCAAGTACGCTTAAATTTTGAATAAAAATATTCCAATTACTAGTTAATGCTCCAATTACGATAATAATAAAGAGTGTTGTTGATATTTTGTTTGCCATAGGGATGATTTTTTTTGAAAAATTACTATACTTCATATTTATATATAGGCCCATGCAAACAGGAACCAACGCAATCAAAATCATTTCTAAGCTTAGCCAGATCATTTTAAAGCTTTCAGTATTTTGTAAATCAAAGTGGTTTATAGAAAAGGCCACAATCAATGGAAGCGTTATTATGGTTACAATACTTGCAACGGCCGTATAAGATATTGATAGTGCCATATCTCCTTTTGCAATTTTAGTAATCATGTTAGATGTTGCTCCACCTGGGCAGCAGGCGAGTATCATTATTCCAACAGATAAAACACTATCAAGTTTAAAAATAGATAAAATAGCAAAAGCAATTAAAGGAAGTACTATCATTTGATTTAAAATACCTACTACAAAGGCTTTTGGATGGAGTGAAATATTTTTAAAATCATTGATTGTTAGTCTAATTCCTAAAGAAAACATTATGAAAGCAAGTGATATAGGTAAGAAAATATCAATAATCATTTGTCAGACTCCTTTTTTGTCACCCCATATATACTTATGTAGTTGCATTTGAAGTTTTACATTTAATCCATCTTCTAGGATCCAATCTGCTAATTTTGATATATCTATTTTATTAGAAACAGGTGAGAATAATATAGGGCATATCTTGTTTAAGTTATGCTTTTCAATCATTTTTTTTGACCAATCGTAGTCTTCTTTATTTGCAATTACAAATTTAATTTCATCTTTTTCTTGAATGTCAGCTAGAATTGCCCAATCATTTTTACTCTTCATTTTGCTTGCAGGACATTTGAAATCCACGATTTTTATAACTGCTTCAGGGACATCTTTTAGTTTTAAAGACCCGCTAGTTTCAAGCATAACTGAATATTTTTCACATAGTAACTTTTCCATTAGATTGATGCAATCTTTCTGAAGTAAAGGCTCTCCTCCAGTTATCATTACAAGTCTACTAGGATATTTTTTTATTTTTGATATAATTTTGTTAATTGTCATATCTTGTCCATTATAAAATGCGTATTCAGTATCACAATATGAACATCGTAAATTGCAGTAAGTTAGCCGTATGAAAATACAGGGTAGGCCTGTACGTGAAGATTCGCCTTGAATGCTATAAAATATTTCGTTTATTTTTAAAGTCATAATTAGCCTTAAATTAAATATAAGGCTACTGAAAAAAAATTATATAATTAGTATCATAAAAAATATTTTAAATTAACGTATATGTTTCTCACTAATAAAATAAATGTCTAAGTCTCCTAAGCTATTTATTCCAGGGCCAACACATGTTTCTGATGAAATATTGGAAGCATTTAGCACCCCTCAAATTGGACATAGAACGCCTGAGATATCAGAATTGATATCTGATATAATTAAAGGAATACAAAAAGTTCTTTATACTACTAATCATATTTACTTAGTTTCACACCCTGCGACAGGTTTGTGGGAAATGGCAATTAGAAATTCTGTAAGAGGTAAGGTCTTGCATTGTGTTAATGGTGCTTTTAGTAAAAAGTGGGTTAAGGTTTCTTCTGAGATTGGAGTAGAATATGATTTGTTAGAGTATGATTGGGGGAAGGGAGTTCAGGCAGAAGATATTGAGAGAAAATTAAGTGCTGAGAAATATGATGCTGTGGCATTGGTTCACAATGAAACATCCACTGGTGTAATGAGTGATATTGATAAAATTGGAGAGGTTCTTAAAAAATTTCCTCAAACATATCTTTTAGTTGATGCAGTTAGTTCAATGGCTGGTGTAAAGATAGATGTTGATTCAATAGGTATTGATTTTATTTTGTCTTCAACTCAAAAAGCATGGGGGCTTCCAGCTGGTTTTTCAATTGCGGCAGCGTCAGATAGGTTTATTAGTAGATCTAAAAAAATTAGAAATAAAGGCTATATACTGAGTGTTGATACATATGAAAAATATTATTTTAAAAATCAGACTCCATACACCCCCTCAATCCCTCATTTATTTGGCTTGAAAAAAGTTCTGGATATTATCTTTCAAGAAGGTTTAGAGAATCGATGGGAACGTCATAAAGAATTAGCTAAAGTAGTAAGAGAGTGGGCTATAAAAATGGGCCAATCTCTTTATGCTGAAGGTCAATTTTTGTCTGATACAGTTACCTCAATTAACAACGATATGAGATGGGACATTAATGCTATAAATGAAAGATTATTAAGTAGAGGATTCAGAATGGATAGAGGTTATGGTGATCTTAAGGGAGAAGTTTTTAGAATTCCTCATATGGGAAATATATATGCTGAAGATTTATTAGAATATCTTAATGTTTTTGAGGAGTGTATTGATGCTTAATGTTTTAATAACAGACCCTATATCAGATAATGGGATAAAAATTCTTGAAGATAGCGGAATAAATATATTTTATAATCCTGACTCAGATTTGAAAGATATTAAAAACATTATTCAAACTGTTGATGGATGGATTATTAGAAGTGGTACAAAGATAGATGCCAATTTGATTTCTGATGCTAAGAATTTAAAGGTTATTGGAAGAGCTGGAGTAGGGGTTGATAATATCGATATAGATGCGGCAACTGAAAACGGTGTAGTTGTTATGAATGTTCCCGATGGAAATACTATATCAGCAGCAGAGCACACTATGGCGCTTATAGCTACACTTTCAAGAAATATTCAGACGGGTCATTTGTCGTTAATGAAAGGTGAGTGGAGAAGAAGCGAGCTTGTAGGTAATGAATTAAAAGGCAAGATATTAGGGGTTGTTGGATTAGGGAAGATTGGGCGTGAGGTCATTAAAAGAGCCTTAGGTTACGAGATGAGTATTTTAGGATACGATCCTTACGTTAATAAGCAGTTGTTTGACTCTGATAAAATTAAGATAGTTGATTTGGATTTTATTATTGAAAATAGTGACTATATAACTGTACATGTTCCGCTTATTGATTCTACAAGGGGAATGTTTGATTATGGGGTTTTGTCAAGGATGAAGCCAGATTCAAGGATTGTAAATGTTGCTCGTGGTGGAATAATAAATGAATCAGATTTAGCTAGAGCTTTGAATGAGGAGAAAATTAAAGGTGCTGCAATTGACGTTTTTGAAAATGAACCTATACTCGCAGATAATCAGCTTATTAGTGCAAAAAATATTTTAATTACCCCTCATCTGGGAGCATCTACATTAGAGGCTAAAGAAGGAGTTTCGAATTCTGTTTGTAGTCAGGTATCAGATTTTTTAATTAATGATAAGTTAGTGAATGCAATCAATTTGCCGCTAGCAGATATGGATTTGCTGAAAAAAATAGAACCTTATTTAGCTCTCGGTGAAGTTATGGGTTCTTTTTTATCTCAGCTATCAAATTCTTCTATAGTTTCATTAGAGGTTGAGAGTTTTGGCGTTATAGAAGAGGTTAAACCAATTATGCTGTCTTTATTAAAAGGATTGCTTAAGAATGTAATTGACTATAGGATTAATTATGTTAATGTTCTTAATATTGCGGAAGAAAGAGGAATTGATTTGAAGTTTAGCTATAATTCAAAATCAACATCATATTCAAACCTTATCAAGGCAAAGGTTGAAACAGATGAAGCAATTTTTTCAATAGAGGGCTGCTTGTTTGATGAGAAACTAATCAAATTAACTAAGATTATGGATTATCAAATTGATTTTTCTCCAGTAGGTTCTATGTTATTGATTCAGAATAAAGATATTCCCGGTGTAGTTGGTAAAATAGGCACAGTCTTAGGATCCTTTAAAATAAATA
>MDSW01044229.1_pt1 | contig 16992 bp, 28 predicted proteins | sample 811171 | NCBI WGS metagenome assembly MDSW01 (sample SAMN05326641, study PRJNA326480) | marine metagenome | isolation source: seawater | place: Atlantic Ocean: North West | collected 2012
GCTGACGAAGGAGCACAATAATGCCTAAAAAAAAGAAAAAGTCTAAAGACGTAACCCTTTTTAATTATACATGCACGCTTCTTAGAGTAGTCGATGGAGACACAGCTGATGCTATGGTAGATTTAGGGTTCAATGTTCACAAAAAAATCCGAATAAGATTTTATGGAGTAGATACTTGGGAGTCTAGAACTAGAAATAAAGAAGAAAAGAAAAAAGGTTTAGCTGCGAAGGCGTTTACTAAAGACTTTTTAGAAGCAGAAGATACTTTTATCTTAAAATCTCACGGTGTAGGTAAATATGGAAGGTGCTTAGGAACTTTATATAACTCGGACTTTAGTAAGTGTCTAAACGAAGAGTTAAAAAAAGAAGGCCATGCCTATGAGTATCATGGAGAAAAAAAGAAAGCTTTCGGTAGCAAATAATGGAGCGGGTGACTTTTAATGCCTTAATGGATACTTTAGGTACATATATAAATGAAGCCACTAATCCTCGTAATGATGGGTGGACACATAACCATTATAGAAAATGGATATTAGAAATTAAAGAGCGTATTGATAAACTAGCCCCAAAGGATTTAAAATTACATGGCGAAGACAAAGGAGAATAGAAAATATATATTATCAATAGACATTGATTATATATTAGAACCGTTCATAGATTATGTAGAAGCAGCCTGGACTACAGATCCCTTTTATGCTGTACAAGCCAATAACGACAACATAGACCACCCCACTAGTGTGTTTGAAAGGCAACACGCTTTAGCACCACTTATAGAAAAAGTTGGTGAAATATCTCAACAAAATTTTAAAGAAGTTATGGATATATTTTCATCTGCACTTTTTAAGTTAAAAAAATCCGAGCATAATAAAATATATTTTGCTGATAACCATGATACCATATTAACTCCCTTAGAGCGTATATGGAATGATACAGACCAGTATGAGCGAGACAACACTAAATTTACAATAGTTAATCTTGATCACCACCACGATATTTACTATAGTGAAAAACAAAGAGTAGATGTTGATAAATATAATCTAGTATCACCAGGAGATTGGGTATGGTTTTTAGATAAATATGGGTTATGCGACTCTTACCATTGGATTGGGAATAAAAACTCTTCAGATTTTATTGACCTTGCAGGAACGGGAGTTCCTACCCTAATGAAAAAAGGAACCAAGTCTACCTCATTACAAGAATTTATTGATAGAGGTAAAATGCCGAAAAAATTTGATTTAATCTATGTTTGTAGTTCTCCACACTGGACACCAGAATATTTCTTGGATTATTTTAAGATATTAAAAGATATGGCTGAAAACTATTTTGGTTTTAAGCTTGAACAAGATAAGGGGTACTACTGTGGAGGAAGATACTCTAAGCCATGGGGAAGACAGCAAGAAGAAATTGTTAAAGAAGATTCCATACATATAAAAAGCATAGATGAAACAAGATCAATGATAAGTATGATAGGTGGTCAGGAACCTAGCGAGACCGATGATAACTAAAGATATTATTTTATGTATGGTAATATATGCTATTGGAAATCTAGCAGTATGGTTTCAAATGAACGCACAGTTTAAGTGGGATTTCTGGAAAGATAATTGGGTGTTAGCAGCCGCATTAGGAGTACCTATATCCGTAGGTTTTTATTATGCAACAAAGCTATCATACTCAGGTTTTGGGGGAGTACTATGGCCCGGACGTCTAGTTGCGTTTGGAATTAGCATGATAATATTTACTGTATGCACATATTTTTATTTAGGTGAAAGTCTAACATTAAGGACAGTGCTCTCACTTGTTTTATCTATAGTAATTGTGTTATTACAACTGGTTAAATAAACCCCCCATTAATAATACTTTCAGAATAATAAAAGGGGATGTATGCCAAAAAATTGGAAAATAAAAGAGAATGTCGAGGATGTAACGTTTCAAGAAGACGTTAAAGTCCTAGATAATTTTATTCCCGATAGTGTAAGTAAAGAAATACAAGACTATGCCTTTAATAAGGCGGAGTGGCAATACACTAACCAATCTGAAGGCCAAGATAAATCTTTACATTGGGGATCTAATATAGTAGCATACCCTAATCCTACCGAAGAATTAACTTTTGATGAATATACAGAACTTGGTAAAAAAGATTGGGCTCAAACAATTTCTAAATGCCCAGCAATAGGGGAGTACTGGAAGTTTCTTAAAAAACATAGCCCTGTTAAACAGTATTTACCCGATACACCGAGCAGGGGGTTATTAAATTGTAGTACCGGTGGACATGGAGATATTTCCCACTTAGACCATAGTGATAACCTATATGTAGTTACTCATATACTATATTTAAATGATGACTTAGATATAGATGATGGAGGACAAACAGAATTTTATACTAGAGATAGATCAGAAATTGTTGGATCTATTTCACCTAAATTAGGTAGAGTTGTTATTCTAGATGCAAGAATACCCCATGCAGGTAAAGCACCGTGGCCACATTATACAGGCCGAAGAATTACATTAGGTATACAATGTTATTTACAAGATGGCAAAGGTAATCCAATAAAATTAAAGCATTCTAACAAAACTAGCTTTAATATGTTAAAAAGAAACCGAGTAATGCAATCATTAGATTTTAAACCAGAATCGTGGATCGGTAAATTTGGGATCCCAAATAATATTGTTTCAGAATTGATAGAAACGACAGATAAAACTTTATTAGAAAAAAAGCAGAGATGGGGCGATAACTTAGCAGGAAGACTTAAAGAGGAGTGGCTCATTCATAAGAAAGATGTAAAAGAAACTTCGTTAAAGTTTTTAATGGATTGTGTGCATGAATATTTATACAAGGAAAATAGAGGTAATCCAGTTACAGCACAGATTACCAGCATGTGGCTTAATGAGATGAAAGAAAATGAATATAACCCTTTACACCAGCATGATCAGCATTTATCAGCTGTTTTTTATTTAAAGGTACCAGAACTAGAAGATCGGGTAACAAAAAAAGAAGGGATACAAAGGGATGGATATATAGAATTTGTATATTCTAAACATGATAGAAAAGTTATAAAACCTGTAGTGGGAGATTTATATATATTTCCCGCAGATTTACCTCACTGTGTATATCCCTTTAGAGGTAAGGGAGTTAGAAGAAGCGTATCATTTAATGTATTATGGGGGAGTAATAATGAGTAAAAATAGTTATATAGTGAAATTACCTAAAGGTCTGTATGACTGAACATTTAATCACACAGGACCAGAGGGCTTAGAAATAGTTTATGTAGATGAAGAAAAAGAAAAAAAGAAAAAGCTAACCTATTTAATTAGAAAGAAAAAATAACATACGACAACAAACATGAACCGCCCGAAGGGTGGGCATGGTTGGTGGAGTAGGGGCAAGTGCGGCAGCACACGCCCCTTTTTATTTTCTGATTGATCTAGTAGCATTTGAATAAAGAAAAGGAGGTTCGAGTATGGGAAGGTATGTATATGAAAGAGAGAAGTGTATATGGAAATATGTATTCGCAGGACAAAGTTCTGAGCAGCATTTAATAGCAGATATGATAGGCGTGGGTTCTATGGTATACAACAAAAGACAAACACATGACTATTTATTAATATATTGTAGTGAAAATTCAGTTAGAAAACTAAGGCACTGGGTAAGATGTAATCATCCAGAAGTACCAGACATGTATGACGCAGATAGATGGCCAGAAGATGAGAACCTATACTTTCCGTGTATGGTTTGGGCATATGCAAACCACATTGAAGATCAACTACCAACAAGAAAAGGCGAAAGACTTCGCTTTTGGGGAGAATACTAATGAGAAAAAGAGAACAGATAGTAGAGTTATATCCGGAAGAAACCTTTTTATTTGCAGATGGTTTCGATGAAGCAATCATAGGAGTAGACTCTAAAAACCTAGTAATAATATATGACGAAGAGTTATGTATTCAAAAGTTAGAAAAAGAAATGTCAAGAGAAGACGCAGAAGAGTTTTTTCATTTTAACGTTATCGGATCCCATATGGGCGAAAAGACCCCCGTTTTTATACAGTTGTTAAAATCCACCATAATTGTTAATGAAGACACGCATATCTATGAATCACCTGACGGAGGCAAGACAATTTACCGTAGAAATTTTGGTGAATATACCAAGCGTGAATTGGTATAAGATATATAGTTAAAAACATAGGAGATTAACTATGAATATGATAAAAGAAAACTGGAAATGGATGGTAGCTATTCTAATAATGCTATCAATGTTTTCATATCTTAAGGCTCAAAGTTCTGTTGTAGACAATATAATGAATGACTACAATAGTGCCAAATCATCTATTATAGATGGTAACTTTATATATGATCCGGTATCTGCACCAAATTTACAGGGTCATGGCTTAGGTACAGCCACTCTCGCTCCCACTATCGTTAATATCTCGAACTGGACTCACTCAACTATAGACTTTAATAATATGTGGAGCGGATGGGGAATGCCTATTCCGCAGCAACTTAGTATAACAAGAGAGGATGGAGCAATAAAAGGTTTATTGCATACTAATACTTGGGACTATGGGTTTAATCAATCGTATACATTTAACCAGATTGGTGCACAAACTACATATGAACATGGTACTCAACCTACATACGGCATGAGTTCCTCTGGTGCAATTACTAGACCATTACCTAATAATGGGTGGTAAGATTTTTAGCAGATAAGTAGGATACACTACAGACACATAACTACAACACAAATATGCTAAAAAGAAAAAAGAGGGCAAATTATTTGCTCTCTTTTTTTTATCTTCAAAATTGGTATAAGATATATAGTAAAATATAGGAGAATATTTTTTATGTTCAACACTAGAAATAATCTTATATCCGCGTGGCTGCATGGTCTAAGCAAAGTACCACATGACAAACTTTATCACAGAGGTGAGTCAGGATATGAGCACTCACTTCATGTTGCAATCCTTTGCAACCGAAACAATTTAGACCCGCTGTTTGGCTTATTACATGATATTGGTAAAATACCTACGTGTTCTTTCAGGTTAGATAACCAAGGAAGAGAACGTTGGAGTTTTTTCGATCATGGAGAAGTTGGAGCAGAATGGTTAAAACCTAAAAAGATACAAGAGTTACTTGATATTGATGATGTCTTTATAGATAACATTACATGGCACTTAACGCCGTATCTACCTCATAATAAAACCAGACTAGGACATAAACGAACATGGATTCGAGATCAGTATTATCGATGTGATAAATTGGGAGGGAAACCACCCAAAGAAGAGAAAGCTGAGTTAGAAGAGATGTTAACGTGGTCGTATGATGATGTAATAGACTGGGCATATGAGAATAGAGGTTCCTACCTCATAGGTAAAGACCATATGTACTTTAATGCGTACGCAATAGACAATCTAGAATAATAACTAATAAGGAGATCAGAAATGTCAGAAAATCAGACTAACGAAGAACGGATGGCGGATTTAGAGAATAATTTCATTGGCGGAGTCATCCACATTATGAGAGGGTTACCAGGATCTGGTAAATCTACTTTTATAAAAGAAAAAATAAAAGCCGGTGAATGGAAAGAAGAAGATACAGTTATCTGTAGTGCAGACGACTATATGGTAAACGAAAAAGGTGAATATGAGTTTAAACCAGTTAAACTAACTAACGCTCATATTAAATGTAGACTAAAATACATAAAAGCACTTTTTTACACTACTAGTGATCCCACACATGTAGTAGTTGATAATACTAATATAGAGTTAGAGCATATTGCAGAATATATTTTATTAGCTAAAAGTACTTCAAGAGTGCTACAAATACATGAAATAGCTCCTGTAGACGCTAATGAAATTGATCCCAAAACTGGAAAGCATCGCCTACTAAGTAATAAAGAACTCGCTATTCGGGCATCAGGGCATGGAGTAACAGAGCATCAGATAAAAGCGATGCGCCATAAGTTTAAACCTCTAGACCCTGCCTACATAGACCATTTAATAGAGTGCGATGACTTAGACCCTTTACAATCTTTTCAATCTTCAGCTATAAAAAGCTATCGATTTGATCCAGATGAAAAGGCAGTGGGTATAAGCGGAAGAGTGCAAGCATTAATGCATAACCCATCTTCTGTAGAACACGCTGAAAGAGAGTTTAAGGCTCTAAAAGAAAAAGGTACTACTGATCTTAATTTATTACCGATCACTAACCTTATCTCTGAATACAAGACAGTACATGAATGTGCACATGCTTGGAAAGAGATGGCCATAGCACAACTAGAATCAAGATTGACTACTGATGAAGATGTAGCACTGCATGCTAAATTAACAGCTCTGTATAAATACCTATTTATACAAACAAACTTAACAGAAGATTATGAAGATCTGTTAAAAAAGGTAAATGCCGTTAATGAGGTAGAGTTAGTACAGTAGGTGCATTTTCAGGAAATGCTTGGTATAAGAAATGGACGCAAGACTATTAACTTAATCTTGTGTCCTTTCTTTTTAAAGATTTTATAATTTTTCAATAAAGAATTGGGCTGCTTATAGTCCATAAGGATAAGTTCGGCAACGAACCCAAAGTAGGGGATAGTTCAAGACCCCCGCGCCAGTAATGGTCCACGTAAGCAAGAGCTACACACGATGGTAGTAACATACCTTCTCTTTTACGGGCAACTGCTGAAGAGACAATCGTATCCAACAGAGTGAGTTGGATTGACCTGGAAACAGGAATAGGAAAAAGCTTAGGATGAGCATTACCTTCGGGCGATGCCAAAGGCCAACCTCACCAGGCGAGGCCCCCATCCATTTCCATATGGTTATCTTACCCCGTGAGGGAACGAGATAGTCTTGAAGAAACGAGTAAACCGAATGTGGTGTTCGGATCTCACTGAGTTGAGACGTATTTATGTTCCCAAAAGGAATGTGAGCGTCAGGCTTGCCTTACCATGGCGCGCAACTTAGATTTAACACTCAGCTTTTAAACGTATTTATACGTTACAATATAAATAAACGATAAAACGCAAAAGGTCGCCATGGCTTCTGAGGTTCGTAAGATCTCAAATCCCTTGCATGCTTGCATGAACAGGGGACTGTACCTGTAGCCAATCAGGTCAGTTTGGTGAAGAACACACTCATCTGGGGGGCACCTTAGATCAGCTGTCAGTAATTGCTGAGGAATTCGGAAGAGTAATAGATTAGGCAATCTTAAATGTCTGAGATCGGTACACTACCTCCATGCAAATGGGGTGGACAACATCTAAACCTTAACGGGAATTGTTAGAGGCTTGCTTCTAACGCTAGGATGCAACGTGTATCAATAGAAAAATTGAGTCTAAATTTTTCTTTTAGCTTAATAATTTTTATCGTAAATTACTACTGTATATTAAAAGGATATCCAATGGAAACCAAAAAATGTAATTGGGCAGTAGTAGTAGAAACAAAAAATTCTATATCTTTAAAAGGTATATATCCTACTAAAAGAGCTGCTGAGTTCATATGCAAAAGAGTCAAATTTAATGAAAAATTAAAAGACTACCCCAAAGTAATCGAGACAGAGAATGACCTCTATCCAGAGAATAACAAAGTAGAAGAATGGTTACAAGCTATGGATAGAAAGAAAGATTTTAGGCAGCGTAGTAAATATCTGCCAAAAAAACATCGCCCCATGTCAAAGTAGCGTATAAATTAGCCAATATTAAATATGGTCTAATTTTTGTACCTATATATAGTGTGAACACTAAACAAGGAGGAATAAAATGTTATTCGAAAAAATAGTAAATGAAGTCTTTGATGATTATACTTTTCCAATGGTTAGAACTGTAGGACATCTAAATGGGTATAACTGTTATTCAGAAGATGATAATATTATTGTAGAAGTAAACGCAGCAGGAATTAAAAAGAAAGATATTAATGTAAATGTTGCCGATGATAGACTAACAGTAAAATCAGAAGACAAATTAAACAAAGTTATATCACTACCTAAAAATGCAGATGTAGATAATATTACAGGATCTCATATCGATGGTATGTTAAAACTAACTATACCGTTAACTAACAAAACAAGAAAAATAAAAATAAAGTAACAATAAAATTATATTGTATTAATAAGGGGTCTTTATGGCCCCTTTTTGGTATAAGAAATATAGTTAACATAGGAGAACTTCATTATGCAAAAAATAATGATTGTGTTTGCAACGATTATGTTTATCTTTAACTTCTTAGTATTTGATCATTATTTAGAAAATGCTTGGAACAAAGTGTTTGAATACCAAGAACAGGTGTTTGCACTAGAAGATAAAATAAGACAGTACGAAAACTCCGAACCACTTGTAACTACTTTTGAAGTTACAGCTACTATGTATAGGCCTACAGTATATGAAACAGACTCTAGTCCAAATATAACTGCTGATGGTACTAAGATTAATATATCTAAGGCAGGTAGTTATAGATACATTGCACTAAGTAGAAATTTACTTAGTAGGTGGGGAGGCCCTTTTAACTATGGAGATTATATCGTAGTCAAAGGTACCAAAGGAGGAAAACATGATGGTATTTGGCAAGTTCGTGATACCATGAACCCTCGATTCATAGACAGGATTGACTTCTTGTGTGATCCTGATGCAAAACCATTTAAATACGACAATGTCGTAATTACTAAAATATAACTAAAGGAAAAAGAGTATTGATAAATAAATACTCTTTTTCTTTACCCCAAAAAGTATTAACTTATAAGCATGTTTGAGATTAAAGATATAATAGAAACAAAAGATGGAAGTGTAGAATTAGATCTAACCTATGACAAAGATTTTGCCGAAAAAATTAAGAGGCAGTATGGGTGGAAAAAATTAACACAAAAAAGACTCGAGTGGTTTATAAACAAGTCTTTAATAGATTTTATAGAAGAGAAAGAAACTACAAAAAAACCATAGGAGGCTTTATGGATGAAAAATATATCTTACAACCTAAGGATAAAAAACTACCTTTAGAAGACCCCCTAGTTTTACGTCAAATGGATTACGGTATAGATATTAACCGTAGAGTTATCTATTATAGTGATGATATTGATACATGGACACCTGCTTGGATAAACCAAAGAATAGACGCACTATGCGATCTAACCAATAACCATAAAGCCCCAATAGACTTAGATATAACTTCTCCTGGAGGAGATGTATATGGTATGCTTGGGACTATTGATATAATACAAAACGCTCCTGTAGATATAAATACTTTAGGACGTGGAATGATTATGAGTGCTGCTACATTTATTTTAGCGTGTGGTACTGGTACGAGAACTATGACAAAAAATAGTGTACTAATGATTCATCAAATATCTACCTGGGTAGCGGGTACTAGTAAAGATGTATTAGCAGAAGCAGATCACTTAAAGTTTTTACAGGCAGAATCCTATAGACTGTATGAAAAATTTTCTAATAAAAAAGCAAGTTTTTGGGAAGATAAATGTAAAAGAAACTGTTACTTTACAGCTAAAGAGTGTCTAGAGTTAGGATTAATAGACGAGATACTCTAGTAAGACAAAGATATAAATATAAGGACAAATAACAAATGACAAAAAATGACGAAGACAACAAAGTAATGAATACAGAAGTGGCTAAAGCTTTTTTAGAGCATCCTAAATGGGCCACCCATAAGGAGTTTGTAGTAGATTATTTAAGAGCTATGGCAAACTATCTAGAAAAAAATCCTAATAAAAGTGTAGACCCTTTCCTTGAATTTTTCACAGACTTAATGACAATATTAAAACATGAGCAAGAACGTTTAGACTTTGAAACAGAAATGGAGAAAAAATAATGAGTATAGATGAAAAACTAGAAGAAATACAAGAACTGTTTAAAACAGGAGACAAGTACACACAAAAAGCTATGTATGTATTACAGCTAGCAAAAGAAAAGATGGAAGAATTAAAAAAATCAGATGAGCTAAAACACTTACCAAAAAGTTTTTTAGACGCCATAACAGGAGGAAATGACGATGCGTTTAGGAATTAATATAGACCACTTAAGAATACCAGAAGAAAGACAAGCTACAGCACTATGTAAAATTATAAATAGTGCTGACAGGCATTTCTTACAAAGCAATTTAAGAGAGTTAGAAATACCAGGTAGAACACGTATTTACAATGTGTTTGGCTGGAGCTACGGGTTATATAATAATACCAGAGAAGAGTATGAAGAGTATATGGCTGGTAGAGACGATAGACTCCGTGAAGCAGCTAGAACTATACTAGAGCACAGTGACTTTAGAGTTTGGGCAAAAAAATATATGATGTATTATAATATACAACATTTTCTAAATGTGTTTTCCTCTACAGGAATAAATTTAGATGGTTTTGATATCAGAGTAGTAAGGGAGGAAATAGATGGCTAGTTTAAAAAAAGACAGACCAGAAGAATACGAGAAAATAAAAAATCGTATAAAAGATCTGATTAAATATAGAGATAGCATAGATGCTATTCTTAATAAAAAAGGAGGCCTGTTTAATGCACGAGTGGCGATAACAGAAAAGCTAAAAGAAATTATTATCGATGAGCTTCCAGAAGATCTAGACCATAAAAAAGAACGAGTAGATGAAATAATTGCTCGAGTAGAAAAAGAAATATTAAGGGCTATGTAGTATAGCCCTTAATTTTTTTTACCTTAAGAATTAGCTGGATCTATTTTTAAATCTTTTAACAACTTTTTAAAAGACCTACTACCCTTCGCTTCCCTTATCCTTTCTCTCTCTTCATAATACAAATCAAACTTTTCGTCTGGAGTCATATCATCCTGTTCAAGTAACCATGTTAAAGTTTCTTTTAAAGTCATTTTAGGAGAAATTCTTTGGCTAAAATTAAAAGTGTCTTTAAGTATTAGTGGTTTTACTTCTTTATACTCTTTTTTATTTACGGCCTTTAAATCAACTAAATGCTTAACCATTATTCCATAATAGTCTGCTGATACTATGTCTTGTTTTTCAAGAGCTAACTCTTGGGCTGCTTTAAAAGTACTTAACAACTCTTCACGCATTTTTTCAGTTAATAAAAATTTCTTAGACATTTTTACTTACTCCATTTCCATTTTTATAAGAATTTTTTCCCATTTGTCTATGGATTAAGCTTTCTAAAAAGTATTCTACAGAATCATATAGTTTATTGTCTTCTTCATATTTATCTAATATTTTTTCTATTAACCCATGCCTAACAATATCATGTTTAGTAAATCCGCTAAAACCTACTTCTTTTAAATTAATTAATCTTTTAATAGCGTCTTCTAAACCACTCTGTTTTTTTAGATCTGATTGGTTTACATCTCCCATAACAACCATTTTAGAGTTATCTCCTAAACGAGTTAAAAAAGATTTCATAGCAGTAGGAGTTGAATTTTGAGCTTCATCATAAACAACTATTTTATTTTCTAAAGTTATGCCTCTAAAAAAAGCTAATGGTAATACTTTAATAACTTCTGCATCAACTAATACCTGAGCAATTTGTTTACCAATCAGTTTCTCTATTGATTGCCAGTATGCTAACATATGTGGGTCTACTTTTTCATCAACATCTCCTGGTAAATACCCTAGTGATTCATTATCAATAGGTACTAAAGGCCTACACAGTACTATACCATCCGTACTAGTATTTTTACTAGCTAAATCTTTAAGAGCATAATATAGACTTATAAAACTTTTTCCAGTTCCTGCCGGTCCTGCACAAAATGTCAAAGTTTTTTCTGAAATAGTATTATAAAGTTTTTCTTGTGATCTTGTTTTAAACGTCACTAACTCATCCCATTTAATCCTTCTTAATTGGCTTAGGGCTTGTCTTTTATTATTGCACTCTTGTACTTTAGCTGTTGCTTTAGAACTCATAACTTTCCTCCTGTTATATTATATATGGTTTACGTGTTTTTTATGCCTGGCGGCACAAACTTGTAAATAGCATCTTCAGTCGCGCTTAACTGCGTCGGCAATGGAAAATCAGAGTCTTGCAGTGCGTCTGCCATTTCTCCAGGACCTACTTTAGAAAAAGGGCCTGGCGTTGTAGAGGCAGAAGCTGTCGCAGTCGCTTGGGTTGTTGTAGATACTACATTAGGCTGTGGTACAGTTATAGCTGGAGTTTCAGTTACAGTCGCTTGTACAGTGGTAGCAGGTTCAGATACCATAGTAACTCTTATTGGATCTGGATCTGATGCAAGTATTTCAGTATTATCGGTTGCATCGGTATAGTTTGTCTTAGAGACATAAGTCCAAAAACTATCGACTGGAATTAAGTTGTGGTATGTAGGTGGATTAGTTGCTTCATATTGTGCATTTAAATTAGATATTTTAGGAAAACCTACTAAGGCTGATATTACAGCCAGTCTTTGAAGGTCATAAGAAGAAGTATCGTTGGGTGTATGTTTTACTAAATAACACACAGCGTTATTTTTAACGGGAGTAAGTTTTCCATCAAGATACTCAGCATTAAACTTATGTTCTCTTTGTACTATTACTTGGTTTTTATCTATAAAAAAATGCATAATTATTTCTTCTTAGTTTGGTTAATGTGTTGAGCAGTAGCGATGCAATCCCATAAACCAACTGCTATATGAATTGTTGCTGCTTCCCAATTCTTTCTTTTTAAGTTGTAGACAGCTCCTAAACCATGCAATGCTGTTAATGCTCCATGAACATATGCAGCTAGTAGCTGTATTTCTTTTTCTTTGTGAGTTTCCTCATTGTTGTTTTTCATAACTCTCCATCATCTTTATTATTTAATTTCGTTATAATCCTTAACCATTTTTCTAGCTTTTAAATAGGGTTTTTGTGCAGGTTTTCGGTGCATTCACTGATTAGCTAATGCGTCTATAGCATGGCTAGTTGGTATGTTCTTTACTTGTTTAAAAAGAGGGTTAACTTCTTGAGTATTTTGTTCTACTGTAGGATCATATTCTGCAGTTTTTTTAAAACCTAGTTTTAATAGCATATCCAATGAATCTCCTTTTTTTATATTATTTTCTGAGAACCAACCCTTTCTAGTTTCTACTACATATTTAAAAGGTCTATCAGCTTTAACATCTAGTAACTGTTCTTTATCTAAATGCTCTATATTTATAAGATACTTATTTTTGTCGAAGAACGCAACATCTATCGGGAAGCTTACATTTTTATTCCAAAAACCTGAGGTTGTAGATTGTGGAAAGGTAAATAAAAACGCTTGATTTCCTATGAGAGGCTGGTGGTATTGTAATCCTTTTCGAATGTCTTCTGGTGTGGTATTGTGCTTGATAATATTTAACATAAAAAGAATAACTCCTTAAATATAACAAGAACACATATAGGTTGTCATTTTCCTATTTGTATTCTTGTCGTTTGTCAATTTAAAAGCTTTATATTACTAAAGCTCTTATACCCAAAAATTAAGATTTTTTATTTTTAACAGCTTTGTAATAACCGTACCCAGCACCAAGCCCTTGGCCTACAGCCATTAGCCCTATCGCAGGACCTAGTCTTTTTACTTTAAGTGCAGCTTTACCTGTTCTTTTTGCCAATTCTTTTGTACTGATTTTTTTCTTACTGTGTAAAGCCCTATCTTTTTTAGTAGCCTTCATAGTTTGGGCATATTGATACGCCATTCCTGGAACACTCCCAGCTAAACCATAACCAACAGCACTGGCACTTGCTTTAGTCTTTTTACCTTTTGGGGCTCTTTCTGCAGCTACTCCAGCATGTAAAGGTGCAAAAGGGATTGCTACTGACCCTGCACCGGTTAGTCCTACCATAACTGCATTTGTTAGTTCAGATCTTTTTTTCTTTTTACGTTTTTTAGAAGCCAATTTAGTTTGAGGCTCTTCCATATATTTTCCTTTAAACTTTTTAGGAGTTTTATCTTTATCAACTGTAAAAGGCATATATAATTTTAAAGCTTTTCTGTATTTAGGGTCTCTTAACCACTGACGTGAGCCTTCATGGTACTGCTCTTTTTTACCTTCTTGCTCATACCATTTAAGAGCATCACTTGCAGTTTCGGGGCTATCAACAATAACTCCTTTTCCAGTTTTAGCTTTAGTGTGTCTAAAATATTCTTGTTTAATATGTCCTGCTCCTGCTTGAACTTCTTGAGGCTTATCTACCCACCTTCTACCTCTAACGTCTCTAGCTTTAGGAGCTTCAGGATCCTGTATGGAGTGTCTAAGTTCGTGAGGAAGTGTAACTCGCCCGTCTTTTTTGCTAAGAGTGTGGTCATACTTTTTATTTCCTATAGCTACACTAGTGCCTCCTCTAATAGCTGCACCATACGCATCAGCTAAACCTCCTTTTGGAGCAATCATGTCTGATCCTGGTACAACTCTAACACCTACTTTTTTATTTAAGTTTTTATCTGTGAGAATTTGTTTAGCAGCAAATTGAGGAGAAACTAGATCTTGGTCAGAAAGATACCCTAAAGTTGTATCTAGTGTTCGCATATCAGGGTGTTCCTTCTGTTTCTTTTTCGCCTTACTGACAATATCTTTAAATTCCTCATCGGTCGCATTATAAGCATGCTGTAAAACAGTTTTAGGTGACACCTTAAATGTAGGTTTATCCATAACCTCTTTTTTCCAAAACATCACATTATCACTGTCTTTTATCTTAAGTTGTGGTGCTACTAGAGTATCTTGCTCTGATAATTGTTTTTCTGACCCTTCTTTTATAATATTTTTTTCTACCCACTTAACACCTTTTCCTCCGTGCATCGTAGGGTATTTTCTAGACAAATTTTTCCATATTGCTTGAGCTCCTGGGCTTACAGTATTTTCATTCATAACTAGGCCACCCTCATGCTGTAAAACTTTTTCATATAGCTTAGTACCATAACCCTTTTTTCTATATGCTTTATTTATTAAAACATCATCTACAGCTTTAGTTACTGGATTAACTGACATTCCCCCAATAGGATTTTTTCCTAAATAAGCATTATAATGTCCAGAGCCTAGTGGTTTAACATTAAATACTACATCATCTACTTTAGGAGCTACTGCCTTAGCAGCGGGTGCTACTGTCTTAGTAGTTTTAGGGGCTGCCTTTAATGCCATTCTTAACATTTTTAGATATGCACTAGCTTTTTTAGTTATTCCCTTCTTCTTAACTTTCTTTGGTAAATCTTTATGTTTAGTTTCAGCATACTCTCTTGCAGCTTTAGCTTTTATACTTGCTGCTATACGCTCAATTTTAGCTGCAAACTCTGGATCAAGTTTAGACTTATCTAACTTGCCTTCTTTCTCGGCATGTACCATACCCATAAATCGTTGTTGTGCTTGACTTCGTGCTGGCATTTTTATTTACCTAGTATTTGTTTTTTAAGTGAAGGCTGACCTGAATATTTATGAGCTTCAGCTGCTTTCCTTGCTACACGCATCATGAAATCGGGATTCGTTGTCACCAGCTGTTTCATCGCTTCTTCACGGTTTTTACCTTTTTTAATTAGCTGACTCATTTTTTTAGTATATGGACCATCTTGCCAAGCCAGAAATTTTTTATAACCTTTTTTAGATCCGACTCTGTCAGCTTTTTTTAACCATTGTGAAAATAAAGTTCTAACACTCTTCTTTACCATTCTTTTTCTGCCTCTTGCAGCTATTTTAAAAAATTTACCCATTTATTTATTATCCAAATTATTTCGATTCATGTACTTCCCCTTAGGTTTTTGAGGAGGCATTTTTTGTCCTTGAGAATTTCCTTCAGGAGGTGATGGTAGTTTAGGAGAAGGTATCTGCATTGCATTTATTGCTGGGTTAGAAACTGCTTGAGGTTGAGGTACTGCTACAGGCATATTGTTTTGTTCAGCTATTTGGCTCATTAATGCTGGATTCATGGCTCCTGCATAACCTCTTTGCATATTAGCTTTCTTTTCAAGCTGTTCATTAGTTTTAGTTAGTTTATCACCTTTTTTATAATTTTTACCTGTATTCATAACTATGTATGTAGTTTGGTGAGGTTGGGAACTAACTACCTTTCCCATAGAACCTCTATGTCTACAAGAAGGATTTACATTCTCTACCATAGACCCTACAGGTATAGCATGCATTTTAGTACCTACAGCTAGTTTAAAAAATTTACCCATTATTTATTCCTCTTTTTTTCAGACCTATCATGTCTTTTTTTAAATATGTCGCATAACATATAGTATATAGTATCAAATTTTCCGTATATAGCTTTAAGATCTCCTCTTAAAATATGAAAAGCTTTATAGCTAAATATACAGATTAATCCTATCATTATCAACAGGATTATAGTGTTGACTCACCACATTCTTAGTCCTCAGTTATCATCTTACCTCTATTATTTTTATAAGGAAGCTTATATTTTGACATGACAATTTTTTTACGCTTAACAATTTTACCTGTCTCGGTGTCAATTACAGTTTCAACAATGTATGTAGTACCTTTTTTAGATGTAGCTACTGTTGTTGATACTTGATACTTTCCTACTTCTGCAAACAAGCAGGACATACATATTAAACTAACTATTAAATATTTCATAAAACTCCTATGGTATTAGTATTTTGCCGTTTGGATAAGTTCTTGTATTTGTACTTCTTTGTAATCCATCACAGTCACCATTATCATTATTAAATTCTTCACAATTAAAGAATATTGGATTTCCGTTATACTCGTAAGAACCATCATCACAGAAACCATCGCCTAGCCAGTTAGCTGGTGCACATATTCCATTACAATCTTCTATTAAGCCAGGTGTACAACCCTCATCGATTGCTTCACAATCACCTTCATCCCAATTTAATTCAGCACAATATAGATTGATTGGAATTTGATTACCTTCCTCATCATAAATAGCCCAAACACCGTCATCACACCATCCATCCGCTATCCAAGAAACAGGAGCACAGTTGCCATCACAGTCTAGAATCATTTCACCATAATTCTCTAGATAATATTCTGTATTACAATCTTGATACTCACAACTTGCATCATCTACATTGGCGTCTGTATTGTAATTTAGAGCATCATCATCCATACAACCATA
>MDSW01110164.1_pt1 | contig 16992 bp, 14 predicted proteins | sample 811171 | NCBI WGS metagenome assembly MDSW01 (sample SAMN05326641, study PRJNA326480) | marine metagenome | isolation source: seawater | place: Atlantic Ocean: North West | collected 2012
TAAAAATCCTAATAAAAAAGTATTCAATAATACTATATATAATATAGGAAATGGAAAATCTCTTAACATTCTTATATTCATAAAAGAGTTAGAAAAACAATTAGGAATTAAAGCAATAAAAAATTTTCTTCCTCCTCAACCAGGAGATATGATAAGAACAGCATCTGATATATCAAAATTGAAAAAGAGCTTTAACTACTTCCCAAAAACAAATTATAAAAAAGGGATATCCAAATTTTTAAAATGGTACAAGCAGTACTATAAAATTTAGTGTTATGTGTGGTTTTATCTTCATATTTAATAAAAGCAAAAATCAAATGAGCTCCAAAAAAATTAATTATATCTCAGGATTTTTAAAACATAGAGGTCCTGACGACAAACAAATTTTCAGCAATAATGAAATAAGCACAGTGTTTTTTAGACTTAGTATTAGAGATATAAGCAACAAGGGTAGACAACCATATATCTCAAAATCTAAAAGATATATTATGTGTTTTAATGGCGAAATATACAATGTTGAAAATTTAAAAAAAAAATTGAAAAACAAAAATTTTCAAGGCACATCTGACACTGAAGTATTAGCACAATCATTTGATGAGCTCGGGTTAAAATCAATTGAATACATCGAAGGAATGTTTTCGATAATTTTGTATGATTTTCATAAAAAAATTTTCTATGCTATTAGAGATAGACTAGGAATTAAGCCATTATACTACACAGAAGACGATAATCATTTTATTTTTTCCTCAGAAATTAAACCATTAATAGTTTATTCCAATAAAAATAAAACTCTAAATCAGATATCTTTAAGGGATTTCTTTTTAAAAGGTTATTTGTCTCACAATCAAAATACCTTTTTTAGGAATATAAATTCTATAGAGCCTGGACATTTAATGATTTACTCAAAGAATATAAAAATTAAAAAATATTTTGAAATTATTGAACCTAAGGAAAAAAAAATTACAGCGCAAAACCTAAATAACAAAATTTATAACACTGTTTCAAAACATTTAATTTCAGATAGAAAAATAGGTTTATTTTTAAGTGGTGGAACAGACAGCAAGGCTTTAGCAAAATATATTTACTCAAAATTGAATACAAATTTTACTACTTTTACTTATGATTTTCAGGATTTTGAAGGTGAAACTTTTAAAGCAAAACAAATATCAAAAGAATTAAATATTAAAAATTATAATACAATCGTAACCCCAAATTATATCATTGAAAATTTTGATAAACTGATAAAAAAAGTTGAAATGCCGATTACATCCATAAGATTATTTGGCATTAACAAGTTATATGAAATAGCAAAAAAAAATAATATTAACGTAATACTCGAGGGTCATGGAGGGGACGAAATGTTAGGAGGATATGAGTATAATTATTATCCTTATTTAATGGATTTTTTTAACAATAATAAAAAATTAGTCAAAAAATATATTTTAAAATCATTTTCAAGAACAATTTTGCAGAATTACGAAAGATCATTTACCAGTCAAGGATTATCCACTTCAGACGGTGTTCCTTTTTTTGAAAAAAATTTTTTTAATAAAGACTTTATTTCCAATAAAAGATTTGGTAAAGCCAAAATTTTTCCAGATCTAAACAATTTGAAAAATTCTCAATTAAAAGACATATTATTTATTAAATTGCCAAGAGTTCTTCAATATACAGATAGAATTTCAATGTCATACGGGATTGAGGCACGAGTTCCTTTTTTAGATCATAATTTATTCAAAGAATGTGTAAATCTAAGTAATAGATATAAATTTCGAAATAATGTTACTAGATGGATTTTAAGAAAAATTTTTGAAGAAAAAACAAATAATCAAAATTATTTTGAAACACGGAAAAAAACAATTGTCGACCCCCAAAAAGATTGGTTTAGAACAAGTCTTAAAGATTTTGTTTTTGATAATTTAAATTCATCTGATTTAAAAAAAATTGGAATTTTTAATCAAAAATATATTCTAAAGTATTTTGACAATTATTTAAAAAATGGAAGCGTTACTTCATTTAATCTTATGCAAGTTTTATCGTTTTATAGATTTTACAAAATTTTTATCTTGGATAAAAAATTATTATAATTATTAATGAACAAAAAATACACCTTAATCTCAAATTTTATATCTCTTTGGGAAATAATGACTAATCAGGAAAGAAAAAAGTCATTAATGTTTATTTTTTTTGCATTTATTCAGGTTATTTTAGAAACTTTAAGCATTGGATCTTTATATCCACTCCTTTTAGGAATTTTTGGAGATAACACAGAAGTATTTAATAATGACTTGTTTTCATTAAATTTTATACAAAAATATTTAGACAGTTCTAATCAAGTTATTTTAATTTCTTTAATCATATTATCTATGTTTTTATTAAAAAATACATTTATTATTTTTGTTATTCATTGGTCTCAAACATTTGAAAGAAATATTAAGATTAGGTTAAAAAAAACTGTGTTATGGTCTTATTTAAATAATGATTATTTATTTCATATCGATTCTGATAGTGCTAAATTAGTAAGAAATATTAATACATCAACATCCTCAATTATTTCAGCAATAAGAATGACCATGACATTTATAAATGATTTTGTTTTATTTATATTTCTTTTAATGTTTATGACTACAATTAATCCAGTTTTAGTATTATTTATAGCTGCTACTATTGCTATTATTTCATTTATTTATTTTATAATTTTTAGAGGATTATTAATTAAATACGGTCAGTTTTCATTTGAAAGAGAAGGAGAGTCTCTTAAAAGATTAATGCAATCATTTTCTTTAATTAAAGAAATAAAATTGTTTAACAAGGAAAAATATTTTTTAAATTTTTTTAATAAAGAGGAAACATTATTCCAAGAATTCCAGAGAAAAGCTTACATAATTAGAAGTTACCCTAGGGTGTTTTTTGAGTTATTATTTGTTATCGGAATATTGTTATACATAAATTTAAACTTATTTAATTCACAATTATCAATGAGTGAAATTTTACCTAAAACAGCGCTTCTTGCTATTATATTAGTAAGGATGGTCCCATCTATAAATAAAATCATTTATTCAGCACAAAGGATTAATCAACTTCAAAAATCAAATGATGAAATTATTTTTGAATTAAAAGATACAAGACTAATCATTGAGAATGTTGATAAAGAAGAAACAGATTTAGATGAGGCTTATGAATTTGAAAAAATTAATTTAAAAGATATTTGTTTTTCATATGATCAGAAAAAGAACGTATTCCAAAATTTTAATCTAGAAATAAAAAAAGGATCATTTATTGGTATAGTGGGTGCCTCAGGTAGTGGAAAATCAACTTTAGTTGATTTATTAACAGGATTATTGAAGCCCAAGAGTGGCTATATTCAATTGAATGATATGTCTGCAAATGTAGATGATAAAAAATGGAAAAAAATTTTTGGATATGTGACTCAATCAAATAATTTATTTAATGATACGATCTATACTAATATTTCTTTTGAAACAGATTTAAATAAAATAGATAAAGTTAGACTAAATGATGCTTTAGAAAAATCTGGTCTAAACAAATTTGTTAATAAGTTAGATGAGGGCATAAATACATTGGTAGGTGAACTTGGCTATAAAATATCAGGAGGGGAGAAACAAAGAATAAGTATTGCAAGAGCTTTGTATAAAAACTCACAAATTTTAATTTTTGATGAGTCCTTTAATTCACTAGATATAGATACAAAAAGTATAATCTTAGAAGAAATTAAAAACCTATCTAAACTTAAAACAATAATAATAATTTCTCATAATGTTAATGATCTAAAAGACTGTGATAAGATTATAAATTTAAACAAAAATTAAGTTTTTATTATCTTAAAAATTTGTCCATTTTTATTAATTCATTTTGTAGAATTTCAATTGAACAATTAAATTCCTTAAAATTTAAAATATAATTCAAAGAATTCTTCAATAAAATAAGCCTATTTTTAAAAAAATCTTCTTTTTTGTAATCAGTATTATCGGAAAAAAAATTTATTTTTATTTTAGATTTGTTATAAAAACGATTAATAAGTAAGCTTCTACTATTAACATTTGAGTTGCCAACCTTACTCCCAAGATCAAGCATTATTAATTTATTATAAATATTTGAGTGCAGTAAATCCAAAGGTATTTTAGCATTCATTTTATGGTAAAAACATTCAAAGTTTTTTAAATGATTAACTAAGATTGTTCTAACAATTAGATTTACCAAGTGATATTTAAAATGAAATTTTAAATTTTCAAATTCTGTTTTATAAAACAAGTCAAAAACTTGGTTAAGACAATCTATCTTACAACCATGAAGAAAAATATTTGAAAAATTAATTATAATTTTTCTATTGTAAGAAAAATGTTTTTCCAAAACCTTAATTAAAGATTCGCTATCTGCTTTACCAACAAAAACGATCTTTTTTTGAAATATTAAATTCTTTGAGTATTTAAAATTAGCGATAAAATTATAAATTGAGTAAAAAATTGGATAAAAATACTTTATTTTTTTTTGTAAATTAATTCCTAGTATTTTTTTCAAACTTCTTCTTTTTTGAAATTTATAATTATTAAGGCTTATTGTGCTTTTTTTGCTTATAAAAAAGTTTGACAAAGAAAAAATATTTACTTTTTTAAAAGTATTTTTTAACTTTTCTATATTTTTTGAATGAATTTCGTAATCAATACCGTCATTTGATAATAAGATATTGCACTCTTTCTCATAATTTTTAAAATTAAAATTTACAAATTTAGAAAGGTAATTTTGATCTACTATTATTTCACAAGTGTTTTCATTTATAGCGTCTAAATCATTAATGATTACCAATTGTTTAATTTGAAAAATATAATCAGCATAAAAAAAATAATGAAAAAATCGGTGTTCAGGTGAATATAAATAACATTTGTCTCTAAATCTCTTTGTCATTTTTATTTATATTATTTTTGTTTAAAAATTTTAATAAGTTTATAGCAGTTTTTCAAAAAATCTCTTTTTGATCCATTATTAATTAATTTTAGTGATGCTGTGTTACTTTTGAAATTTTTGATACCATATCCAACAACATTGGACAAATTATTAGAACTGTATATTTTTTTTATATCCCTCTTTTTTAAAATATCAAAATTTGAGGAAATATTTACTTCCAAAAATTTGCTAAATTTTTTTTTACAATACAATCTATATTTTCTAGATGTTAAGTTTGCAGAAACTATAACATCTATTCCTTGTTTTTCTAAAAAAGATACAAAATTAATTATTCTTTCAGCATTTTTATTTCTATCTTTTAAAGTATAACCTAAATCATTACCGAGCATTTTTCTAAAAACATCTCCATCAACATGGACTAGGTTTTTTTTTCTTTTACTTAAAATTTTATATATATTTTTAGCAATTAAGGTTTTTCCTACTCCTGAAATTCCTGTGAACCATAAAATCATAAAAATTTATTCTGTTTGATATATTTGTATAATTGTCTCGCAATAAATTTATTTCCTTTTTCTGACAAATGACCACCGTAATTATCCTCTAGATATAGTTCATGTAAATTTTTCTTAATTAAAAAATATTTAGTAGTATCTAATATGTTTAACTGGCTATTAGAATAGAGTTTTTTATAAAAAGTTTGGTAGTTTTTAGCTTTTGTTTTTATCAAAATAATATCATGATATTGGGGTAAAATTAAAAAAATACATTTTTTATTTTTTTTTTTTACTGATTGGTTAATTTTTATCATCATCTTTTTTAAATGGAAGGAGAAATATTTATCAAAATACATTTCATTAGCCTGGTAAACATTATCCTTCATAATTTTGTCGTAAGATTTTGAATAGAATTTTCTATGATTTTTTAAATTAAAAAATTTAAAAATTTTAAAAGTTAACATATTTGAAAAAATTATTGTGTTCCTTCTAAAAAATCTTAAATAAGATACTGTATAAGGAAATTTAAACATATAACTTTTAAATTTTGATTTATAAAAAAAATCTTCCTTCTTAACTTTAAAAATTTTTTGTTTAAGAGCTTTAATTTTAATATTTTTGTATAAAACATTTTCCTTTAAAACTAATTGATCGCCCTGAAGTTTAAAAAAAGGTTTAAAGCCAAATTTATTTCCAAATTCATTATAATGTTTCCAATAAGAATTTATTCTTACTATTGTTTCAGGGACAAATGCAAAAATAATTAACTTTGTTGATTTAGTGGACTTAATTTTTTTATACTTTAAGAAACTTTGATCAAGTCCAAAATTTCCAACTCCAAAATTTTTAACACAACTTTTAATTTTCTTTTCCAGCGCGGTCTCCCAGGTCTTGTTATCATTCACATATCTACAAAAAGCATAAGAGTCACCAAATACTGAAATTAAAGATTTTTTATTTTTTAATGGAGTATTTCTAAAACCATTTTTTGTAATATTAAAATAGGTTTTTCTGCCATTTAAAATTTCGAATCCAGATGTATTTTTTTTTCTATCCCATCCTGTTTTTTTATCAAAACTATATTTGAAAAATTTATTAAACTCAAAGTTAGATTTAAAAGGAAATTCATCTTTTTTAGTTATAATCCATTGAAAATCACTTTTTAGAAAATGAACTAAAAAATATAAAATAATTTCAAAAGATAGAAATAATAAAAATAGATAATAAATATAATTATACATTATTACTATAATTTCTTTTTAATTTTGAAAAAATAAAATCAATCCCAAATCCAAAATATAGACATAGAGACAATAATGTAGGAACAAAATACCTTGTATATCCAACCCAGCTAGAAATTACAAAAAAATAAATTCCAACCAATAGAAGTATATGAGGTGCTATGTATTTTTCTTTGATAGAATAAAAAAAACCGATAAAAATAATTAAATAAATTAAAAAACTGTAAAGAATTCTATACTTTATATTTTTTTGATGAAGCTCGCTTTTATAGTAATCTTTGCCTTTAATCCTTGTGCTAACTATTTCCATTGGATTTAATAAAGTAGAATGAAAAGATGAAATTAATGCTTTTTCAAAAGTGATTAATTTATTATCCATCATTGTGTTTATAGCTTTTTTTTTTTGGAAATTATAAAAAACAATACGATCACCTTCCTTAGAAAGATCAAGATTATTTTTGATTGCAAAATTATCTTTAATGTTCATCAATTTTTTCTTTGACTCAGATGAGGTGATATTAAAAATTTTTGCATCTACTTTTGGAAGAAAATAATTATATAAATTATCTATTGTCTGTGTAGGTAAAAAATAAAAAATGCCTGATCTTTTATAATTCAAAGAACCTAATAATAACAATACGATTAAAAATGGGGTTAATAAATAAAGTATTTTAAGGATGCTTTTATATCTAAATTTAAATAACAATATTAAAATAGGCACAACGATAAGAAACATTGCAACTGATCTCTGCAAGTATAAAATAGCAAAAAGCAGTCCTAATAAAAAATAATTATAATTTTTTTTTGGCAAGTCAATTAGGTATGCAAATATCAAAATCAATAATGAAAAAAAAATAGTTTCACCAAATATAGTTGAGTTATATTGACTGATAGTAGGTTCAAAAATTAAAAAACAAACCGTAATATTAATGATAGATTTTTTTATATTTATTTTAGTTAATTTTAAATAAAAAACTATTACACATAAATAGTAAAAAAAAATTTGAAAATAAAAAAAATAATTAAGATTTTTTATATTTATATTATTTTTATGATCGTAAAATTCTATTTTAAAGAACGTTGATAACAAACCTAAAATTTTTGGGGGTAAGAAGTGATGTCTAAACTCATATGGTTGTAAATTTTTTATTGAAATGTCAGATTTAAATTCTGATGCTTTTTTCCATATCTTTAATTCCGGTGGTGATTTAATTATTCCATGATATTCTGAACCGTCTTGATTTTTTAAAATTTTTCCAAATTTTGTTATTTGAAAATCGATATTAATAAAAAAAAGTAGAAAACTTAATGCCAGTAAAGTTATTAACGTTTTGTGTTGGTTGTAAAAATACATCAAAATAAGTCGCTAAAAGTTATTATCTTATTCACTCTATTTTCCCATGTATATTTTTTTACATCTTTTTTAGCATTTCTCCCTAGATAATCATATTTTTTAGAACTAAATATCTCAATTATAGTCTCAATCCATTTATTAGTATTTTTTGGGTCTAAAATTATTGAATTATAATTATTTCTAAGAATTCTACTATAAACTTTTAGGTCTGAAGCAATTATAGTTCTACCTGTTGCCATATATTCAAATAATTTAAGTGGGGAAAAATAATCGGCAACATCAATTTCTTTAATTAATACCCCAACTTTTTTTTGATAAGGCATCAATAATACTTTGTATCTCGGCAAAATGTTAGAAATCGTTTTATAACTTAAAAAACCTTTAAATCTTATATTCTTTGGAACTTTCTTTAATGCTATATCTTTATTTAAAGTTTTTATGTTACCAAATATATCAAAATTAATTTGTGGGGCTTTTTTTGCTATTGAGTATATTGTCTCTAGACCTTTTCCTTTAGAAAAACTGCCACTATAAGCACATGTGAATGATTTTGTTTTTGGATTTGTTTTATCAAAATCATTCTTTTCCACTGCGTCTTCTAAGATACAAAAATTTTTTGTTCTAATTTTAAGAATATCTAATAATTTGTGGTGTAAAAGAATATACTTAAGATTTTTGTTTATAAATTTCAAATTACAGAATTTAAATAAATGCTTTGTTAAACCTGTCATTTCTGAGTGTAATTCTAAAATATTTTTTTTATTCATTATAGCTAATATTAAACTTGGTATTATGGCTCTTGAGATAATCATTTTGTAATTATTCGAATTCAAATAAAAATAAGTTTTTAAAGAAAAAAGAATTCTAGTATATAAGTTTATTTTTCTTTTGTATGAAAACATAGATTTGATTTTAAATCTTTTTTTTAGGAGATAATCTTTTTTAATTTTTCTGAAATAATATGAGTTTTCTTGATATGGTATGATTAATTCTACTTTTGCATGTTTGCAAAAATTGTCACACATTTTTAAAACATGCACTGCATATGCAGACATATTTGGTAAAGAAAACTCAGCGATGTAGATGATTTTTTCTTTTTCCATTAATTCAAATTATCATCAATATATTTTATTTCTGAGTTAGACAGATTTTTTTTAAATTTAAATAAATTTTTTTTTGTATGATTAATATCAAAATTATCTTTACAGTTTGTATCAATCTCTAATTTCAAAGACAATTTGTTTTTTTCTTTGTTAAAATTTTGAAAAAAATCTTCAAATTTAATTTGAATTATATTTTCATAATTTACATTTGAAATTTTATTTGATAATTCTTTGTACCATTTTACAAATTTTTTTACATCTTCCCCTGGATAACTTAATGATTTTCGTCTTTTCATACTCCAAAATATGGCTTTTGGATCTCTCCTAACAAAAATTACTTTTCTATTTTGGCCATAATATTTTGTTGAGTCAACAGGAGCTAAAAAATTACCTCCTTGCTCAATTACGACATTTTTCTCATTATTAAATTTTTCATCATTTTGGTAAATATTAAATATAAATTCTTCAGCATATTTTAGAAATAATTTTTCCTCACATGGAATGATCATTTTTAATAAATTTATTTCTTTTGCATCTTTATTTAGAAGGAACCTGTTTATATAAAAATTAATTTTCTTAAAAAAAGAAATTTTATCAAAATAAAACTGTGGACTTCCATTGAATTTTATAAAAGTAATCTTTTTTATGAACTTATTTGCTAAATAAATTAAGTTCTTATTATAAATTTTATGTTTTTTGTTATAATTCGACTTATATGTATTTTTTATAAATTTTTCGAAATTATTTATTTTATTAGAACACCCATTTAAAGAAAAGTTTTTGTATAATGAATTGTATAATTCATCAATACCATCAGGGTCATTAACAATCCTAAATTCTTTACCGGCAAATGGGCTTTGAAAATCTTCTCTAGATAAAAGATAGTCATGAATTGCTCCAGCACCGCTATTACCTGTACCCAAAACTATAACTGTTTTCATCTTATAATATAATTGATTTATATAAAAATTTGACAATATTTAGACAAATATAACTCTTATAGATTAAAACTAAATGAAATTTTCCTCAAAAGCAAAAAATTTAATAGAACTAAAAAAATTAAATTTGAAAAAGTCAGATATTCCTACTTTTTATAAATATAAAATTGAAGAAATTAAAAAGAATAAAAAAAAAATTTTAAACTTCTTAATAAAAAATCTATCAAAAAAAATTTGTATCAGATCATCATATTTTCTTGAAGATAACAAAAATAAATCTATGGCTGGAGAGTTTGAAGGTGTAACTAATGTAATTAATTCTAAAAAAAATTTAATTTTAGGTATTAATAAACTTGTTAAACAATACGAATTAAAATCTAAAAATAGATTTATAGTTAATCAGAGTGAAATTATTTTTCAGAATTATTTATTTTGCTCAAAATTAAGCGGAGTAGTCACAAATTTTTGTATTCAAGATGGCTCAGATTATTATGTAATAAACTATGATGATAGCTCAAGTTTAACAAATACTGTTACGTCTGGGAGTAAAACTGGTGGGAGAGTTATACACATATTTAAAAAAAATATAAGTGGTCTAAGATCGAATATATTTAAAAAAATAATTTATTCGGTTAAAGAAATAGAAAATAAAATTAAAAATGCAAAAATTGATATTGAGTTTGCAATAAATAAAAAGGGGATAGTCAATATTTTTCAGATAAGACCAATATCTACTACGAGAAATTGGAAAAAATTTGAAAAAAAACTATTTTTTAAAAATCTTATTAAAAATCAAAAAAATTTTATAAAAATAAATTCAATAAACAAAAAATTCGGCAAATATTCTATATTTGGATTGATGCCAGATTGGAATCCAGTAGAAATGATTGGTTATCAACCAAATAATTTAGCTTATTCTTTATACCATGAGTTAATTACTAAAGATAGTTGGTTTAAAGCAAGAAAAAAAATAGGTTACAAAACAGTAGACAGATCGTTAATGTGCAAATTTACTGGAAAACCATTTATAGATGCTAGACTTAGTTTTTACTCTTATTTACCAAACTCTGTTAAAAATAAAGTGGCAAAAAAAATAGTTAACCATTGGTCCTATGAACTAATTAAAAAACCATATTTACATGATAAAATTGAATTTGACATTTCGGATGGAAGTTACGATGCATTTACAAACTCAAAAGTTTTAAAAAAATATAATTTTTTAGATTATAAGGAAAAAAACGAATATTTAAGAAACTTACAATATTTTACTAATCAAAAAATTTTAAATTTTAATAATAATGGCAATTTTTTAAATAAATGTCTAATTAAATTAGAAAGAGATAGAGAATTATTATTAGACAATTTAAAAAAAAAAAATATTAACAAAATAAAATTTGAATTACAAAGTTTAATTAAGAATATTAAAAAAAATGGAATTATCCCATTCTCCATTTATGCAAGATATGCATTTATTGGAAAAAAATTTTTGAACTCATTATTTGAAAAAAAAATTATTCGTAAAACCAGTTACTTAAAATTGATTAATTCTATTAATTCAATTACAGCTTTTTACATAAATTTAGAAAAAAATAAAAAGACAAACAAAAATAAGAGATTATTTGAGAATTATTTTTATCATTTGAGACCAGGAACATATGATATAAATGTAAAAAGGTATAATTCTTCTTTAAAAATAAGAAGAATAAAAAAAATAAATGAATTACTTTCTCTAAAATTCGAAATTCCAAAAATAAATGAAAGTGATAAAAAAAATATTGATATCTTTTTAAAAAAAAATAATTTTACTTTTGGACATAATGAATTAATAAAATTTTGCTTAGTTTCTATTAAATTAAGGGAAAATTCAAAATTTATATTTACAAGGTCTTTAAGTGACTTAATAGAAATTATAAAATACTATTTAAAATGTTATAATATATCAAAGGATAAATTCTCAAAATTTGATTTAAAAAATATATTTAAATTAACACAAAAAAATAGAAATAATTTAGTAAATAAAATAATAATGAGTCATAAAAAATTTGATTTGATTAACAGGAAATCTAAATTGCCTTATTTAATAACTAATTTTAATGATTTCTTTATTGCTTCAAACTTATTAACTAAGCCTAATTTTGTGACAAGTGAAATAATAACAAGAAAAGTTGTAGAAATAAAAAATAAAAAATCTAACTTAAGCCTTTTTAATAAAATTATACTTATTGAAAATGCTGATCCTGGTTTTGATTGGATTTTTTCAAAGCGAATTGCTGGATTAGTCACTAAGTACGGCGGAGTAAATTCGCATATGTCTATAAGGTGTGAAGAACTAAATATTCCAGCGATTATAGGGTTAGGAAACGACAATTTTGAAAAAATAAAAAATAATTCTTTAATAACAGTAAATTGTAAAAACAAACAATTAATAATGAGATAATAATGAATATTCTAATAACATCTAATTTTAAAAAATATTATAAAACTTATATAGATTTTGTTGACCATTATTGGATCAATTTTTTTGAAAAAAAAAATTATGTTTTTTATCAATTACCTAATTCCAAAAAAATATCAGAAAAAATTTTAAGAACCATAAATAATATAGATTTAATAATTTTACCTGGAGGGAACGACGTAATTAAAAAAGATAAATACACAAAGACCAGACTGTTAGTAGAAAAAAATACAATTTCTTATGGTCTTAAAAAAAACATTCCAATTTTAGGAGTATGCAGAGGAATGCAAGTAATTAATAATTTTTTTGGAGGAAAAATTCACAGAATTAATGGACATATGAAAAAAAATCATGATATCTATATGAAAAAAAATATATTTGGAAAATCTAAACATAACGTAAATAGTTACCACAATTATGGAATAAACATTATTTCAAAATCAAAAAAATTTAATATTTTGGCAACTGACAAAAATAACAATATTGAAATGTTTAAACATAAAAAAAGAAAAATATATGGGGTTATGTGGCACCCAGAGAGAGCTAATAATTTTAATATACTGAATAAAATTATAAAATTGTTAATGAAATAATGAAAGCTGTAATTTTATGTGCAGGTTCAGGTAAAAGAACTGGGCTAAAATATCCAAAGTGTCTTTATACATTTAGGGATAAAAAATCACTTTTAGAAAAGAATATTAGACTATTAAAAAAAAAAAAATTTAAAGATTCCGATATTTTTATTGTAACTGGTTTTAAGAGCAACCTAATAAAAAATAAAACAAATAATAAATATAATTATATTCATAATAAAAATTATAAAACAACTAATATGGTTTACTCACTTAATTTATTTTTAAGAAAAATTTCAAAAAAAAGTGATGTTTTAATTATTTACTCAGATATAATATTTGATGAAAAATGTTTGTCGCTAGTTATAAAATCTAAGAAAAAGATAGTTACTTTAATAGATAGTGATTGGTTAAAAAAATGGAAATTAAAAAAAAACTACCAAAGTGATTTAGAGGAATTATTAATTAAAAATAATAAAATTGTTAAGCTTGGAAAAAAAACAAATAATTTAAAAAATATTTCAGGAAGATTTGTCGGTATTACAAAATTATCTCAAAATATTCTGAAAGACTTTAATAATTTAAAACTTTTAGATAAAATTCTTTCAAAAAATAGAAAAGTTGATTTTACAAATTTTTTAATGATTTTAATTCAAAAAAAATACACTGTTTACCCTTTACTAAAAAATTTAAAATGGGCTGAATTTGACACTATAGATGATTTTAAAAGATTTAAAAAATTAAAATAACTATATGATATTTTTCGAAAATTTAAGAAGGTTTAAAAATAAATTTAAAAATAAAACAAATATAAAAATCTCAAAATCTATTAATTTTGGAAGCCATGTAGCAAATTATTATTTTAAAAATCTATTAAATAAGTCTAAATATTACTTTGAATATGGCTCAGGTTCATCAACTATTTATGCACATGAACAAAAAAAAGATTATATATCAATAGAATTAGATAAATCATTCTATAAAAAGGTAAAAAAAATTACAAAAAGCAACAAAATCAAATTTATAAATATTGGTATTGTAGGAGAATATTCTTATCCTTTGTTTGTACAAAAAAAAAAATTTTTAAATTATATTAAATCTATTAAATTTTATTCAAACCAAAAAAAATTTCCCGATTTTATATTAATAGATGGTAGATTCAGAGTAGCATGTTTATTATTCATATTTTTGATATTAAAAAAAAAAAAAATTAAAACAAAAATTTTATTAGACGATTATTTTAATAGGCCACACTACTCTGTCCTCGAAAACTTTTATAAGATTAAAAAGGTTGGTAGGATGGCTTTTTTAAAACCTAAAATAAAAAAATTAGATAAAAATTTATTAAATAAGTATATTCTAGATCCCAGATGAATATTTGTTATATTTCAAATTCTGCAGCACCTTCCAAAAATGCAAGTAGTTTGCAAACAGCAAAACTTTGTGAAGCTCTAAGTAAGATTGGACACAAAGTTAATCTGGTGTTACCTGATACAGGACACAAAGGTAAAGATTATTATAATTTTTATGATATTAAAAGTAAGTTCAAAATTAAAAGAATTAAATATTTTAAAAAATTTCCTACCGGTGTGAATTACTATTTATATTCTTTATTCTCTATATTGATCTCTAACTACAAAAACCAAAATTTATATATTACTAGAAATTTTTTTACTTCTTTATTATTGTGCCTTTTTAAAAAAGCTCATGTTTTAGAAATTCATGATGATATTCAAATTGAAGGTAGAATAGTCAAATTTTTAGTTAAATACTTAAAGTATCTTAATAATAAAAATATTTTAAAAATTATTACTACAACAAAATCCCTTAGTAATAAATATCATAAATCTTATTTTGTAAGTAAAGACAAATTATTAGTTCTTCATAATGCTTCATCAATAAAATCAAGATTTAATAAATATAAAAATTTAAATAAAAATTTAAATATTGGATATTTTGGTTCTATTTATAAATCTCGTGGACTTGATATGTTAATAAAACTATCCCAAATGGACAAAAATAATAAATATTACATTTACGGAGGTAGCAAAAAAGATATTGAGGATTTAAAAAATAAATATTCGTCAAAAAACTTACATTTTCAAAACTATATCCCTTATTCTAAAATAAAAAAAAAACTAGAAAATGTAGACATATGTGTATTACCTTATACTAACAAAATTACGGTATCCGGAGATGTTGGGGATATTTTAAGATACACTTCTCCATTAAAAATATTTGATTACATGATCACAGGTAAACTTATAATTTGTTCGAATATTAAGGTAATCAAAGAAGTATTAAAACACAATATAAATTCGATTTTAATTAATGACAGTAAGAGCCATGTTGCTTGGTTAAAGGAAATAAATAAAATCAAGTTTAATATTAATAAATTTAATAAGCTAAGGTTTAATGCCTACAAATTTGCTAAAAAAGAGGATTTTATTTGGCGTGCAAAAAAAATAATTTCATCTATCTGATGACTTTACGCACTAAATTTTTAATCGAAAAGTTTCGAGACTTAATTTTTTTTGGATCATTAAGTTTATTATCATTCAATTTTTTAATTTTGCAAATACCTGTACCTTCAAAAGTAAATTCGATATTAAAATTTGTTTGATTATTATTATATATTTCCAGTAATTTAATGAATGTTTCATAATTATTTACTTCTGCATAAAAACGATTTTTATCAGAATTTTTTAAATAAGGTAGCCAACTTATATCATCTATAAAGAAACAACAATCTTTCTTTAAAAAATCATAATAATAATAAAGTATTTTTTCAACATGTTTAGCCTCGTGAATTGTATCTAGTAAAATTAAATCCATTTTTTTTGGTATATGTGAAATGACGTTTTTAAAATCATCATCCCTTGATTTTATAAATTTCCATTTATCACTTGAGAATTTATTTGAATAATCGATGTTATCTACTGAGAATAATTTACATTTTCTAATTTCACAATAATTTAAAAATAACTCTGTTGACATACATTTATCGCTTACACCAAATTCAAGAATAGTAGAGTCATTAAATTTTATGAGTTCAGGAACTATGAAATTGGTCAATTTTGAGTGATGTCTCGATCTATTCTTAAATTCTGTTAAAAAGTTAGTAAACTTTTCCATAATTATCTTTGTTAATATATTTTAAGTATTTTTTTACATTAATCTTATAAATTAATGTAAAAAAATACTAATGAAAAAAAAAATATTTTATTGGTCTCCATGTTTGGATCGAGTAGGCACAGTTATATCCACAATTAACTCTGCAATTTCTTTATCCAGATACGATAAATATAGTGATGTTCGAATAATTAATGTTTGTGGAGAATGGGACGAATACCGGAAAATTTTAAAAGATAATTCTGTAAATCTAATTGACTTTAATTTCAAATATTTCAAAATTTTACCTAAAAAAGGTTTTATTAGAAGTAGATTTTCTTACATAATTATTTATTTATTATCTTTCTTTCCTTTATTTTTTTTATTAAAAAAAGAAAAGCCTGACAAAATTATATTACATTTAATTACGTCACTACCTTTAACACTTTTAAATCTGTTTAAATTTAACACAGATTTTATCCTTAGAATATCTGGATATCCAAAATTAAATATCATGAGAAAATTTTTTTGGAGATTATCCTCAAAAAAAATAGATATCGTTACATTCCCGACTTTAGACTTAAAAAAAGATTTCGAAAATTTAAATTTATTCGATCGAGAAAAATTGCATTATTTACCAGATGCAATAATAAAAATTGAAAATTTAAGAAAAAAAGTTGATTTACCAACTGAGTTTAATTTAATCAAAAATAAAAAAGTTATTTTATCAGTTGGGCGATTAACTAAACAAAAAAATTTTTCATATCTAATAAATGAATTCTCAGAATTTCTTAAAATCAA
>MDSW01099519.1_pt1 | contig 16991 bp, 15 predicted proteins | sample 811171 | NCBI WGS metagenome assembly MDSW01 (sample SAMN05326641, study PRJNA326480) | marine metagenome | isolation source: seawater | place: Atlantic Ocean: North West | collected 2012
CCAAGATGGCGATAATTTAACTATCGGTATTACGACCATAGAACATGGAAAAAGAAGATAAACAATTCGTTGCGGCAATTCTTTTTTTAATCTTTTTTTTAAGCAATCATTCTGTTAGTTTTGACCTTGCGGAATCAGAACACCATACACTTCCATGCTATACTGTAAAAGGAGAAGTAATAGAAAAGGAAGAAAATAATAATGATTATATTTTGTATGTTATAACTGAAATAGATGGTGAAAAACAAGGCTATGCTTTGTATGTTGCAGAAGAAACATATAAGAATCACGATGTAGGAGACACATACGAGCGGATAACCTGCGAATTGGCTTATCTAAATGAGATAAAAACCATAATTGATGAATTATTAGACGCAGGTATTATGGAAGTGAATGAGTGAAAAGAAAAGGAAAAATAGTCTATACCCCACCCGAAAAGTCATGGACTAACATAAACATTGAAGAAACACCTCATGGGTATAAACTTTATCGGGGTAGCGATAACAGACATTTTGCCGTCATTCCTATTTCCGCAGTAAAACAAATTGTATATGAGAGAGATTAAGATGCAAGCGAATAATACCACAATAATTGAAGATTGTATAGATTGTGTAAGTGAATCGTCATCCTTGTTAGATGATATAGAAGTGCTTTTGGTAGCAGGTGCGGCCCTTTTGGGTATCGCAGTATGGGCTTTGAAAAAGTATAAGACATTGAACGCTGATGGAAAGATTACACTTGACGAAATCGTTGATTCAATAGACGATGTAAAAGAAAAGGCCGCAGAAGCAAAGGCTGAATTAAAAACTATTGAAGACACATTGGAATCACGAAATGTGGCTGAATTAAAGGCTATGTTGAAGGAAAAGGGCCTTGCCGTATCGGGCAAGAAAGCCGACCTAATCGCCCGACTTGAAGCAAGCATGGGTGAAGATGGTGTCTGACGAAGTAATAGATTTAAGACTTGATAACTTAGAAGAAACGGCAAAAAGACATGAAAGACTAATCGAACAATTGGTTCAGTCTAACATGGATATGAAAACCGGTTTGGCTCAAGTGGCTACTGAATTAGAAGTTACTAACGGCCTTATCGCATCCTATATGTCTAACACCCAAAAGATTACTTTAGCCTTGATTGCTATTGTCGCAGGTGCTATGGGTATCTCAACTCAGATGTGATACAATGGATGGAAACCAATGGAACGCATGGTGTCGAGATGTGGTAAAACGCCTCACAAATGTTGAAAAGACACTAACAATCATAGACAAGCGACAGAAGCGAATGCTTTATGTGGTATTGGTAGGATTTGTGGCGGTGTTGTGTAATGGCTTATTATTGTTCTATAAGTGATGTTGGTTCTCGATTGGGTTTGAATAGCGGCCAGCGAGATAAGGCTAACACACGATTAACTTCTGCTATACGCAGGGCTACAATAGACATAGACCAATGCTTCCGTGATTATGGGCGTGATGTGCCGTCAAGAGAAATCGCAAGCACTACACTTAGCGGCGCAGTAGCGGCTGGTGCTAACACTATTACTTTGACTTCTGCGAGCGCATTTTCTTCTGCCGGTAATGGTAATATTGACGGTGATTCTATCTCATGGACCGGCAAATCTTCTAACAATTTGACCGGTGTAGCGGGTATTTCATTCGACCATGCAGACGGTGTAACCGTTGAAGAAGGCGAGTTTGCTCATGTGCTTAGAGAAGTATGCGCTGATTTAGCGGCTTCGTATTATTATGAAGATGAATCTATGTTCCAAACAGGAACGACAGAAGGCTCTTTGCGCGGCTCAAGTCTTCGTGATAGAAGCACAATGAACCTTCGCCGTTTGGCCCATCTTGGGTCTGTGGATTGAAGGTGGTATTATGTTTGAAATACAGGTTGAAGAACAATCTCTTAAAGCATATACCAAAGAGATAAACGATGTTAATTCAAAAATTGCTCGCAACATTACTCTTGCTCTAAATACTGCATTACATAAAGAAAAAGATAAATACGAGCGATTGCTAAGGCGATACAAAAAGAGTCAATACAAAGGCCGAAAACGCGGAGAGTGGGTCGAGTTTTACAAAAGAATAGCCGATGTATTATACGCAGAAGATATAGAACCGGTAGCAGTAGGCTCTTTTTTAGGTGGTCCTACTTCCGAATCTTTATTCTCCGTTAATACAGGTTTTTTTACTACAACCGGAAGTCGCGGTGAAGAATTAACAGGGTTATATTATTATGGTAAAAGAACGGCTAAACCTACATCAAAAAGGACTTACGCTAAGGCCACTAAAGGAAACCCTGTGATGCACAGTCTAATTCGCGGTCAAGCGCAAGGCGCATATTCAAACAAATTTTTACAGTCGGCAGATGGTGGCGGTAAATACCCACTACCCGAAGGCTATGTGAGCAAGGGTTGGGATAATCGCGGTAAAGAACAATTTAACGGTTATTTAAATAAGATAAGAAAAGCCTTTGAAAAAGAAGGAGAAAGGGTGCTTAGGGGGATGAACAAATAATGGCCGTAGCAACAAAGACTCAGTATTGGAATAGCCGTATGAACGGCACAGACCCTACTTCACTATCCGGTTCGTTTAATGATGATTGGTCCGGTAGTGGTGGTTCTGCATCGGGTGATTATTGGTTGGCTACATCATCCACTACCTATTCTATCACACCAGCCGCAGACGATAATGACTTAACTTTAGTAGCCGCTTTTTCTTTTAGTAATACATCAGATATACCGGCGGCTGGAACGGTGCTTATGGCTCTTGATAACGGAACAAAAAGGGTTGAAGTAAGGTCTAAAGGTAATGGTGATAAGTTAGATTTAGTCGGCGCATCAACAGTAACTACACGCGATTTAGACATCACAAAACAAGAAGATGAACCTATTGATTTAATTCTTAGATTAACTCTTGATTCAAGCGGAAATGGTAAATTATACACAAGAGAAATGATTTATGATGACGATGCAAATACTATGTTTTATTCAGTAACAGGTTCGTCTTCGTCAAGTGCTACTGTATCATGGGGTAATACTGACGGAACGGTAAAATGGGCTTCTGTATATTACAGTAAATTTGGGGCATTTACGCCCGAAGAATTGATGACTTCTGATTTTGCACAGGACACACTATCGCGCATGGGTATAGCAATTGTAAATCAATTAAAAAATAGCAAAAGAATGTATTTGAAAACACAGGTTGATACTGATTCTATCGTGTATGGGTATGACCTTTCAATGAACAGATTAACAAAAATGATGCCGCCTGTTATTCATGTGGTAATAGAAGGCATAGATTCTCCGTCATTTGATACATTAGGCGGCACAAAAGTTAGACAAGAATATGATGTTAGGGTTATGGTAACTACGAGAGGCACTAACTACGAAGACGCATACCGAGAAGGATTAAATATAATCGGTGAAGTTTTTGATGAAATTTATACAAATACAGGAGTTTTGGCGACCACAGATAGTATTATTTCTTATAATGCTGAATTAGATGTTAAAATAGACGATGACGATACGGTTTGCACACACCAAATGGTATTTACTTATCAAAGGCTCATAGACATGAGGCATCGTTGATAACCTTTAAATGACGCATGATTCGTGCGTCTATACAATAATAGGTGATAGTATGGCTGATGACTTTCTAAATCGTTATGTCGGAATAGTAAAAGAATCTTCCTATGGAACAGACCCCGCATCGGGTTATATCTATGGAGAAGTGGATGACGAATCTCTCGGACACAAGTTTGATTTGATGGTTCGTGAGGATATGAGCAGGGCAATTTCTTCAAAAGCAGTAACCGGTAAGGAATACAGCGAAGGAGATATTAACCTTGCTATGCAAGTGGATGACTTCGTAGCGACCTGTCTTTTGGGTTTTTTCCCAACCGATAGCGTATCGGGTAGCGGTCCATACACACACACATTACTTGAACCGTCTTCTGCTTCCGATGAATACCCTTCTTATACTATCAAGGTTGGTCGTGAGCAAAAGCAACACACCTTCACCGGTATGTGCGCTAACACACTAAATGTCGCCGCAAATGTAGGCGAGTATGTTATGATGAGCGTTGGTTTTTACGGTAAGGGAGAATCTGCCGTAGCCGCTCTCGCTACACCTACTTATGATGGTGCGGCTCTTGACGCACTTTACTTCGCAAACGGCGAAGTCAAGTTTGGAAGCGGTAGCGCAGTAGCAACCGTTAAGTCATTTTCTTTTGATATTAACCTAAACCAAGACCCCGACAATGCTTACGCTCTCGGTGGCGCAGGACCACAAAGAAAGATACCTAAGCAACGCAGGGAGATTACAGGAACAATCGAGTTTAACCAAGTCCTATACACCGCAACAGATGGTGAGCCAACATATAGCACACTAATTGCGGCTGATGGTGATGTGGATAACCCAAGCGGCGCAGATGCGGCTATGACTCTTGTATTAAAGGATGAGGGCGGCACAGAAAGCATAACCTTTGATTTCAAAAAGGTTTTCTTTGAAGCACCGGAAGCATCAGTAAGTGGTCGAGATACAAACACAATGACCGTCAATTTTAGAGGACTATACGATGATACAAGCGGCGGTGCGGCTAAGGCTATGACTTGTGTTCTAACAGGAAACAGTCTGCAATCCGGCGCATACTGATGGTGATTAAATGAGTCATACAATTGCTGACCCGACCAAAATGACGGTCCATGAGATTAAGACTACTATGGAGTCTGCAAACACAGACCTACAGACTTTCTTAAGAACCCTCGCGGCAAGTGATGATGTAGTAAGCATCAATTATATGCAAAACAAAAATTCAAATCGTATTGTTATCAATGTAACATACGAAGACCAATGATGGTGAGATAAATGACTGAAAGATATGAAGACGAACACGGCGTTTGGGAAAAGAGAGTTATCGAAGGCCGAGTCAAAGATGTTTTGGTTGAACCAAAAGTAGTGAAAAAGGCGGCTAAAAAAGCCGCATCAAAGAAAAAGAAAGCGAAGGTGAGTGAAAGTGCCGGTTCTGCAAAAGGAAATTGAATTGAACGATGAAAGAAAAATACTTGTGCGTCAAGCATCGGGTGTTGAAAAGATTAGGCTTGAGAGTAAGCAAGCAAAAGTGCTAAGAAAATTTAGGCACTTTGGCGAACCTACCTCATGGTCCGAAGAACAACAAATGGAGTTCTCGGATGCCCTCGATGAAGAAGGATGCGGGATAGCCGACCAAATAGATGCGTGGCTTCCTAACTGTATTCTATCAGAAGATGTTACAATCAATGATTTAAACACAGAAGAATTACTGCGCGTTTTAACCTTTGTTAGAGGGGATGAAACCATAGCACCCGAAGGTGCGCCCCCTTTGGAGTAGTGGCCCACGCCGCCCCGACTTTGTGTATGGCGTTTAAGGGCCAAACGGCCTCAGATTTTTTTTGGAGATACCAAGAAGAAGGCGGTATGCAAAGCCTCAATTTAGACTTACTCGTAGCGGCTGAAATGGGCGAAAGAATAAGCGAAGCATCAGAAGGCGCAAAAGGTTCTGCGGCGGCTAAGAAAGCCGTAGCAAGACGCGACCGTAGGAGAGAGCAACGCAAACGCATAAATAACAACCGTGATTTATTTCAGATGATGAGCGATAGCGGCGTTCCGATTCAAGCCGCAGATAGTGAGAGCGTGGGTGAATGATAGAACCGGTCCTTTTCTTTTCTCCAATTTGGATTATGGCTACTGCCGCAGTAGCCATGATAGTCCTTCGTGGTGGTGTATCTCGGTTATTCTTTAACCTTGTAGGAACATTCCAAGCCAGCAGACTTATTCACGATGCGGAAGCCGCATCCATAGCACTTCAAGGTCTTTTTGTTGATGCCCTTTCCGGTGTGATAGAAAGCGCACAAGAGTTAAACCAACAAATCGTTGAAATCGAACAAGCGGTTATTCCTATTGCGAGAGAAGTCGAGATTGCGACCATTGAATTTGAGAAATTCTTTGATACTACCGTTATTACCACAAATCAATTAGACGAAATGGCCCGAAGCGTTAGGGCTATTGGTGCTGAATTTGGTTTCGTAGGTGATGAAGCATTAGCCGCAGGTGGTAGGGCGGCGCAATTACAGGCTCTTTACGGTCCGGGTGTTGTCGAGCCACTAACAAGGGGTGGTTTGGCTCTCGGATTCGTTGGTGATATGGGCGGTGCAGAAGCACAACAGGCTTTAATTTCTCTAATGCAACAGAATGCTCTTGTAACAGGAGATTTAACACAGGCTCAATTCTCTCTCTTATCCTCATACGAACAAAGAGATGTGGTTACTGCATCTGTAGCCGACACACTAAACAAACTAAACAGCGTTGAAGATAGGTCGGCGGCTCGTATGCCGGAAATTATTGAAGCCATGAATCATTTTGGTGGTGTAGCAAGATTAGCCGGAGAAGACATAGGGTTTATGGCCGCTATGACGGCGACATTGATTGAGCGCGGTATTCGTGCGGAAACTGCGGGAACGGCTCTTAGATTTACTTATGCAAGAGTCGGTGGTGATATTAACGGTGCAGGACAAGCCTTGAGAGATTTAGGCATAGCAACACACGATGCAAGCGGTGAATTAAGACCGATGCAACAGATTCTCAATGAATTAGCACCAGCATTTAACCAAATGAATGACGAACAACAACAGGCTCTCGCGCAGACTATGGCTGGTAACAGACATTATGCTCGTTTGCTTCTTTTGATGCAAGACCTTGAAAGAGCAAATATGCTTTACAATGAGGCTCAAAACCAATCTGGAAAAGTAATGGAAGAAAACGGGGAGGCCGCAGGTTATCTTGCCGACCTATTCGCAGATACCGCTTTCCAAATAGAACAGACAGAAGCAAGGATTACAAACTTACAAGCCGCAATCGGTGAGCGATTATTACCGGCGCAGTTAGCCGCTCTTGAAGCACAAGAGGATATGCTTATTGCGATAGAGGGTATGATAGGTGCATTTGAAGGAACGGCAATAGGTGGATTCTTAGAAGAATTATACGAAGCAAGACTTGTGTTAATGAATATCTATGCGCCGTTTGTTCAATTATACCTAAACATCTATGCCGCACAAATCGCACTATCCGGTTTCAGACAGGTTATGAGGGCCATTAACGGAGAACAAATAGCGTTTATTTTGGGGCAACAAACAAATACCGCAGTTTCTCTCGCTCAAGAAGATTTGAAATCGAAAAAATTACAGATAAATAATTTGAAGCAAGAGGCTTCTGCAAAGTTAGCACAAATAAACGCAAGAACAAGTGTGATAAGAAATAAATTATTAGATGATAGATTAAAGAAAAATGGTGTTGAAGTAAAACAAAAACAATTAAATTTGTTAATAGAAAAACAAACCAATTTGGAAATACAAAAAAGGGCGAAAAAACAAAAATCAATGGGTAAATTAACTGCGATAAATAAGGAAATTAAAAATCTTGAAAAAGAAATAGAGAAGCAAATACTCAATACAAAGAATGCAGAAGCCGGAACAATGAAAAAAATAAACGCTTTAGAAAAAGAGCATTTGGTATTGGTTGATATGATAGCCCACCACACTAAAGATTTAGTCATATTACAGGAAAGACTTACCGCCGAAATAGACCAAATGAATGCCGAGTTAAAAGAACAAGGCGCAATCTTAACCGGAAACCAACACGCTTTGAGCGGCGGGGTATCGGCTTCGATGGCGTTTAGTGGTGCGGCCATGTTAGTATCTATGGTGCTGATGGTCGTTGGAGAAAACATAAATAAAATACTCCCTAAACAAATAGAATTTGCGAATCAAGCAGAAGTTATGGCGGTGGCTATGTTATTCTTAGCGGCTTCTTTTGCGCCGATGATAGGACAAATGGTAATGTCTATTGGTGCGCTAACAATTAAAGCCGGACAACTCATAGCAAATGCGATTGCCGCGACTTATCTTGCGGCGAGTAATTTCCTTGCGGCGGCAAGCGAAAAGGGTTTTTGGGCCTCTTTATGGGCTTCTATTACCGGTCTTGGAGTTAAATTGAAGGCTATGGGTGCGGCGATTGTTGAAGCGGGCGCACTTGCGATTGCTAATATAGGGTTGGCGGTAAGTGAAGGTGTGGCGGCTACGGGCGCAACCGGTTTAGCGGCGGCACTAATGAATGTTATGATAGCGATGGCGGGTATTCTTGGTTTAACAGGTGTAGGTATTGCTCTTGTTTTATTAGCGGGTGCGGCTATGGCGGCGGCTAAAAAATTATTCGACTTTAATTTAGAGATGGATGATACTATGACTAATATGGAAGATTTCGCTGATATGGAAGTGCCTAATTTTGATACAGGATGGATGGACACTTATGCTGATGGATTAAATCAAGCGACTGACGCACAAGACAAATTCAACAACAGTCGAGAAGAAATGTTCTTTGGATTTAAAGCAGGTAATGTGCAAGGTGCGTTGGTAAAACAGATTCAACAACAAGGCGTTGAAACATTTATAGCCAATACAGAAGTTATACAGACTAATAATTTTAACGGCATGACTACAAGAGAGATGGCTAACATCGTTCTTGATGCGATAGAGAGCGAAGCGGGCGCAAGAGGAATCAACCTCTCCGGTGTAAGTGTGTGATGATATGGTAAGAACGGTCAATAGTAAATACGGTGCTTGGATAGCGACCTATTACGATGATTTTAACGGTGCGAGAGCCATAGCCAATGACGATAATGTTCCGTCTGCTACTGTTGCATACGACAAAGATAAAACACACTATGGAAACCCGATGAACGGCGAGGCTATTCTAAATCCCCGCTATCGCTGGTCTAACAACGAAATGAATAAAAATAATGGTTATAATACTGCTCTAATTGGTTCAAGTGATGAAACCAAAGAGTTATCAAACTCCGGTTCGTTTGAATGGCTAACGCTTGATACAATAAGGCAAAAATCCAGCGAATACGAAGGGCGAGCGCAATTACAATATCCCGATGGGAATGTCGGTAACAAATGGCGATTCGATGCGAGCGGTAGCGATGCTTACCTTCTTTTTTCTAACGGGCATGATTCTTTAGGGAGATACATTGTTCCTCTCGGTGATGATGATGCAACCTTTGGCCGAGCCACGATGAATTATTACACAACGACTAATTACCAAACAAACAAAAACGCAGGTGTGCATACGCAGACGGCAGGGTTTGTTCAGCGAGCGCATCTTGCTGGCGTTTGGATGGGAGAGACTGTGGAATATGCACATGGAACGCTTGATTCAAATGGTGAAAGCCCACGAAATCTATTTCAGCCTGTTAAATCACCATCGGGGCAACCATTCCTTGTAGTGCAATCATTCCACGCCAGCGATTCATCTAAGGGTTCAACCATTCCTTCTATTGCTTATGACGGTTCATTGAATAGCGTTGGTGATGACGATGTATTTACAGTTAGATTTGCGGTGCGAGCATATAGCGGGGCTACTGCAAACGAAGGGAAATTAACACCTACTGCTACGGTTAAATTTGGATATACAGGTAGTGGTGTAGGAACAGACCTTGAAGATGGGATAAGTGGTTCGCCTAAAGTAGCATGGGAAATTGACCTTTCTTCTTATAACACACACCCGTTCAAATATAGCACTAACACAGATGAAATAGATGAAGTAACGCATTGGATTGACCTTGATTTTGTCCTTGATTATACCAACAGTAAATTTAAGGTGTATCAAGACGGAACAGAAATAACTTCAACAAATTCTCTCGGTGGCTCTTATTCATCCGGTTACGCTTTGACGAGCGCAACACCGGCTGATATGTATGGTTGGGAAATGGAAGTCAAACCCGCATCATCACAAACAAATGTAAATTGTGTTTTGATGCTTGACCGAGCCGCTATGTATAGGCCACTAACAGACCACCCAGACGGTAGGGAGTTACCGCCTTTGAATGAAATGAAGATGACTCAAACAGTAAATGGTTTTTCTTCGTTATCTATGAAAATAGAAGACGAACCTGCACCGGAAGGCGGTTCAAATATAGGAGTCAATTCAAATGATTACTCGCATAATTTATTAGGTCTATTTAATAACTCAAATGCTAATGATTTTTACCTTCTATTATTTACAAATCCCACAAGGGCTTTAACAAACGAAAGCCATACTATTGATAGACCGACATGGATGGGTGTTATTGAATCAATGAAGATAAATCAAACCATAAAGGAAAGAGTAATAGAATTAAAGGCAAAAGATATGCTATCAATTCTTGATAGACAAATCCCCCTTTGGGAAGTCGGGCAAAAGTCATTGAATAAAGATGAAGCAACAACTCCTTATTGGTTGTATGACGCACAAGGATTCAAAAATATAATGAATCTCGGTGCTTCGCCATTGAAAAGATTAGATGGTAGCGTAGGTTTTCATGTTGATGACGATTACAAAGAATTGAAAAACCAAAGAACGCAATTAAATTCTGCTCATCCTATCCAAATGTATAACAATGAAGATGCAAATTATGGGCCGGATAACATCGAAAGCCAATATGAGGGTGTGGGTATTGTTGGGTTTGGAAGGAAGGAAAATAGCGGCACACAATATACGATTGTTTATTTTGACGGAAACCCAAATTTTTCTAACGGTGATACATTTAATGTGGTAGGAAGTCAATACCATAACACTTCTTCTGCGGTAACTGTGAATGGTTCTCTTAGCGGCACAGATGAAGCGGGAAATCAATTTGTTGCTGTTACTCCCGACTTTGCTACTGCTAATACTTCTGCAAGAATTATTTATGCTGGTGAGCATTCCGTTTGGAGAGAATCAACGCAAGGAGAAAAAACAGTAAAAGATATAAGGACTGTAAATAACGCAACATGGTTTAATTATCTTTCTAACGAATACTCCGGCACAAACCTTTCACCAACACCAAATAACAACGAGTTATATTCCGATACTCACTCTTTGTTGAGGACTTGGAAAACCAAGATTAACTCTTTCCCGACAAACGGGCTTAGTTCAACACGCCAACACACAACATTTATTTTTGATGCCGACCCAAATTTGGTTATCGGGCAAAAATTTCATGTCTTTGAAGAAAATGAAAACGGTAATACTTCATCGGCTATGCAAGGAATAGCGGGCGGGCATTTAGTTAAGAATGTATCAGTAGTCATAAATTATTTTAACGACACAATGGATTGGAACACTACACCTATTTTGTGGGTTGTTGATACACATACACCTTACAACGGAACAGATTTTGGGGAGTATTATAATTCCAGCACCGGATATGAAAATCTAAAATTGGGTAACGATAGAGCGTCATGGAGTAGTGATGTAGGAACGGCTACACCAATACCCGCTTCTCTTGATAAAGGGATAGAAAACAAGGCTATTCACGCAGTTTGGATGCGTGATTTACCTAAGTCTTTGTGGTTTCAATATCACTTCGGACAGATACTTAGAAGCCCTAAAGAATCAGCCGATTTAGGGGCAACAATAAATACTTCCGGTGCGACAACAGTTAGGGTGTCTTTTACTTCGACTCAATTTAATAATATACCAACGGCAGGTATAGCGGAAATAGAAGATTTGGGGAGATTAGAAAAAAATAGAGTTAGGGATAAATTTATTTACAAAGGAAAGGTTCAAAGCGGCGGTAATTATTATCTTATTGGTTGCGAATACATTTCAAAGACCCATGCAACGAGTTATAGTGAATTGGGAACAACAATCAATACTAAAGTTCATATCTGCAACATAAGTGATGATTACAAACACTTGTATTTACTTTGGGCTGATATGAGAAACAACGGTAATGCAAATGCAGACGGCGCATACAGAAAAGAAGATTTTGGTTTGTTATACCCAATATCTTCTAATTATGAAATATCATTAAATTACACAGAACAAGATAAAAATGCAGACGGAATACCCGATAAATTCACTTCCTTAAAAGTAGGAGAAGATGTGGATATATGGAACATAAATGCAAAGAAAGACCCATCCACTACCTCAAGTGGTTCTGCTGACGGTGCATTTTCAAAACCCGCAGATTACACTAATTCTGTGGCCGTATCAGCCCTTCAAGATAATAGCGGTAAATTAAGAATTACAACAAGCGATACAGGAAGTGTAGTGGCTAATGATTATATCCATATTATAAATTCATACAGCCACGATGGGCTACACAAGGTAACGGCGGTATCGAGCAATACACATTTTGACTTAGATACAACCTTCGTTAGCACCACTACCAATACCGGCGGCGCGTTTTACTGCGCCACCACAGGAAGCGACCAAGACTTATCACAATATCAAGATTGGGAAGATAAAGGCGGGGCGTTTATTGTTGTGGATTCATCTAAGTTTTTCAATTTGAATACATTAGCAAATGGTGGTAAGACCGGACAAGATGCAGGGGGTAAAACATCATTAGGTGATTTCGTAGCCACCATCAAAGGCTACCCCACACTAATAGATAATTATTGGGCGGAAGCCATAGCAAATAGGAGTAATGTAGGTTTGCCTTACACCCCACACCCTAATGCAAAATATATATCGAGTAAATTTGTTGAGATAGATGAAGATATAAATATGGGTGATTTCTTTATTAAAATGGCTGATGTAAGCGACTTTGAGCCGGATGGTGGCGTTGGTAGGATTATCGGTATAAATGACGATGGTTCAAGAGAACAAGAAATAACCGATTGGTATATGTCTTATTCTTGTGCTAATGTTCAAGAATTAACAGGCACTTTAACATCAGCACCAAGTTTTGATGCTACTACGGGGCTTTTCACATTAACTGATTCAAGCGCAACATTCAAAGCAAAGGGAATAAAAGCAGGTATGTTGATTGAAAACACAACAACACCAATAACTCATGTTACTACTGATGGAATGAACCTAAGAAGATTCTTTAGGGTGGAAGAAGTTACTTCAAACACACAAATAAAAGTTTCAATTGCTTATCATAATAGAGCAGATTACTTACAGACACAGGCTTTAGGATATGCAAGATATGACGCAGAAGCGGAAACATCAACACTAAAAAATCTCTCGGTTGCTGACGCGGCATTAGAACAAGGGAAGTGGACTAACGGTGAGGGGTATAAAATACCTATTCAATTAGGAAATGTATTCGCTCACCCTGCGCCAGCCGAAGCCTTTGATACTATATCGGATAACTTAAAATATTTATTCGACAATTACCTTAATTCAGTAAGCACAAATACTATTCCATCAATCCATTCTTCGTTTATCAACGCCAATTATAATGGTGGTGTTTTCATCTCAACCGCCATAGCAACGGCCTATAACAATAGACTAATGATGGAATTAAAGGGCGGCGTAAGAAGCGGGAACAACGGAACATTTTGGGATAGCGATAAATACCGTGTGTTATGGAATGCTGGACTAATGCAAACATGGTTGCCTCAAACAAGATTAAGCACCATTTTTGATATTAACAATGTTCCAATTACAACAAACATGACTACATACAACGACAAGACAAGTAACGATTCATACGGGTCAATTGTTGATAGCAGGGGTAAAACCTTATGGAACACAGTTAGAAAAATCCAAGAGGGTTCGGGCATAGGCAACACTAATTCGCTAAACACTACATTTTCATATTTGGCTGGAAAAGATGGAAGAATAGATTACCGACCTAAGTATAATTCCGGTTGGGATTTATCGAGAGATAATATAATGTTTAATAAATTATCAACAAATGTAGCAGGTAAGATTACTAATGTTAGGGTCTATTACAATAAAGGTCAATCGTTTGTTGATTATCCCGAACCCGCTCTCACGGACACAACAAAATGGAAAGTCGTTCAGCACCCAAAGGTTATAGGGGATTTAGAAGCATTGGCTTTGGCTAAAAAAGAATACATAGCCTTGAAAGAAAGTAGGTTATCTGTAAGCGTTGAACCAATACGAGATGCTACTACTGACGACAAAATGCTAACACACGGTAGGTATGGTTACATAGCAGACCCATACAGGGCTATACAAGGCTATGATAACGCCATAGCCGGTGGTTCGTCATGGACTTCCCTTGCGGCTGGTGGTGCGCCCTTCGCAGGTATGACTAATGCTCTTGACGGCAATATGAAAACCTCAACAGACATATACAACAGATATGGTGAATCCGAACCACCAACAACTGCGGCTCTTAGTAGCACAATAAATTATGATGATAATTATTATTTCTATGGGTCTAACTCATTGGCTTATGCGGTGCAAATAGTCCATGTTCCCCCTAAGTGTCCTTTGGTTAGCGGCACGACAGGAGAGGAATTGAGAGTAGCGGTGCATCTTTCGGGCGGCACAACAATTGACGATGCACAATTCACAATCGGGCTTTATGATTATAGTTATTCAACAAGTAATAGCGGTCATGGTGGCGGTGGTCCTACAATGATTGCGAGTCTTGCTACCGATGGTTACGAAAAGGTTGATGCGATTCAAAGTGGATTCTATGAAATTAAAGTGCCGGACAGTTATGATGCTGACGGAATACTAAATGATGGCTCTATTGTTATCTCATTCAACGCCGATTATTGCAGGGCTTTGTTGCGCCATAGATGCGGCGACCCAACCGATGCTAACATTCTAAAAAATGCACAGGATATTACAGACATAACTTCATTTGGCTCTCCATACAACACTAATAGCATATTCCCTCTCGGTATGTTGAAGCACATAGAAATGTCTTCATTCGCAGACCATAGAACGGAATGGTATGCACCAAGAGTCCATATTACCTATGACTACGCATACACACCAGCCACCTATGTTAAATTAACAGATGCAGGTTTAGGTCTTAACAATGAAACAATGGTTATTCAAAAAATACAATGGGCGGTAAAGGGGGCTAATGTCGAAGAATTAACATTAGAGTTAGAAAGAAATGAATCACTTTCTGCTGGTGGTATAATATCTTACTTATTCCCACAATATACTACTGCTGGTATTAACAATGTTGAGGAAGGCAGTATTATTGACGGAGAGGGTTCTGATACAGGAAATGTGTATGAACCCGAAGATGACTCCGTAGGGAATGGTAGCGACCCAAACAAAGGAAACCCTGTTGGTGGTGGCGGGATTGATGACGGCGATAGAGAAGGTGGCGCAGGTCATCACTTTGAAGATAAAATAACCGCTCAACAATTTAGCCCTGCTACCTTATCTATGCTCAAAGGAAGAATGGCGTTAAAGGCGGATAAATTCAGTCCTTATGGAGAATGGTCTATACTCGGTCAAGAACAACCCGATAAAATCCCATCATATATGGGTAGCCAATCAGACGACATGGTTAATTTCTCCGCATCAGACGGTGCGACCGTATTAGACGGAGATGGTTTCTCATTACCCGCTTCTAACTTCTCCATAGAATCAGATGCGGTTAATGAATCTTCTATAACGGCTAAAATTATTGTGCCTTCTGATGTGGTGTCTGATGAAATATCAATATCTGCTAAAGTATCTCATGGTAATAATTCCCAATATACTACTAAAACCGCACTTAACATACAAGTTATCTGCGAAGAAACCGGCGCGAGTATCACAAATAAAAAAAGCATTATTTCTTCTCCGAATATAAGAACAATTGACTTACTAAGTAAAACAAGTGTAAGTGGTTGTGAAGTAGCGGGCAACACAATTATAGTAAATATATCGAGAAGGCGTGGGGAAAGTGGAGATACTTCAAATTCCGCAATCAAGTTAAATAATATAAAGGTTAATTTCAAGAGGGCGGCATTCCCGACAGAATCACAAGCGAGAAAATTCTCTCAATTTGAGTAATCTTTTCTAAGGGCTAATATTTTTCTCGCCATCGTGCGAGTTATCCCGTCTATCTCCATCAATTGCTTCTGTGTAGTTTTCTTGAGAAGAAGGTTGGGTATCGAACCAAATTTCTTCAAGACGGCTTCTGCCCTCTCCGGCGTGATGCCGTGTATGTGTGTTAGAGCCGCTACTCGCGGGTCAAGGGGCTTTCCAGCAACGGGGCGCGGTTGCTTTGCCTTCTTGACTATCTCCATCTGTGTGTGCGACACCGCCAAGAAATCAACAAATTCTTCCATCGTAGCAAATTCCATGTATTTGATTCGGGGGAATCGTTGATAGAAAGTTTGTTTGAATGATAGGATGGTCTTCTTCATCTTAGCGGTTTCGATAGCGTAATCCCGCTTAGTCATCTTGCCTCGCACATAGGGCTTGAGGGTTGTTCCATAGACGACAAGCATAGGCTCGTCAAATTCCTCGTCTAAATCTCTCAATTGGTCTAAGATTGTCCGTGTCCTTCCCATGCCGAGAATAGAACGGTAAAGGTCATTTATTTCTTTAGCCTCGATACCACGATTGCCTATGATGTAATCCGCCGCACTTAATCTTCTGACTTTGGCCTTGCCGCCTTTAGCATCGGCATCACCTAATTTAGCCATTATTTTATTTATGACGACCTCATTTTCTCGGTCATCCACTATCAACATATTACTAAAAAAATAAAGGTGAATATATGAAGGGTTAGTCTGAACAACCCTCGCATCTCATCATACTTAATTCTCTATAACAAGCGGGGCATATTGGTTTTCCGTGTTGCATCAATACTCCAACCTCTCCGGTCCATCCACAAAAGCAAGTCTTAATCGTTCCTAATATCTGCATTCTAATCATCTCAATGTTCCATCATCGCGCCAACAAGACCCCATGCACAAACCGTTGGATTGTATTTTGGCGCAAGTGGGGGTGTTGTCGTAGCCAATGACTGATTTAATATGTTTTCGGCTCACACCCTCGTTGAAATCGCGCCAACCTAATTTACTTATGAATGAAAGAATCTCCGAAGTCATTTGCTCTATTTGCTCGGTGGTTAGAGATTCGGGATTAGCAAACCAACGCAGGTTTTCTGCAAGGTGAGTAGCCAAAAATATGCGTGTAAAATGGCGTGGATTTTCTTCGTGTATAGCGCGTTCTAAGCATGGGGGTAGGGGTATATCCCCCGAACC
>MDSW01064990.1_pt1 | contig 16988 bp, 21 predicted proteins | sample 811171 | NCBI WGS metagenome assembly MDSW01 (sample SAMN05326641, study PRJNA326480) | marine metagenome | isolation source: seawater | place: Atlantic Ocean: North West | collected 2012
ATGTTATCTTTTCCAATAGATCATGAATTCTCAAGAGAACTATACAGGTTATTTAGCCCTGACAAATAATTTTTTTGACAAGATTATTATATAAAATATAAATAAAAATATGTCATCTAATATAAAGATTTCACCCTCAATTTTGTCAGCAGATTTTAGTAAGCTTGGTGAAGAAATAAATTCATTGGATAAAGCTGGAGCTGATTACATTCATATTGATGTAATGGATGGACACTTTGTTCCCAATATTACCATTGGGCCAGAAATTATAAAAAAACTAAGACCTGTTACCAAAAAAACTTTTGATGTACATTTAATGATCGAACCAGTTGATAAGTACATAAAAGATTTTGCTGACGCTGGAGCGGATATTATTACTTTTCATCCAGAGGCAACTCCTGATACAAGTGAAACAATTAAACTAATAAAAGGATTTAATAAAAAAGTTGGTATATCTCTAAAGCCAAAATCAGATATTAATCTTATTGAAAAATATTTAGATAAAATTGATTTAATACTGATTATGAGTGTAGAGCCAGGCTTCGCTGGTCAAAAATTTATACCAGATGTTTTACCAAAGTTAAAAAAGTTAAAAGAAATTATCAAGAAAAAAAGTTTAAAAATAGACCTTGAAATAGATGGAGGGATAAATTTTGAAAATTGCAAAACTGCAATTGAAGCTGGTGCAAACGTTCTGGTTTCTGGCTCCACTATTTTCAAAAGGAACAATGGAGATTTAAAAAAAAACATTAGCTTGTTAAGATCGAATTGAACGATGATGAGCCTTAAAACTGCTTACTATTATATTTTAGCAGTTAAAATTAATTTTTTAAAAATTTTTAAAAAAATATACTTTACTTCAAGTTTTTATAAAAAAACTTTAATAACTAAAATTCCAAATCAATTTCTTTTTTTTCCTAACCCGTTTTTGATGTCTTCATTTTCAAACTATAAAAAATTTGCTTTTCAAATTAATGATTTAAATCCAAATAATTTTTGGAATCATAAAAATACAGATAAAGAAAAAAGAGAGCTACATAATTTTTTATGGTTGAGCTCAATAGATCGAAAAGATAATACTTCTACTTTAAGGAAGATCATATCTCTATGGAATGAGAAAAATCTTACGTATAAATCTTTAATTTGGGAGACAGGCGTTATTAGCAAGCGGGTAATCAGTTGGATTTTAAATGCAGATATTATTCTGAAAAATTCAAATTTTGATTTCAAAAGAAATTTTATTGGGTCAATTATAATACAGACCAATCATCTAAAAAAAAATTTTAGTCATGAAATTAATCATCAAAAAAAGATTGAGATTATTACCGTTTTTCTTTTGTCAGGATTAGTATTTAAAGAATATGAGGAAAATTTTGATTTTGGCTTAAAAGAACTAGAAAAATTAATTAATTCTTTTTTTGATAGCGAAGGTTTTCCAATGACACGTAGTCCTTATGACCTTTTAAACTATACAAAATACCTTCTATTAATTAGAGAAGTAATAAAAGATGCTCAGAAATATGCGCCAGATTTTTTAGATCGAGTTCTTGAAAAAAATTTAGAATGTTTAAAAAGAATCACTACTCCTTTAAATAATTTACCACTATTTAATGGCTCAATCGAAAGTGATTTAACTAATTTCTATAATTATATAAATCACTATAAAATTAAAATTAAAAAATCTAAATCAAACTCAGGTAATATTCATGTTCTAAAAAATAAAAAGGATGTTATTTATTTTGAGGCAGGGTCCCCTCCGAAAAAAAATTATTCATATTGTTACCAGTCAGGACCATTATCATTTGAATATTATTGTGATGACCAAAAAATAATTACCAATTGTGGGTACGGTGTAAACATTTCTAACAAAGCAAGATTGCTTAGTAGATTTACCCCTTCACAATCAACGTTATGTTTGAATGATACTTCAATTGTAGAATTTGAAAAAAGTAGAATTATGAACAAAGCCTATGGCTTTTTAATTAAAAGAGACTTTAAAATAATAGATTTAGAGCATAAAAATGATATTAACGAGGCACGAATAAAAGCAGCTCATGATGCTTACTTAAAGAAATTTGGCTACATACATAATAGAAGTGTAACAATTGATAAAATTAATAATAAAGTTGTTGGTCAGGATAAGTTATTGATAAAAAGAGAGAATTCTAAAATTAAATATGACATTAGATTTCACCTTTATCCTGGCCTAACTGCTGTTCAGACTATCGGTGGAAACACTTTGCTTATTCAAGTTAATAAGAACAAAGCTTTGTTATTTTCAACAGAAGAAGAAAACATAAAAATTGAAAAAAGTATTTTTTTTGGGGGGAATAAAGTGTTAGATAATTACTGTATAGTAATTTCTGGTAATTTAAATAACAATGATAAAACTATTAATTGGGAAATAATTAAAAAATTATAATATGGCAAATAAAATTAAGAACGCTCTAATATCGGTATCTGATAAAGGGAGCCTTAAAGATCTTTTGAAAGTTTTAAAAAAAAATAATGTAAATATCATTAGTTCAGGTGGTACATACAAATCAATTAAGAAACTCGGTTTCAAATGCAAAGAAATATCAGAATTTACTCAAACAAAAGAAATGCTGGATGGTAGAGTTAAAACATTACATCCTAAAATACATTCTGGGATACTCTTTAATAGGTCAAAGAAAAAACATAGAAAAGAGATGCTACAAAATAAATTTGATCCTATTGATCTAGTTGTAGTTAATTTTTATCCATTTGAAGAAACAATAAAAAAAACATCCAATGAAAAAAAAATTATCGAAAATATTGATATAGGTGGCCCTAGTATGGTTAGAGCTGCAGCGAAAAACTTTAATGATGTTACAATTATTACTCATAAACAAGATTATCTCGAATTGATTAAAGAATTAAAAAAATTTAAAGGCAGAACGAGTGTTGATTTTAGGAAAAGAATGGCTAGCAAAGCTTATAATTTGACAGCTTACTACGATTCTGTTGTTGCAGAGTGGTTTAATGAAGATTTAAAATTAAAATTTCCTGAAAGAAAAACTTTTTTTGGAAAAAAAATAAATAAATTAAGATACGGGGAAAATCCACATCAAAGAAGCTCTCTGTATGTAAGTAGCATTAAAAATGACAACACAAATTTAAAACAGCTTAGCGGTAAAGAGCTAAGTTATAATAACTATAATGATATATACGCAGGTCTAGATTTATTATTTTCAAATTCTGGAAGACCAACATCTGTTATAATTAAACATGCTAACCCTTGTGGGGTATCTTCAAATAAATCTGCGTTAAAATCATTTTCTAATGCTTACGCTAGTGACCCAGTAAGTGCGTTTGGTGGAATAGTTGCTTGCAATTATAGAATAAATAATAAAATTGCATTAGAAATTAATAAAACTTTTTTTGAAGTAATTTTGGCTAAAGGATTCGAAGATAAAGCTTTAAAGATTTTAAAAAAGAAAAAAAATATGAGAGTTATCGATATTTCAAAATTTAATTATAAGTCAAAAACGAATGTTAAGTTTTTTGATAATTCTTTTCTTTTACAAGAAAAAGATGAAGTTATATTTAACAAAAAAAAATTAAAGTTCGTTACAAAAATTAAACCTACAAATAATGAGTTAAAAGACATTGAGTTCGCCTTTAGGGTTTGTAAGCATGTTAAGTCTAATGCTATTGTAATTGTTAATAATAATTCAACAATAGGGATAGGTGCTGGTCAACAAAATAGATTGGATAGTTGTAAAATAGCTGTTCAAAAAGCGAGAAAGTTCCATCCTAATTATCTAAATTGTTCTGTTGCTGCTTCAGATGCTTTTTTTCCATTTGCAGATGGAATTAGAACGCTTATTAATGCAGGAATAAAAACTATTGTTCAACCAGGAGGATCGATTAGGGATAAAGAGGTGATAGAAGCTGCAAATAAGGCTAAAGTTAAAATGATCTTTACAGGAACTAGACATTTTAACCATTAGTTAGATTTTATCTATTTTAGCAGCTAAAACAAAATCGCTCTCAGCTAGTCCTTTAATCGAGTGTGTTGAAATTTTTATTTTTGCATAGCCCCATCCGAAAGAAATATCAGGATGATGACCTTCGGTTTCAGCAATTTTTCCAACATTCATGACAAATTTTTCACTTTCGACATAATTGCTAAATTTAAATCTTTTTTCAATAAAGTAGTTTTTATGTTCATCTTTAAGAACATCCCATCCATCGATTTTTTTTAAGTATTTATGAATTTCTTCAAGTTTAAATGCAGGAATTCCACCTTCACATGGTATACATTTTTTTTTGATAAGTCTTCCATATATTTTTATTTTGGAGCGGGCAAAGGGACTTGAACCCTCGACCTTCTCGTTGGCAACGAGACGCTCTACCACTGAGCTATGCCCGCAAATTTTATATTAGTATAATTAATTTAATCGTCTACGTAAACAGGTTATGCTTTTGAGCTATTTATAAGCATATTATAACAAATTGACAGTCCTATTTTTTTAAACATATAATTAGCCAAATGGATAAAAAGTTTCCTAAACAAATACCAGTTTTTCCACTCAGCGGAGTAATATACTTTCCGAAAACAAACCTTCCACTAAACATTTTTGAAGAAAGATATCTTGATTTAGTCAATGATAGTTTCAGAAGTAATAAATTAATGGGAATGGTTCAATCAAAGAAAAAAAATAGCTTAGTTTATAAAGTAGGTTGTTTGGGAAAAATAAGTGACTATCAAGAAACATCGGACGGAAGAGTTTTAATTAACTTAACTGGAATTACAAGATTCGAAATTATGAAAGAGGTAAATAATAAAAAAAAATACAGAGAATTTGAGGTTGATTATAGTAAATTCCATAAAGATATACTTAATCCAGAGGCTGATACACTAACTTATGACAAAATTAACTTTATGGGAAAGATAAAGAACTTTTTTGAAAAGAACGGTCTAATGATAAATTGGAAAGAATTTGAGAAACTTGATGAAACTCAAAAAATAAACACTTTATCAATGATTGCGCCAATTTCTAATGAAGAAAAACAAAAACTTTTAGAAACAATTGGTTTAAATGAAAAAACAAAAACTTTATTAAATATTTTAGAATTTTATTCTTACGAAAACTTAAATGAAAAAGAAACAATACAATAAACTAGACGTAAATCTTATCTGCTAAACCATAACATAATATTGCACTCATAATCACTAGAATAAGCGGAGCGTATATTCCGTCATCTTTTGTTTTTTTCGTTAATCCTGTCTTATCTATTCTCAATGAATAAAAATTCACGATTAGAATTGAAACATTTATAATGAACACCAAGTTGAAGAATGCCCAAGTGGCCTCTATTCCTCCAGATCTGATGAAAGCAATATAAATTGCCATTATAACAATTGCTATCATAAATGAACCCGCAAATCTTGTAATCAAAGTTGCTGTCTTGTCAACTCCCCTACCTTTTAAAAATTTTTTAGTATCAAAAACTAATTGAAATGCATAGCTACCGACTATGACAAAGTGAGCAAAGAATATTATTAGAAAAAAAACATTATTAAATTTTTCAATCATATGAATCTATTTTATAAGAAATAAATTAATATTACAAACTTACTTTAGTTTGATTTGTTCATTGAATTAAAAAAATCAGAATTATTTTTAGTATCTTTAATCTTTGATATTAAGAATTCTATGCCGTCCATCGTGCCCATTGGACTGATTATTCGCCTTAAAACATTCATTTTTGAGAGATCATCTTTTGCAAATAATAGTTCTTCTCTCCTAGTGCCAGATCTAGTTACATCTAGCGCTGGGTATATTCTTTTATCTGCGACCTTTCTATCCAAGATAAGTTCGGAATTACCGGTACCTTTGAACTCCTCAAAAATTACTTCGTCCATTCTGCTACCGGTATCAATTAAGGCTGTAGAAATAATTGTGAGAGAACCACCTTGTTCAACATTCCTTGCGGCTCCAAAAAATCTTTTTGGTCGCTGTAAAGCATTTGCATCAACACCTCCGGTCAAAACCTTTCCTGAACTAGGGACAACTGCGTTATAAGCTCGACCTAGTCTTGTTATTGAGTCTAATAATATAACTACATCTTTTTTATGCTCTACAAGTCTTTTAGCTTTTTCAATAACCATTTCAGCAACTGCTACGTGTCTAGAAGCAGGTTCATCAAATGTGGAGGAGACTACTTCACCTTTAACTGATCGTTGCATATCAGTAACTTCCTCAGGTCTTTCATCAATAAGTAGAACCATTAAATAAATTTCTGGGTGATTTGCAGTAATAGATTGAGCAATATTTTGTAGAATTATAGTCTTGCCTGCTCTAGGCGGAGACACTATGAGGGACCTTTGCCCCTTGCCTATCGGACTCACTAAATCAATTAATCTGGCTGTATTGTCTGGTTTTTTTTCAATTTTAGTGCTCTCAACTTCAAGCTTAATTCTTTTGTTTGGATAAAGGGGTGTTAGGTTATCAAAAGCAATTTTATTTCTTCCCTTTTCTGGTTCGTCAAAATTTATTTTATTCACCTTTAGTAAAGCGAAGTATCTCTCTGCATCTTTTGGTGCTCTAACTTCTCCTTCAACTGTGTCACCCGTTCTCAATCCAAATCTTCTTATTTGACTTGGGCTGACATAAATATCGTCAGGTCCTGGTAAATAATTAGACTCTATTGCTCTTAAAAAACCAAAACCATCTTGTAAAACCTCTAGAACACCCGAGGCACTAATTTGTTCGTTTTTTTCAGCTAATTTTTTTAATATTGCAAAGAGAATTTCTTGCTTTCTTAGTGTACTAGGATTTTCTATGCCAAGTTTTTCTGCTTGCGCTATCAAATCCGCTGGGTTTTGTTTCTTTAGTTCTTGTAAGTTCATTTGATTGATTTTTATAGAGGTAAGTAAGCTAAATATAGGTTATTTAAATAAAATTTCAAGCTTTATAATGGTTTAAAAACTACAACAAATACGATGGTAATCAACAATATTGTAGGGACTTCATTAATAATTCTAAAAAATTTAGAACTTTTAGTATTATTATTGTACTGAAAATCTTTTAAGAAAATAAGAAGGTAAAAATGATACGCAGTTAAAATAACGACTAGCCCAATTTTTATTTTCATCCATAAAAAACTAAGGCTTATTAAGCCTTGAGAATGTATTAGAAGGATACCAAACACCCATGACAGTATCATTGCTGGGTTCATGATATAAAAATAAAGTCTCTTTTCCATCAATTTAAAAGTTTCAGACTGTGCTTCATTATTCGTGGTTTCAGAGTGATATACAAATATTCTTGGTAAATACAATAATCCAGCCATCCACGAAATTACAGCGATTAAGTGAAGAGATTTAAAAGTTAAGTATGCATTCATAATTTTATAAATATCTTTTAGCTAGCTCCTCGAGTAAGTTTATATGATCTTCGTTGTCATTTAAACAAGGGACAACATCAAAATTTTCTCCGCCTGCCTTTAAGAAACTCTCTTTGCCTTGTATAGAAATTTCTTCAAGAGTCTCAACACAATCAGAGGAAAAACCAGGGCAAATAACTAGAATATTTTTTTTCCCCTCTTTTGGTAAAATTTCTAAAGTTTTATCAGTATACGGCTGCAACCATTTTTCTGGACCAAATCTTGATTGAAAGGTTGTTTTAATTTCTGTATTTTTAAATTTCTCAGAAAGTAATCTAGATGTTTTTTGACAATAGCAATGATAGGGATCTCCCTTATCAAAATATTTTTGTGGAATCCCATGATAAGAGGCTAATATTAAATCCGGTTTCCAGTTTAATTTAGAAATTTTTGAATTTAAACTATTTACTAAAGCTTTTATATAAAGTGGCTCCGACTCATAATGAGGTATTATTTGTAAACTTGGTTGCCATCTCATGCTCATAAGTGTTCTAAACACCTCATCACACACCGTAGCGGTCGTTGCAGCGGCATATTGAGGGTATAAGGGTAAAATTACAAGTTTTTCACAACCAACCTCTTTAAGTTTAGTTATTTTGGTTTTAATACTAGGGCTTCCATATCGCATTGCATAATCGACAATTACATTTTTAGTACTAATCCTACCTAGTAATTTTTTTGTTTGCATAATAGTAAAATACCTTAAAGGTGACATATCCTCTTCTTTCATCCAAATTTCTTTATAGGCTTTTGCGGTCTTAGATGGTCGAAGGTTTAAAATAAACAAGTTTAAAATTATTTGCCATATCCAAGGGTTAACCTCTATAACTCTTTTGTCTGATAAAAACTCTTTCAAATATTTCCTAATATCTAACCACTTTGTAGAGTCTGGTGTGCCTAAATTTATAAGCAGAATTCCTGTTTTACCAAAATTTATTTTTGGATGGTTTTCTCTCATTTTCCCCTTAAATTTATTTTATCTACTATTTTCTTTACAATTATTGGATCTGTTGCAGGCAAGATGCCGTGACCCAAGTTAAATATGTATGGTGTATTTTTAAAAATGTCTAGATATTTCTCTGTCTCTAACAATGCTACTTTTTCATCTTTTAAAAGTATTTCTGGATTCATTCCTCCCTGTATGCAAATATTATTTAAATTTTCTATTGCCCACAATGGATCAATATCTTGATCGATGTTTATTGCATCTGGTTTTACATTCTCGTTAAATTCTTTATAATTTTTTTTTAAACCTTTAGGAAAACAAATTGTAGGTATATTATTATTATTGCAAAAATTTACTAAGCTGCTGTTCGGCTTATAACAATACTCGTTTAAATCGATCTCACTTATCAAACCAGCCCAGGAATCAAATATTTGAACAACATCAGCTCCAGCGTCAATTTGATTTATAATATGTATTTTTAAAAATTCATCTAGTTTTTGGAAAATTAATTTAAGTTGATCATTGTTATTAATTTTAATTCTATTTTTAGAGTCAATTTTTTCCTTTAAATTAAATAAATATGTTATTAATGTCCATGGAGCACCAACAAACGCTATTAGTGATTTGTCTTTTTGAAGTTTATACTTTGTTTTTTTAATTGCTTTATATACGGGGCTTAAGATTGATAGAAAATCTTTTTCTTTAATTTTTAAAAATTTATTAATGTCAAAGTTCTGACAACGAGGGCCATTTTTTCCTTTAAATTCAATAATTTGACCTAACGCGTGAGGTATGACTAGTATATCTGAAAAAATAATAGCAGCATCTAAATTAAATCTTTTAAGGGGCTGTAGTGTAATTTCTGTAGCTAAATCGCTGTCAAAACAAAGTTTTAAAAAATCTGGGTTTTTTGATCTAAGGTCTCTAAACTCAGGTAAATATCTACCCGCTTGTCTCATAAACCATACTGGTACATCCGATTTATTTTTTTTTACCAAACAGTTTAATAACTTACTCATAAATTTAATAATATATTAATATAGATAGTAATTGTAATAGGTCATGTTAGTAACGGATATAACTATTTATACCTTGTTTTAAACATTTTATACCCACAAAGATGTAAATAGTTGCTCTAATTTGAAATAATTATAGAATAATACTCACAACTTTTAATTTAAAGGTATAAAACAATTAACAATGAATAAAATGTATTAAATATGTTAACAATTGTGGGTAAAATTTATTTATTATGTCTAATTATTTATAAAATAAAGTTGTTGAATTATTATTAACAAATCTATGAACGAACAATACAACGTATACTTAATATCGGACTCGACTGGTGAAACTCTAGATAGAATATTTCTATCTTTACAATCTCAATTTAAAAACTTTGAGTATCAGAAAAAAGAGTTCTTTTTCGTAAGAACGCAACAGCAAGTTGATAAAATAATCAATGACGGAATAAAAGGAAACAATCCAATTATTCTTTACACAATAGTGGAAACAAAACTTGCAAAATATCTAGCCAAAAAAAGTGAAGAAGCGAACATTCCTTGCTTCGGAGTATTAGGAAGTTTAATATTAGCTTTTTCAAAACTACTAAACCAGAAAGCTATACACAAACCAAGCGCTCAGCATGTTCTTGATGAGGACTACTATAAGAGAATAGAGGCAATACAGTTTACCATGTCACACGATGATGGTAAAAAAACCGAAGATCTTCCAAAGTCTGATATAATTTTATTAGGAGTTAGTAGAACAAGCAAAACCCCAACCTCAATTTATTTGGCTAATAGAGGATTTAAAACCACAAATATACCTCTTGTGCCAAATCAAGATATACCTAGCGTTTTAAAAACGGAGAATATTAAATCATGTATAATTGGATTATTTGCCGACCCAGATAGACTTTCAGACATCAGACGTAATCGAGTAGCTTTAATGCAAGAAAACAGATCATCCAATTATACTGATATAAGTTCTATAAAAAAAGAAGTAGAAGATTCTAAAAATTTATTTAAAAAATATAATTGGCCCACAATCGATGTGACACGAAAATCTGTTGAAGAAACTGCTGCTTCTATAATAAAAATTATAGAAATTAAGAGGAATAAATGAAAATTATTTTAGCCTCTAAGAGTGGTGTTAGAAAAGACATACTCGATAAATATAAAATTCCTGTAATCGTTTCCCCATCAAACGTTGATGAAGATCAAGTAAAAGAGTCTCTTTTAGAAAAAGGAGCCGACCCTGAAATCATCTCAAAAAACCTTGCAGAACTAAAATCAGTAAAAGTAAGTAATAAATTTCCAGATGAACTTGTTTTAGGAGCTGACAGTGTGGTTTCTCTTAATTTAAAGTTGATTAACAAACCGAATACAAGAGAGGAAGCACTAGGTATTTTAAAGCTTTTGAATGGAAGAAAACATTATTTAATTAGCTCAGTGTGTATTTCTAAAAATGGTTCTATGATTTGGAATTATACCGATAAATCAGAGCTTAAAATGAAAAATCTTTCAGAGAATGAATTAAAGCAATATCTTAGTAAAATAAAAACTGAAACACTGTTGGCCTACGGTGTATATCAAATAGAAGCAGACGGATTAAATTTATTTGAGTATGTAAAAGGAGATAAAGATTCTATAATGGGTCTGCCAATAAAACAAATAAAAGACTATATTAGTAACTACAAAATATGAAAAAAACAAAATTTGCATTAATCGGCAATCCAGTATCACATTCATTGTCTCCAATTATGCATAATTATTGGTTTAACAAATATAATATCAATGCTGAATATCAACCTCTAAACATAAATGAAAATGAAATTGAAAGAGTAATAGACAAAATTAAAGATAAGGAAATAAAAGGCATTAATGTTACTTTGCCTTACAAAAAATCTGTAATACCATTTTTAGCGAGAACAGTTAATGACGCTAAAGACACCCATTCAGTAAACACAATTTTGTTAGATGAAAGTAATAACCTTATAGGAGAAAATACAGATGTCTTTGGTTTTCAGGCAGCATTTTTAAAGTCGATACCTAACTTAGAAAAAAAAACAAAAAAAGTATTAATATTGGGAGCCGGAGGTGTTGCGCCCTCGATAATATTGGCATTATTAAAATCAAATATTTTAGATATTTCCATAGCAAATAGAACCTATGAAAAATCTTTATTTATTAAAAAAAAATTTAATACGATAAATATTATCAAATGGAATGATGTTTCAATTAAACTTAACAAATTTGATATTTTAATTAATGCTACGAGTTTAGGTTTAAAATCTAGTGATAAATTTAGTAACGATTTTAGCAATTTTAAAAAAAATATGACTTATATTGACACAATTTACAATCCGGTCCAAACAAAAATGTTAAAATATTTCAAGTCTAATAAAATTAAAACTTTTAATGGGTTAAACATGTTGATCTATCAGGGACAAAAATCTTTCTATCTTTGGAATAAAATTAACCCAGAAGTTGATGACGAATTACTAAAATTGCTGGAGTCTAAATTAGATAAATGAAAATTGGAATCACAGGCTCATTATCTTCAGGAAAGTCATCTGTAGCAAAAATATTATCAAAAAATAAAAAATTATTATTCAGTGCTGATAAAGTGGTAAAGAATTTATACTCTGATTCTAAATTTAGGAAAAAAATAAAAAAAAAATTTAAAATAACAAAAAAAGATTTAAAAGCTGAGATAAAATCAAAAATTTTACAAAAAAAAATATCTTTAAATGAATTAGGCGCAATAATTCACCCTTTAGTTCGAAAAAAAATGAAAGAATTTCATAAAAAAAATTTAAAAAAAAATATACTTATTTTTGAAATACCTCTTTTAATCGAGAGTAAATTGATGGATTTTTTTGATTTTATAATCTTAGTAGTAGCACCGAGAAAGAACAGACTTAGACGCTACTTAAAAAATGGTGGTCACAAAAAAATGTTTTCAATTTTGGATAAAAATCAAATTTCACCACAAAAAAAAGCAAAGTATTGCGATTATCTAATTGTTAATAACAAATCGAAAAAGTTATTAAAAAAAAAGGTTAATGATATAATAGATTAATGTCCGAAATTTTCTTAGATATAGAGACAACTGGGCTTTCTTTCAAAGAAAACCATAGGATAGTAGAAATAGCCTGCATAGAAACAAACGAACTTATTCCAACAAAAAAAATTTTTCATAAAATCTTAAATCCAGATCGAAATGTGCCAGATGAAGCATTTAAAGTTCATGGATTTTCAACTGAGTTCTTGAAGGACAAACCTAAATTTCATGAGATAGCAGACGAACTTCTTAATTTTATAAGTAATTATGACTTAATAATTCATAACGCGTCGTTTGATATTCCCTTTATCAACCATGAGTTAAAAATGATTAAAAAAAACATTATTTCTAAAAACAAGATAATTGATACTTTGGAATTAGCCAGGGGTAAATATCCAGGAACATCAAATTCTTTGGATGCACTCTGCAGAAGATTCCACATTGATCTATCTGCTCGGACAAAACATAACGCTGTTCTTGATTGTAATTTATTAAGAGAGGTTTATATCAATCTTTTAGATGCTAAAGAACCTAAATTTTCTTTTGGATCTGAAACTGAAAAAAAAAGTAATAAAATTCAAGTTATAAATTATTCAAAAAAAATAGTGAACTTATCTGAAGAAGAACTAAAAAAACATAAATCTTTTTTGAAAGCAGAATTAAAAAAAAATTATTTTTAATTCTTTTTAGATAAATATAATTTTCTAAAATCAACATTAGGATCAATTTTTATTTCCCTAAAGCCTGAATTTTCAAAGATAAAGATAAAAACCCTTCTAAGTTCTGGGTAAGTTTGCTCGGGGACCTCAACTAATATTATTTCTTCTAATTTTTTTTTATCATCAAGACTCTTATCAAGTTCAACTAAAGTTGAAAAAGTTACAAGTGCATCAATTTTATCAAATATTTCGCTTTTGGGTTCTAAAGCTAGTGTTGTCTGAATTTCTATTATGTTATCTCTAAATCTATTACTTTTTATATCAATTTTAAATTTATAGTTTGAAATATCTTTTGAAAGCGAAAAAAATTTATCTGGTTTTGTAATATCAAATTTAAGTGTCTTAATATATTTAGCAACTATTTTATAACTCATCTTTTTTTTCGTCTATTATTTCTGCTTCAATTATTTTATCGCCATCATTTTTTTGACTTTGTTTCTTTTTAATAATTATTGAAAGTAATAATTTTCTAGTTGTAGGGATTAGGAGTAGAAATCCTAGCGCATCAGTGAAGAAACCAGGAATTATCAGAAACACAGCTGCAATGGCAATGGATGCCCCGGAAAATAATTCATAAACTGGTAGTTTATTGTGATAAAGGTTAATAAATCCTGATTTTAAAGTTCTTATTCCCTGAATTCTGGCGAAAAAAACTCCTATTACTGCAGTAAATATTATTAATAATATGGTATTAATAGCCCCTATCCTCTCTCCGACTTTAATAAAGAGTAATATTTCTATTATTGGAAGCGCTATAATTGATATTAGTATTGTGTTCATTTGTCTGATACAAAAATATATTATTAATGTATATTTAGCAAATAATGAGTAGTAATTTTGGATACATAGATATTATTCTGTTGGCAATGATAGCCGGCTTCATAATTTTAAGGTTGAGAAGCATCTTGGGCAGAAAAACTGGCCATGAAGATAAAATTTATCCTAGATTCTCAGAAAAAAAATTTGAAGAATTTAGAAATCAAAAGGAAGTTAAATTTAAAAAGAAAAATTCAAACGAATTAGAGGGAGAAGAAAAAGAAAAATTTATAAAAGGTGCTGAGATTGCCTATGAAAATATTATTACAGCTTTTGCAAAAGGCGATAAAAAAAGCTTAAAAAGTCTTTTAACACCAAGAATGGCTACAAATTTTAATCAAGCTATTTCCGATAGAGAAGACAAAGGTATTAAGTCAGAATTAACGTTTATAGGCATGAAAGAGTCTAACCTTGAAAAGTTTGAAAAGGTTCAAGACAATATATTTGCAACAGTAAAATTTGTGTCCGACATAATTTCAGTTAAAAGGGATAAAAGTAACAACGTTCTAGAAGGTAACCCAGATCGAATTAAAACCGTTACTGATCATTGGAAGTTTTCTAAAAAAGAGTCAAGTAATAGCCCTAATTGGTATTTAGCTGAAATTTTACCTAAGTGAAAAAAAAAGACTTTCTTTCTCAAAAAGATCAAGACGACTGGAAAAATTTTATAGAGAACACATCCCGTGTACCTGATAAAGATAAAAAACATCATGATAACATAGTTAATAAATTTAGGTTTGATTTACATGGATTAACTTTAGACCAGGCCAACAAAAAAGTTAAAGAAATAATTCAATCTTGTTCTGAAAAAAATTGTAGAGAAATACTCTTAATTACCGGAAAAGGATTGCATTCCAATAGTGAGGATATTTATAAGTCCTCGGATTTGAGTAAATTGAGATTTTCTGTACCAGAATTCATCAAATCAGATCCGGAAATTTCAAAGCTAGTTTTATCTATTGTAAATCCCTCTCAAAAAGATGGTGGAGAAGGAGCATTACTTATAAAATTAAAAAAATTATAATATAAACTTTGAAAGATCAGTATCTTTAACTAGACTTCCTAAGTTTTTTTGAACAAAATCTTTATCCACGATTATTTTTTCCCCTGCTTTATCAGTGGCGTTAAAACTAATATCATCTAAAACTTTTTCGATAATTGTATGTAATCTTCTTGCACCTATATTTTCAATTGAAGAATTTACTTCAGTAGAAATCTTAGCTAGCATCTCAATACCGTCGTCTTTAAATTCTAAATCAACATTTTCAGTCTTTAGTAAAGCTTTATACTGTTTAATTAAGCTGTTATCTGGTTCTTTTAATATCCTGATAAAATCCTTTTCATTTAATGCACTTAATTCCACCCGGATTGGAAGTCTTCCTTGTAATTCTGGAAGTAAATCCGATGGTTTTGCTAGTTGAAAAGCACCTGAGGCAATAAATAAGATATGATCTGTCTTTATTGGGCCGTGTTTTGTATTAACAGTAGTTCCCTCTATAAGCGGAAGAAGGTCTCTTTGAACTCCTTCCCTTGAAACATCACCACCTACTCTGTCTCCTCTAGCAGATACTTTATCGATCTCATCTAAAAAAACAATACCATTATCTTCAGTTGATTTTTTTGCTTCTTGAACAATTTTATCCTCTTCGATCATTTTGTCAGACTCTTGAGCAACTAAAATTTCATGAGATTCTTTAACAGTCATTTTCTTTTTCTTACCCTTTTTGTTACCCATTGATTTACCTAGTATGTCTCCAATATTAACCATGCCAACATTTGCACCTGGCATTCCAGGTATTTCAAAACTAGGCATAGATGAAGCTGTGTCCATTACTTCAATCTCAATTTGATTATTGTCTAAATCACCATTTCTTAATCTCTTCCTAAAACTTTCTCTGGTTGCCACAGAAGCTTTATTACCAACCAGCGCATCTAACACCTTCTCTTCTGCTAACAATTGTGCTTTGGCATTGACTTCTTTTCTTTTCTTTTCTCGTTCCATAGCAATAGCTATTTCAACAAGATCTCTGATTATTTGTTCAACATCTCTACCAACGTAACCTACTTCAGTAAATCTAGTAGCCTCAACTTTGATAAATGGTGCCTCTGCTAATTTTGACAATCTTCTTGAAATTTCAGTTTTCCCAACTCCAGTTGGACCTATCATTAAAATATTTTTAGGTAAAACTTCATCTCTCATCTCATCTGAAAGAGCTTGTCTTCTCCATCTGTTACGTAGAGCAACTGCAACAGCTTTTTTCGCCTCTTTTTGACCAATAACATACCTGTCTAATTCAGATACTATTTCTCTAGGAGATAAAGCACTTACTTTGCTTTGTTCTGTATTATTTTTGTCTTTAACTAAATTTAAGTTAGTAACTTTTTTTGATCCTGACATTTTATAATTTTTCCATTGTAATATTGTTATTTGTAAAAACACAAATTTCTGAAGCTACTTTAATTGCTTTTTTTGCAATTTCTTCTGCCTTCATATCTGTTTCCATTAAAACTTTTGCAGCAGCCAAAGCATAATTGCCTCCAGATCCTATGCCAATAATCCCATCCTCGGGTTCTAAAACATCTCCAGTGCCAGAAATGATAAAACTTTTTTCTTTATCTGCGACCGCCATTAAAGCTTCTAACCTTCTTAAATATTTATCGCTTCTCCAGTCCTTGGCTAATTCCACAGCAGCCCTCGATAAATTTCCAGCATGTTTTTCGAGTTTAGCTTCCAATCTTTCAAATAATGTAAGTGCATCAGCAGTGGACCCTGCAAAACCTGCAATCACATTTCTTTTCTCAATTTTTCTGACCTTCTTTGCTTTACTTTTAAGCACGGTATTACCAAGGCTCACTTGACCATCCCCAACTACAATGGTTTCGTTGTTTTTTCTCAGAAGAACAATTGTGGTCCCGTGCCATTTTTCAGCTGTATTCATGCTATTCTATGTGGAGATTAATTTTATTTCTTCAATAGACATTTTGTGTTTATTGATAAAAAGCCTAATTATATATATATCATAAGA